>Ga0326728_10014667_pt1 | contig 16562 bp, 8 predicted proteins | sample MB3enrmetagenome_FD_207602 | JGI IMG/M metagenome (GOLD analysis project Ga0326728, IMG submission 207602) | Lab enriched peat soil microbial communities from McLean, Ithaca, NY, United States - MB31MN | ecosystem: Environmental > Terrestrial > Soil > Wetlands > Peat | place: USA: New York...
CGAAATTGTAAATATCTGGTTGGCCAAACAGTGGCAGCGGGGAAAACATAGCCACCAGGGTGAGAAGTGCGAGGGACTTGAACAGCAGTTGGGTTTCTCTGCGAGTGAAGGTGTCCATGAGACTCTCCTTTGTGAGTTTTGTAATATAGGGGCCCGGACGAAGCGACGCAGCGAAATGGCGGTTAGCGATTAGTTATTTTGGGCGCGCTCCCTAGCGGCAACGCGCCCAAACGGATGAGAGGTTAGAAGCTGAAGCGGAGCCCCATCGTCACGGTGCGGGAAGCAAGAGCGCCCGAAATTGTGCCGAAGTTTGAGCTGTTAATGTTGTTCGAAATGTCATTCGGGTTCAAGTTCAAATTGTTGAACACGTTATAGGCATCCATACGGAACTCAAACTTGGCGCCTTCGCCAATCCCCGGAATTCTCGGCAGGCCAAAGCCCTTGGCCAGGGTCATATCCACCCCCTTGTATCCAGGCAGGTTGAGCGAGTTGCGTCCGACACCGGGAGACTGAGGAAGCGCGGTTCCAGACGCGGTGCCGTTGTAGGGGGTATAAGTTGGCGTAGAGAAATAGGCCCCAGCCTGATTCGGACTCGTCGCGGCCAGCGGATAATTCGAACTAACCGGGCCCTCGAATGCTTTGTTGCTGGTGCTGCTGCCGGCGCCGCCCAGGTAGGCAGCAGGGTAGAGGGATCCATAACCGCACTCTCCGCAATAGAGACTTCCGTTCTGAACACTCACCACCGGACTCCAGGGGAATCCAGAGTGCCAATTCAGGATGCCGCTGAGCGACCAGCCACCGGCTATCTTCTCCAACAGGTTGTTGCCATGGAAGAACACCGGTTGCCACATGCCATAAAGCTTGAATGACTGTCCAATGTTGAAGTCGGAACGCCCGTAGCTGATGTTGGGATTATAGGGATAATTGGGTTCATTGTATGGACGTGAAGTGTCGTCCATGCTCTTGGCCCAGGTATATTGAACATCGGCCATAAACTGGCGCGAGAAGTTGTGCTTCAATTCGGCAAGCATGGCGTTGTAGTTCGCTTTGCCAATCGAACTCCAATAGTCCCCGCCGTTGATCGACGAGTTCAGGGCGTAGCCGCTGAACGCCGGGTAAGCCAACGCATTCTGGTGGAAGAGGATGTCGCGGGATAGGCTCCCCTGATATCCAAGAGTGGCTACGAGCTGGTGGCCCAGATCGTATTGCATATCGAACGAGTAGTGGTGAACGCGCAAGGTGGGCATCGTACTGGGGAAGATGGCGACCCCAGCCGCACCGCCGGTGGGCAGTCCATTCGTACCGAAGTTCAGTTTGAAGTTCAGATTTGGAGGGTAACCCGAGAGGCTGAGCGGGTTCGACGAGACCTCTTCGACAATGTCGGGGTTTATCGAGGCGGCCGAGGAGCTGGTTATCCACTCACCAAGATACGTTCCAGGATTGTTGGCGATACCAGCCGAAATGGCAATTTCTTCCTGGTTATAGTTAAGACCATAGCCGCCGCGAAATACGAGCTTGTCCTTGAACATGCCGGGACTCCAGGCAAAGCCGATCTCGGGGCTGAAGTTGTTCTTCTGCGCCTTCCAAGCATTACCCTTCGCCACCGTAAGGCCGCTCAGGTAATTCGACCCGGCGCCGGGAGTGGCCGCATACATGTTGTTGTCTTTGTCGTAGAGAGGACCAAAATAGGACCAGCGCAGGCCGAGGTTGACGGTCAGGTTCGGGCGGATTTTGAAGTCATCCTGGCCAAAGAAGCCCAAGATGTTCTCGCGGTCGTCCTGACGGCCAGTCGTGGGATTTCCAGTGTGGGGATCGAAGTAGACATAGCCTTCGCGCTCCGGCGCGTCATTGAGGAAGTCCCATATGTTGTAGACGCCGTAAGCGGGTGCACAACCAAAGCACCCGTTCAGATAAAACAAGCGGGTGACCTCGCCTCCAAACTTGATGGTGTGGTTGCCGACAATCTTGGTGGCTACATCCTTGTAGCTGTAGGTCCACTGGTCCAGATGGCTGCCGAGACTAGGGCCAAACCCATTTAGCGTGATGCTGCCGGTGGCAGAGTCAAACCCGACCCCTGGGATTCCAATTGGCGATTGTGGATTGTCTTTGAGCTCGTTCCAACGCCATCCGGCGGCATTGACACGGGCTTCGTTGAGGAGGGTTGGCGAGAACGTGTGGTTCCAGATCCCGGAGAAAGCGTCATTGATTTGGGTATGGTGGAAGATATCTAAAGCCCGGGCGCCGTTAAGCCAATCGTGTGACAGTGGAACCCAGTAGATGGCAAAGCCGATGCGATCTTTAGCGGTGACATCGGCATCGAGACGGCCGTTGTACTGGGCTTCCGTCAGGTGGGTTGGACTACTGGTTACATATTCCGTGATGTCGGCGATGGTACCCAAGTTTTCAGGGCCACCGCTGCCGTCGCCGCCGGTGCCAGGTGTGCCCGAACTTGTCCACCCAAGATCCTGCGTGCCCAATGCGGCGGTCAAAGGCGTGCCGATATTCAGGCCACCCGTAACAGCATGGCAGTTGGTGCCTTCGACCAGACCGGCGTTCTGGCAGGTAACGTTGACAATGCCCTTGTTGACGATGTTATTGCCGGGGTAGCCCATTATTGTGGCAGCGATACTTCCGGCGGGCGCTAAAGCATCGAAAGCCGGTGTGTCAGCCCATTGGTTGCCAATGATGTTGGTGTGTTCCCGAATCGTCTCGTAGTTGAAGAAGCCGAAAATCTTGTTCTTCCAAATCGGGCCGCCGACGCTGCCGCCGATCTGATTGAACCGGCTGGTATCGCGCTGTACGGGGCTGGGAGTACCGGGGCCATTCCAGCTCTGGTAGGCATTCAGGCCGGGACGGTGCGCGGTGAAAAAGGCGCTGCCATGATACTGATTGGTGCCGCCTTTGGAAGTGATCTTAATCTGGGCGCCGCTGAAGCGGCCGTCCTCGGCGTCGTAGCTGTTGGTGACAATTTTGACGTTGTCAATGGAATCTTCCGATGGAGTGATGACGGTCATGCCGCCCCAAACAGCGCTCTCGGTGCTGATGCCGTCAACGGAATAGCCGTTAAATGGGGTCTGATTGCCGTTGGCGATAACCTGAGCGCCACTTTCGGTACCGAAGATGCCCGTATCGTTACCCGAGGGGCCTCCGCCAGTTTCTGTGCCGGGAAGGGTGAGACCGCCACCGCCGGCTGCCTGCGCGCTATCGCCGATAATGCCGGGCGCGAGTTGGATGAGCTTGAGAGGATCACGCCCATACGACGGCATGTGCTGAACCTGGTTCGAAGAGATCACCCCGTTAACGGAAGCGGTCTCGGTATCCATTAAGGGCGTCGCGGAAGCATCGACATTGATGGTGGTCGATTCCGCACCGACCTCAAGCTTTACGGTGACAGAGTTGGGCTGCTCGGGAACGAGTTCGAGATTGTCGATAACTTTTTTCTCGAAGCCCTTCTTTTCCGCTTCCAAGCGGAAGGGCGCGGCGGCCAGTGCGTTGAAGTTGAACACACCGGCTTCATTGCTGATCCGGACCTGCTTTTCGTTAGTGGCGGGATTGATCAGGGTGAGGGTGGCGCCGGGGACGACTGCGCCCGTGGCGTCGGTGACCACGCCCTGAATGGAAGTTCGGTACTGGGCCTGGGCCAACGTGGCCGATGCAACGAGGCCGGCCATCAGCAGTACGACCTGAACTGCGAAACTCAAACGTCTCATGAAAATTTCCTCCGATCAAAAGTGCTGGCCGCGAGCGCCAACTTCAATCTCTGGCGAATCGTTTACTAAATCTCTGCAAAAGCGATTTAGTAAAACTTCGCCGCCTGTATATAGCACGCTTGATTTCGACAGTCAAGAAATTTAATGCGGGGGCGATTCTTTGCCGCGGGTCTATGAAAATACAGAGGCCTGTATGGAAAACGATAGGCCGGTCAAGGCCTTAGTTTGCCGGGAACTCGCCTCTCGGCGGGCGCCGGTCCTGTGGTTTCCCGTATCACCAGTTCCGGTTCCACGGTGTGCTTGTCGTGCAGATCGGAACCTGGGCGGTTAATGCGCTTCAAAAGGATTTCAGCGGCCGCCCGCCCCATTTCGCGCAACGGCTGGCGCACGGTGGTCAGGCTGGGATTTTGAAAAGCGGCGCTTTGAATGTCGTCGAATCCGACGACGGAAACGTCTTTGGGGACGTGCCGGCCCGATTCGCACAAGGAGCGAATGGCGCCCATGGCGGAGATATCGTTAAAGGCAAAAAGAGCGGTGAAGGATTCCCCCGCCGCCAGTAACATCTTGGTGGCCATATATCCCAGTTGAGGGGAGGGCGAATCGCCCTCCAGCTGCGCGACCAAGCGGGGATTGATGGCCAAACCGAGCTGGCGCGCGACGCGCTCGATGTTGGCCCATCGCACTTCCGTGTCGGAACTGAATTTCTGCCCCTTCATGAAGGCGATGCGGCGGTGGCCGAGGTGATAAAGGTGCCTTAATGCGACCTCGGCGGCGCGCTGGTGGTTGAGCACAATGTTGGTCACGCCCTTCACATCGTTGTGCCCGGACACGGTGACGACGGGCACGGAAAGATTGAAGTGCCAGGGCGTATCGACGGCGATCAGGCCGTCGACCGAGCGTTCTAGGAACATGCGCGGGTATTCGTCGATCAGGTCGGCGCGGTGGCGGTGGCTGGCGACAAAATAGAAGTAGCCCTCCTGCAGCAGGTAATCCTCCACTCCGCTCATGACCGAAGCGGAATAACCGTCGCTCACTTCGGGGACAATGACGCCGATGGTGAAGCTGCGTTGCGTGCGCAAGGAGCGGGCAAAGAAATTGGGACGGTACTTGAATTTTCGGGCGGCGGCGAAGATGCGGTCTTTGGTCTCTTGCGGGATGGTGTCGGCAACGATGGAGTGGTTGATGACCAGCGAGACGGTGGCGGGGGAAAGTTCCAAGTGCTCCGCCAGCTTTTTCAAGCTGATTGGGTTCTTGGCGGTGCGTCCGGCTCCATCGGTGGCTGGTCTCGGCTTGTTCGTGCCCACGACGGGCAGTTTCGCACAATGAAGCCGCGGGGGCAAGCGAAGATCGCAGCCCGGCCCTTTTTCCGCTCTTGACATCGGCGCGAAAAACGTATTTCATACAAACCGTTGAGCTTTACTAACGCGATTTAGTTGACTACATAATCGTATTTGTCCGAGGTGCTGACTCATGAGGTTCCCGGTGCGAGGCAAGCGTTCCGTTGGCTCACTTATTTTTGGCTTTGGACCGGACCCTTGGGGCCGGAAAACGTGCGCGCTGCTGCTCTCGGTTTTCCTGGTGGTGTCGAACTGCGCGCCGCTGCTGGCCCAGGCAGCAGCGGCGCCTGCGACGGAAACCAGCCGCGGCCCGAGCGGGGGCGTCGCGGACCCGGGCCTGGGCGCGCGGGTGGAATCTCTTCTCCACAGCATGACGCTGGAGGAGAAAATCGGCCAGTTGGTGCAATATTCCGCCGGGCAGGCGACGGGCCCCGGCACCGGGCGCACCGACTATAAAGACATGATTGCCCGCGGAGAGATCGGGTCGCTGCTGAATGTCATCGATACTCCGCTGATCGACGATTACCAGCGCATTGCGGTGGAGAAGTCGCGCTTGCACATTCCGCTGCTGTTTGGGCTCGACGTGATTCACGGATTCCGGACAGAGTTCCCGATCCCGTTGGGAATGGCTTCCACGTGGGATCTTTCTTTGGTCGAAAAAGCGTCTCATGTAGCGGCCTCGGAAGCTTCCGCCATCGGCATTCGATGGACCTTTTCACCGATGGTTGACATCGCCCGCGATGCCCGCTGGGGCCGCATCGCAGAAGGTGCGGGGGAAGACCCGTATCTGGGTTCGGCGATGGCCGCGGCGTACGTGCGCGGCTACCAGGGTTCGCGTCTGGATGCGCCCGGCACCATGGCGGCGTGCGCTAAGCACTACGTGGGTTACGGCGCCGCCGAGGCTGGCCGAGATTACAACACGACCGAAATTTCCGAGCACACACTGCGCCAGTTCTATCTGCCTCCTTTTCACGCGGCTGTCGATGCAGGTGCGGCAACTCTGATGAGCGCCTTTAACTCCCTCAACGGTGTGCCGGCTTCGGCGAATCCGTTTACTCTCACCCAGGTTCTGCGGAAGGAGTGGGGGTTTCAGGGGATCGTCGTCAGTGATTATTCTTCCATAGGCGAATTGGTGGCACACGGAGTTGCCGCCGATGACGCGACTGCTGCGCGCAAGGCCTTCCTTGCCGGTGTCGACATGGATATGACGAGCAGCCTGTACCACGATCAACTTGCACAACTCGTGCGTTCGGGTACGGTGCCGGAGGCGAACATCGACGAAAGCGTCCGCCGGATTCTCCGCGTAAAGCTCGCGCTCGGCCTTTTCGAGCATCCCTACGTTGATGAAGGACGCGCGAAACTCGCATTCTATCTCCCCGAGAGCTTGCAACTGGCGCAAACTATTGCGGAGCGTTCCTTCGTCCTCCTGAAGAACGCTCCCGTCGGTAATGGCAAGCCTCCTCTTCCGATCTCGAAGGACGTGAAGACTGTGGCGGTGATTGGCCCGCTCGCTGACAATCCCTCCGACCCTGAGGGATTGTCTGCCGCCCCCAAGAGCGGAGTTTTGTCTTTCCCAGCCGAGTTAGCGCGGCGAATGGGCGAAAGCAACGTGATTCGCTCCAAGGGCACGGGGATTCTAAAAGGTAGTGACGAGGAAATCGCGGCGGCGGTCGCGGCGTCCAAGCGCGCCGATCTGGTAATTCTTACGCTCGGTGAATCTCCAGAGATGAGCGGGGAGGCAGCTTCGCGCTCAAATCTCGGCCTGTCCGGCCGCCAGCAAGAGTTGCTCGAAGCCGTCGCCAATACCGGCAAGCCGGTCGTACTGATACTGTTCAGCGGCCGTCCGCTCACGATGCCGTGGGCCTTTGAGCATGTGCCGGCCGTATTGGCTGCATGGTTTCCCGGAACCGAAGCAGGGCCGGCGCTGGCGAGGACACTCTTTGGCGAATCCAATCCCGGCGGCAAGCTGGTTGTAAGTTGGCCACGCAGCGTAGGACAGGAACCGCTTTACTACAACGCCTTGAGCACGGGCCGTCCGCCAGGCAGCACGGATCTCACTCAGTCTCCTCACGATACCGACTCCAAGTATGTGTCGCGTTACATCGATGAGAAAAACACCCCGCAGTTTCCCTTCGGCTACGGAGGTTCATACACTACCTTCGCTTACGGACCGGTCGAGATCGGCAAGACACAACTCAGCGCCGCGGAGTTGAATCGAAGCTTGGGCGGAAAGGCGGGCGATTCGGATTCGCTGGCCGTTGAGGCCACGGTCTCCAACACCGGCGCGCGCGCGGGAGAAGAGTTGGTTCAACTCTATGTTCGTCTGCAAGGGACCAGCACAGCTCAGCCCGTGCGCGCGTTGAAGGGGTTTCAGCGGATCGCGCTCGCTCCGGGAGAAACGAAGAAAGTCACATTCCACCTGGCGGCGGACACATTCGCGATTTGGAATGACCGCGGCCAATTCGCAGTTGAGCCCGCAAAGGTTTCCGTTTGGATCAGTCCGGATTCCGCTAGCGGGTCCGAGGCCAAGCTCGAAATCTTGCCGTAGAGAAACTGTATGAAACTACCTCGTCTCGCCCTCGTTCTGCTCGGGCTGGCGTCTTTCGCTGGCTTATGTGGGGCGCAACCCTTGCCTGAGACGGTGGTCATCGATGCCCACGCCCCCGGACGCCCGTTTCCTCACTTCTGGGAACAGACGTTCGGTTCCGGACGCGCCATTCTCGCTTTGCGCGAGAGCTACCGCAGCGATCTCCGCGAGGTAAAGAAAGTCACTGAGTTTAGCTACGTCCGCTTTCACAACATCCTGCACGACGAAGTCGGCGTTTACGATGAAGATGATCGCGGAAATCCGATCTACAATTTTTCCTACGTCGATCAGATCTACGACGGCCTGCTTCAAAACGGCGTGCGGCCTTTCGTCGAGATCAGCTTCATGCCGAAAAAGCTTGCACTGCGCCAGGATGTACATCCCTTCTGGTACAAGCAGATCGTCTCGCCTCCAAAAGATTATAAGAAATGGGACGATCTCATCCGCGCCTTGGCGCAACACCTTGTCGACCGCTACGGACTCGACGAAGTATCGAACTGGTATTTTGAAGTGTGGAATGAACCGAACATCGATTTCTGGACAGGAGACCCCAAGCAAGCCACTTACTTCGAGTTGTACGACCACACAGCGCGAGCTCTGAAGACTGTGAGTCCTCGTCTTCGGGTCGGCGGTCCCGCAACCTCGTCCGCACACTGGGTTGACGCGTTCATTCAGCACGCCGCCGCTGAGAATGTTCCCACCGATTTTATTTCCAGCCATAGTTATGGAGACGATAGCGTGGAAGATCTATTTGGGACGGAGGAAGACATCCCGATGGATCGCCGGGTTTGTCTCTCGATCAAGAAAGTGCACGATCAGATCGCAGCCTCCGCCCGTCCGAACCTGCCACTAATGTGGACCGAGTGGAATGTCCCGTCCTTTGGCCCGCTCAATGCCAGAGATACCGAATATGTTGGCGCAGCGCTCGCCGACGACATCCGGCAATGTGATGGTCTGGTGAATATGATGTCGTTCTGGACGTTCAGCGACGTCTTCGAAGAAGATGGACCGAAACGCGAACCTTTTGACGGCGGCTTCGGCCTGGTCGCACTCGGCGGGATCAAGAAGCCCAGCTATTCGGCTTTTGCTTTGCTGCACAAGCTTGGACAAGAGAGGATCTTGCAGGATTCATCCAACGTGCTGGTTACCCGCCGCCGCGACGGTTCACTCGCGATCGCTGCGTGGAATCTGGCCGATCCAGATACGAAGGGGACTGTGCGCAGCATTGCATTCGAGATCCGCGGAGTGCCGACTGATAGTCGTGTGCGCGTGAGCCGCGTGGACGCTGAGCATGGGAACACCCTGGCCGCGTACAAAAGCATGGGGAGTCCGCGGTATCCGACGCCAGCCCAGGTCCGCGAACTGAATCGCGTGGCGGAGGCAGCGTCCGTTCAAAATCTTCACATGTCAAAAGGTTCGATTAAGTTGCAACTGCCCGTGAACGGCGTGGTACTGCTGGAAGTGTCCAAGAATTAATTTCGGCTCACTCGAAGTGCGCCAAAAGGATAGAGGACGAAAACCATGAGGTGTGTTGCTCGTAGATCGCGCGGCTCCCGCACGCACCATCTTCTCATTCTCTCGGTAGTCTTCTGCCTGCTACCTTCTCTGGCGCGCGCAAATTCGGATTACTACCGCCATGTTATTTTCGATAACAGTCTGACTTCTGATGATTACTTCTACAGTGCCGGTCAAGCTTCTGGGCAAAGCTTTCTGGAGCAGAAAGACCATCGCTTGCCGGTCGAGACGAAGATTTTTCTGACGCCCCCGAACGCGATTCGCCTGCAGTGGCAATCCGCACCGGGAGGCGGATGGGAAGCGGAGATCGCGACGGTCGACCTGCGCAATCGCTTTCCCGGGTTATCTGGGCACAACCTGTACTTCTGGATATTTGCACCCCAGGCGATATCTGCCGCGGATCTGCCGAAGGTCGTGCTCTCCAATGCGCGCGAAGGTCTTCAGGTCGCGGAATTTCCCGGCAGTTTCAGCGAACCTCTCGATCTCGGAAAATACACTGGCGATGTGGCAGCCGGCCGCTGGGTTGAAGTTCGCATCCCATTCTCCGACTGTCGCACGGCATCGATCTATCCCTTCAAGCCCGAGTACCTACAGAACATCATCTTCCATCAGGGGCGCGCCGATGGCGTGCGCCACACGCTTATTGTCGATGAGATACGCATCGATGATGATCCATCGGACGCAACCACTCTGCCCGCTCCATCCAATGTGCGGGCCGCCGGTTACGACCGCCACGTGGAGATCGAGTGGGATGCGGTTGAACCTCCGGCCCTCGTGCGCTACGTGATCTATCGCGCGCTCGACGGCAACAACTTTTCTCCGGTCGGAATCCAGTTGCCCGGCATTCATCGCTACGAAGATTTTCTGGGAAAATCTGAAGTCCGCGCGCAATATAAAGTTGCCGCTTCCGACTGGCGGTACCGGCAATCTGAAGTTTCCAACGTCGCCAGCGCTTCCACTCACGAACTGACTGACGACGAACTGCTCACCATGTTGCAGAAAGCCTGCTTCCACTATTACTGGGAGGGAGGCGATCCGCACTCCGGCATGGCTCGCGAAAATATTCCTGGAGACGACCGCATCGTCGCAACCGGCGCCAGTGGTTTCGGCATCATGGCGCTCATGGTTGGCGTCGATCGCGGCTTTATCACGCGCGAAGAAGGCGTGGAGCGGCTCACCAAGATCGTGAACTTCCTCGAGCACGCCCAGCGCTATCACGGTGCCTGGGCGCACTACATGGATGGCAACACCGGCCAAACGATGCCAGTGTTTGGTATGTTCGATAATGGCGGAGATTTGGTCGAGACCTCATTTCTCATGCAAGGTTTGCTTGCGGCGCGGCAGTATTTCCACCGGCCCAGCGAAAGCGAGCAGTCGCTCTACCGCAGAATCACGCAGCTCTGGGAAACGGTCGAATGGGACTGGTATCGCGAGACTCCGGCCAGCGACTTCCTTTATTGGCACTGGTCACCGCAATGGTCATGGCAGATTCACCATCCTCTGATCGGATTCAACGAGGTGATGATTACTTATCTTCTCGGCATTGCTTCGCCCACGCACTCCGTGCCGGCAAGCCTCTACTATTCCGGATGGGCTGGACAGTCAGAGCGGGCGATCGACTACCGCCAGGGGTGGTCCGGCAGCACGGACGGCAACCACTACAGAAACGGGCATACTTACTATGGGATCAAGCTCGATGTCGGCGTCGGCACCGGCGGACCGCTGTTCTTCACCCACTATTCCTTCATGGGTTTCGATCCGCACAGCCTTCACGACCGCTTCACGAATTCTTACTTTGAAAACAACCGCAACATAGCGCTGATCAACCAAGCTTATTCGATCGCGAACCCAAAGCATTTTGCAGACTACGGTTCCAACGGCTGGGGACTGACCGCGAGTGACGGCCCGGATGGCTACGTGCCACACGCGCCCGACGAGGCTGACGATCGTGGAACGCTCACGCCTACCGGAGCGCTGGCTTCTTTCCCATATACACCAGAAGCCTCGATGGCCGCGTTCAAGCACTACTATCGCGACCTCGGCAATCAGATGTGGGACATCTATGGCCCGCGCGACGCGATCAATCGGAGTGTGAACTGGATTTCGCCCATCTACATGGGGCTGAATCAGGCGCCAATCGTGGTCATGATCGAGAACTACAGGACTGGTCTGGTATGGAAGAACTTCATGTCCAACCCGGAAATCGGTGAGATGCTGAAGAAGCTCGACGCAGCGACGAAAAACTAAGAAATGCTTTCAGGATTTCGCAAGAGGAGGATACGTTGAAACAGATATTTGCACGATGCCGTCGTTTTGTCTCGAGTGAAGGCGGCAAGCCACGTCTCTATGCGTGCGTTCTTGCGGTTCTGTGTGTTTTTTGTGTGCCGGCGCAGCTGCTTCTGGCCGCCGACGCTCCTCGCCTCATCCCGGTCACCCTCGGTCCGGATGACGTGCTGCCCACCGGCAACGAGTGGATCGCTCTGCCGACGATTCGCGCGTCCGACGGGGCGCTCGATAGTTTCAATGTGCTCTCGATGCGCGACCGGGGTTTGCTCGAAGTTACCGGAGAACGAGGCCAGCCCGCGCTGCAACCGTATTTCATGGTCGACGATAAGCAGCTTTCCTTTCAGAATCCGTCGTGGGGACTGATCGAATACTGGATTCCGGTGGCCCGTCTCACGGTGGAAGGGATGGAGGCGGCCATTACATATTGCGCCCCGGCGGGGTCGCGGGCGGCATTCATTCATCTGGCGCTAACCAACCGGCGGGCAGTTGCAGTGTCGGCGACGTTGGGGCTCCGGGCTTCGTTTGGTGCTCTGGACCGAGTTACATACTTGCCGGTGGAACTGCGGGGAGTTAGGACAATTGGGGAAGCGCCGTGGGTAAGTCCGGGGGAAGTCTTCAGCTTCATCACGCATGACACACAGTTTGCGTGGTCGATAATTCATCCAGGATCGGTGGCGAAATCCATCGTACCGCCGCAGTCTGTGTCTCCGCGGCTGGACGCGCAGCGAGTGATAACGCTGGCAGTGGGTGAAACGGCGGAGGCGGATTTCGTCCTGGGGGCTGGCGTCGAGGAATTCAGCGCGCCGCATAATGCCAAGGCGCTGCGTGAGTTGATCGACCGGAATGGCGCTCAAACGGTGATCGCGGAGGCGGCGGCTTGGTGCCGGCAGCGCACTCGTACTACCGGACAGCCCGATCTCGACGTGCTGATGAACCGCAATTTTCTTTTCACCGCGCTCTACGCGTGGGGAAAAACAATCGACACCGAACAGCTGGTCGGCGTCACGTCGCGCAGTCCGCGCTACTACGTCTCTGCTGCCTACTGGGACCGCGATGCGATGCTGTGGAGCTTCCCTGGATTGCTCGACGTCGACCCGTCTTTGGCGCGGGACGCGCTGGAGTATGCCCTGACGACGCAACTGCGGAACACGGGAATCCACAGCCGGTTCATTGACGGCGTTGTTCTGGAGGATGGGTTTCAGCTGGATGAGGCAGTGGCTCCGATTATTGCCGCGGCCGAATACATCAAGCGGACAAGCGACGACGTCTTTCTGGCATCGCATCGCGCCGCGCTCGTAACCCTCCGTGACCGTCTGTTCGACCGCTTCGACCCGGAATCTGGTTTCTATACCACGCTCCAGGACTCGCAGGACGAATACCAGAAGCGGCCATTCCTGACTTACGACAACGTCTTGGCTTGGAGATCGCTGATCGACCTTTCCACGCTCTTCGAGCGATTGAAGGACACGGCCAGCGCTCGCGAGTTGACCCAACGCGCCGCGGCTCTGCGCGACACGATTATGAAGAACAGCATTTCCGGCCAGGCGCCCGGAGCCAGCGGTCCGATCTTCGTTTGCGCCACCGACGGCAAGGACCCGCTGTTCGCCGATGTTCCTCCGGGATCACTGCTGAAACTTCCCGCCCTGGGTTTCATCTCCGAGGACGATCCTGTGTTCATTCGTACCTACGAATGGCTTCATTCGCAGAACTATAAGTATTCTTACTCCGACCGGCCCTACGGTCTGCCGGGAAGTTACCGGCTGCCGTTCACGACCTCGTGGACGATCGCGGATCAGTTGTCTATTACCCGGGGACGGGAACAGGCGCTGAAGGTTCTCCGCACCAGCGCTTGGGACGGCGGAATCATCTCCGAGGGCGTTGACCCCAACTCTGCGGTAATGGATTCTGCCGGACGTGCTTTCGCCACGGCGGCAGGTTATGTAGCACATTCGATCTGTCAGAATTTCAACTGCCAATAGGGACGGCCCGTTGAGATATTGTGGCGTGGCGATCTCGGTCTTGTTTTAGCGGTGGTGTTTCAGGAGTCATTTTTGTGAATGGTCCTGCTTCAAGTACATATCTGAGCCGTCGGAGATGGCTTGCACTGCTGGGCAGAACCATGCTGGCATCTCCCTTCCTGAACATGGCGATGCTTACCATGTCCTGTGGCGGGTCCAATACCACCAATTCTGGATCGCCTCCGTTGACCGACGACCAGTTTCTGGATGCAATCGAGCGCGCTATCTTCCTCTACTTCTGGGAGCAGGCCAGTTCGACCACAGGCCAAGTCAAGGACCGTGCCCTCGCCGCAGGAAACGACACTAGCACGGTCTCAAGCATCGCAGCCACGGGCTTTGGTCTAACCGCTCTTTGCATCGCGGACCAGCGCGGCTACATGAGCAGCGCCGACATCACCGCCCGTGTACAGGCTACCTTGAGTTTCCTTCTTAACCAGATGCCGAACCAAAACGGTTTCTTCTACCACTTCGTGGATATGAATACCGGCGAAAGGGCGTACAACTCCGAGGTTTCGTCGATTGATACCGCTATCCTTCTGTGCGGAATACTTACATGTAGGCAACACTTTCAGGAGCAGCAGATCGTAGACCTGGCGACACAGCTCTATCAGCGCATCAACTGGCCGTGGATGCTCAACGGCGGAAGTACGTTCTCCATGGGCTGGACGCCGGAGAATGGATTTATAACTACGCACTGGGACACTTACGCCGAGATGATGATGCTGTATCTGCTGGCGATCGGCGCGACGGTGAACCCGATCCCGGCGAGCGCATGGCAGGCGTTCGCACGTCCGTTGCTGACTTACCAGGGGCTGACCTACATTACGAATCTTTACGCGCCTCTGTTCATCCACCAGTACTCCCACGCTTGGTTCGACTTTCGCAACCAGCAGGACGCCTACGCCAACTACTTCAACAACTCGATCACTGCCACGCAGGCCCACAAACTGTTCTGTTTGTCGCTCGCCGGTCAGTTTTCCGATTATTCTGACAACCTGTGGGGAATTACGGCGTCGGATTCGGCGAATGGCTATGTGGCATGGGGCGGGCCACCGGCCATGGGTCCAATTGACGGGTCCGTCGTTCCCTGCGCTGCGGGCGGTTCGATTCCGTTTGTGTCTTCCGACTGCATTTCCGTACTGCGCAGCATCCAGAGCGGATTTCCAAATGCGTGGCAGAGGTACAGCTTCGTGGACGCATTCAATCCACTCACCGGCTGGTATGACACCGATGTGATCGGGATTGATTTAGGCATCACGATGCTGATGGCGGAGAACCAGCGCACCGGCTTTGTGTGGAGCACGTTCATGAAAAATCCTGAAGCCGGGTCCGCAATGACGGCAGTCGGGTTCCACTAGAGAATAGGTTAGTGCAAAGTATGGGTGGGATGACTCACTATCAAGCAAGTAACGCTAGCTTTGAGCGCTTCACGGAAACGAAACTTAAGTTTTCAGTTAAGTAAACGCTTTTTACTCTGCTCCATTTGGTGTACCGCGGAGCGTAGATGATAAATGCTGAGCCTGTAATGCCGGCGATTTCGACATCTAGGTTGGAGGCTCCGCCGCTCAGATTGATTTCACGGGTATAGTGGCACGGTCGGCTCCTTAATTCCGGCGCTCACAAGGGGCGCTGAACGAAAGTGGTGAAAAAATGACAGCACCAAGCCCGCAATCGCAGGGTGTCTCAGTATCCTCCGCGGCCGGGGATTACCGCCGCCCCCTGGCCGTCGTAACCACCTTGTTTTTCATGTGGGGTTTTCTGACCTGCTTGAACGACATTCTGGTCCCACACCTGAAGTCCATCTTCGAGCTGGATTACGCGAGAGTCATGCTGATTCAGTTTGCCTTTTTTTCGGCCTACTTTTTCTTCTCGATCCCGGCGGCGAAGATCGTGGACTGGATCGGCTACCAGCGGACCATGGTCGTGGGACTGCTCGTTATGGGCGCGGGCGCATTCCTGTTTGTGCCGGCAGCCATTGTTCCCTCATACCCGCTTTTTCTGACGGCGCTCATCATCCTGGCCGCCGGAATCACCGCCCTGCAAGTGGCGGCCAATCCCTACGTCATTGTGTTCGGCAAACCTGAAACCGCTTCCAGCCGCCTGAACCTGACGCAGGCGTTCAATTCGCTGGGCACGACCATCGCTCCCAAAATCGGCGGCCTGCTTATTCTGAGCGCCGCGCCACTCGCCATGGAGGAAATCCGCAAGCTCTCGCCTGCTGCCCTCCAGGCCTACCGCATTCAGGAGGCTGCTTCGGTCAAGCTGCCGTACATAATCATCGGCGTGGCCCTCGTGCTTCTGGCCATCGTGATCGGCATGTCGAAACTGCCAAGAATCGAGTCGGCTCAGCACCACCTCGGGGAAAAAGTCGGCGACTCGATTTGGAAGCATCCCAATCTTGTTCTGGGCGCCGTCGGCATCTTCACCTATGTTGGCGCGGAAGTCTCGATCGGCAGCTTCCTCGTGAACTATTTCAGTCAGCCCGAGATCGCCGGTCTGGCGCCGAAAGTCGCCGCCGGATACGTCTCCTTCTACTGGGGCGGCGCAATGGTGGGCCGGTTCATCGGATCGGCGCTTTTGCAGAGGGTCCGAACTGGCCATTTGCTTGGCGTCTGTGCGATCGGTACCGCCAGCCTGATTACGATCTCCATGCTTACCACCGGCCACGTCGCCATGTGGAGCATTATCGCGGTCGGGTTCTTCAACTCCATCATGTTCCCCTGCATTTTCACTCTGGGCGTGGCTGAATTGGGCCCGCTTACCGGCGACGGCTCCGGGCTGCTCAACATGGCCATTGTCGGCGGAGCGATTGTCCCCGTGCTGCAAGGCCTGATCGCCGATCGCATCGGCATTCACCACGCGTTTTTCCTGCCCGTGATTTGCTACCTGTACATCTTTTATTACGCGCTGGTCGGCTCCAAGCCCAACAGCGAACGCCCTTCACGGCGCTAGTGGCGGATACTACACCGAGGATTTTCGCGACCAACCAGCGAAACTCAGAACCACTGGACGCGAACGCACGGTCCATAAGATTGCAGTAGCCGCGAACGATGGTGAGACAGGCTGGATCAAATTCGATGTTCAGGTCCCGGACGCCGGGAGCAAAGAA
>Ga0326728_10014668_pt1 | contig 16560 bp, 19 predicted proteins | sample MB3enrmetagenome_FD_207602 | JGI IMG/M metagenome (GOLD analysis project Ga0326728, IMG submission 207602) | Lab enriched peat soil microbial communities from McLean, Ithaca, NY, United States - MB31MN | ecosystem: Environmental > Terrestrial > Soil > Wetlands > Peat | place: USA: New York...
GGAAATTCCTCGGTGTGCCGGAACTGTTCGGCGAGCGCGGCTACACCTTTGCCGAGCAGCGCGCCGCGCGTCCGACCATCGAGATCAATGGATTGACCAGCGGCTACCAGGGGGAGGGGAGCAAAACAATCATTCCGGCCCAGGCCAGCGCCAAGCTGACGTTTCGGCTGGTGCCAAACCAGAATCCCGCGCACGTCCGCAAAGTGATCTTGAAACGGTTGCAAGAGCTTTGCCCGCGGACGGTGAGGCTGGAGATCAAGGCGGGGCACGGCGGCGAGCCATACTTGGTTTCGCCAACCAGCCCCCTGGCGCGGGCGGGGTTGCGCGCCCTCAAGGAAGCATTCGGGCATGAACCCATTTTGATCCGGGAAGGCGGCTCCATCCCGATTGTCACGGAGTTTAAAAAAATCCTCCACGCCGATTCGCTGCTGCTCGGCCTGGCCCTGCCTGACGACAACGCGCACTCGCCCAACGAAAAATTCAGCCTCGATTGCTACGAGAAAGGGATGCGAATGAGCGCGTTGCTCTGGCCGGAACTGGCGCGGGTTTGAAAATGCAGTCGGTCGGTGACGAATTGTCACCAACTGAAATTGCTCGCCGCTGACAGCAAAAGACGCAAGATGGGATGATAGGTCCGAAAAAGGGGAAACACCCACTGCTGTCCAAAACAGGCGGTCATGGCCAGTAAAATATGCGGTTTTGTTGGGTTTTTTGGCTTCATTTTTCAGGTTTTGAAAACAGGTTGGTCATCCTGGCGCACAGATGCTGTCCAAATGAAACTCCAGTTGGGCCGCCGGCTGCGGCGGCGTGTCAAAGGGGCCATTGAGCCATTCGCACAGGTCGCGATAGGTGAATAAGTCCAAGCGTAACAGCGCCACCAGATTGGAGACCGCCCAGCCGAACCGGGACCGGAACTGCAGATAACGCACCACCAGTATTGCAATCAGTGCTGTCCAAATCTGGATCTGCATCGCGTTGGCGCTGGTGCCCACAAAGGTTTTGATCTTCAGGTGCTGCTTGAGCAGTTTGAAAAAGAGTTCAATCTGCCAGCGTGACTTATAAATGGCGCTGAGGGTGGAGGCGGCCCAATCCAGATGGTTGGTCAAGATCTCCATTTCCTCTTGGCGGTCTTCGCGCCAGACCACGATGCGGCGCAACAGCGGCAGCGGCGCGCCGCCCCGCGGACTGTTGAGCCGGATGAGATCCTCCCACAGGATAGGGCTGCCCTGGGGCCACCGAGCGCGACTCCACCCGCGCATAGACGGCGTTGCGCTTGAGGCGGGTGACGAAAAAGACCCCTTGCTCGGTCCAACGGGCAAAGAGATCGTAATCGCTATAGCCGCGATCGATCACCACCACGCTGCCCGTGGGCAGAGCCAAGCTGCGGGCCACGGCCCGATCGCTGCCCTGGCCGTCGGTGACATGGGCAAAGACCGGCAAATGGCCCTCATGATCCAACAGACAGTGGATTTTGATGGCTCCCTTGGTGCGACTCCAATGGGCCCAGTCATACATGCTGGCGCAGAGCTCGACCAGGGTGCTGTCCAACGTCAGCAGACGGTTCATAAAGCGGAAGTTCTTTTTCCGACTGATGGCCTGGCACTGGGCACAACCAACGCAAGCATTCCTAGCCCAAGTTCGTCAGTTTGGGGGCGGGAGGAAGGGTGGTTGAGTTGATTTGCAACGAGTTGCGCATTTTCAGTGGGCGGTTTTCGGCACTACATTTTCCAGGATTTTTGGGGTTCGCGGCAGGTCCAATCCCAGATGCGCCAGCGGTTGCGCCAGTGCCTTTTCCGGTCGTGCCACCACTGGCCAACGAATCTCTCCGGCGGGCCGGGTCGGCAGGATCACGTCCATTGAGCGTAGTTCGTCCAGTTCGAGCAGCAGTTGGCGGACAGCGCGATTGCCAGAATCAAAATTGTGGATCTCATCGTCATGGCTTTTCTCCGTCCATCAAAAAATGCACGCTCCGCTCGCCGGCGGCCCGGTCCGGCTCATCGCCATTCGTCGCCGGGGGCAGGGTGTCGAAATAGCGAAGCGCGCATCGAGGGCAGCACAACACCACCGTGGGCTTCTTTTCACGAGGAATCTTGCAAAACCAGGCTCCGTCACCGATCTCTTTGTCACAGAAGAGACATTTCTGCTGCGCGGCATCCACGCCTGGCCGGGCGATAGCTTGGAGGTTGGTAGTAGTCATAATAATCGATTGAGCACTTTCCCCGCGGAGAGCCGGACCTTGCGCGGCCAGTTTGTTCTGGCGAGCGGTATGCTGTCGGAATAACACAAGCAGTCCACCCCAGCCTCCGAAGCCAGGTGGCTTAAATCGATTTCCGCGGAAGACAACCGGGGCACAATCATTCCGCCTGTTTCCAGCAAGGCCAGCAAAGAAACCCGGTGGCTTGCTTTGTGGAGCAATCTTTCTTCAAGCCATTTTGTCAGCGTCTGAGGCAGTTCTCCTCCAGAGAGGAGTGCGAAGATTATGATGTCCGCCTTGGCGATAGCATCCGCAGCCACCCGGAGCATCTTGGGATGCCAAATGGACTTAAGCTTCCACCAGGAGACTGAAAAATTGAAGGAACGACCCAATCGCCGCGTGAGTTCCTCATGCATAAGTTGCGCTCGATTACGGTTGAGATCCTGCTCGTAAACAGTAAAAATGCTTATGACAGGCTTTTGCATTTGAGAGAAACGCCCATGGCGAATTTGGGGAAGGTGAGCTTCTGAGATGGGCGTCTCCGACCGCAAACCCACGCGCCGGCCGTGATCCTCCGCAGTTTTTATTGAATATCGTTGAAGAGACATAACTCTGGTGAAAGAATATTGAGCCGTCTAATCATCCGGCGTTTGATGCGTGAGCTTGGGACTCGCGGATAGATGGGAACGGCGCTGTGAAATTTTGGTTGGAATGGCGAGACTTCCACCCAACTAATGATGATCCGCCGAGCGAGTTTGGCGAATTCCGGTGTCATATCATTCCTTTCTTCGTTTTGCTTTTCGTACTTTTTCCCATTTGATCTCTGTTTAATCAGGATTTGTGCCAAGGCGATGGATTCGACGTAAGACGCTCACTTGCAATAAGATGATACTTTTTGTCAGGATTCTTAGGCGTGTCGGGATTTTGAACGTTCGAATTTCCGTCGTATCAATGATTGAAAATCCGTCACACTTATGACCAGATATGGGTTCATATCTTCCTCCTCCGCTTCGTCGGCACTTTGGGGTCTGTTGGCCGCCTTTTGTCCCGATTTCTGGCGGGCTGATCGTGCCAGGCAAGCGTGAATAGGACCGTCAACACTACTGTTATGGCGAGAGAGGGGCTCATAGGCAGCGATCATTTAGTTGTTCGCCGTGGGCGCGTTGGCGGATTTGTTCCAAGCTGAACGACGAAGATCCGAGGCGACCTCAGCGAAAATTCCGCCAAACGCTTGATTCCACCCCTCCATCAGCGCGGCGGCGCTTGGCGCAGTGACCGGTATGCTGCGCGAATACTCCTGTTGAAGAATTGGTTTTGTCGGGACGCCGTTGCGGGCTTCAAAGAACACCAGGTGCATTGTCACGACGGCCGACGGGTGGTTTGACTGTCGAAAGTCTCCATAGAGCTGGGTCACGCTGATTTCAACGACGGTATTGGGCTTGAGGGCGCTGCCGGCGTCCACGACTTCGCTGAAGCCGCCGGCTCGGCTTAACCATCCGCGCACCGGCGCCATCATCTCTTCCTCTGGCGGGTCCAGGAATTCCGCATACGGATCACGCACGTAGGAGAACTCGCCCGTGCGATAGACTAGCGACCGCCCATCGAATGGCGGGGCGATTCGCAGGGATCTAATGCCCAGCACACGGTCGCCGGCGACGGTGCCGCCGGAGGCGGTTGGCGGCGCGCCAAAGGTGAAGGTTTGTTTGTGCAAAGGAGGTTTGGACAGGCAGCCGCTTAACACCAAGACGGCGGCAAAAATGGCCAAAATACTCACGATCCATTGATGAAAGGCATGTAAAGTCTTCATAGTGTTGACGCCGTAGCAGGAATTCATTGTTTTGCCGGGGGTTGAACGTTCTTTATTGGGACAGGGGGTTGGCCGAGAATGAAGCCCGATGGGTATTGTTTCAGCTCAAATAAAACATCGTCCGCCTCATGCAACGTGCGTGAAGCGTTGTCCAGTGTTTGATTCAATGCATCGAAATCAAGGTTCGCCAAGCCGGGTTGGAGACTCCCAACCGTCTCCTGAAGCTGTCCAACAAGTCCGTCCGCATCGTGGGCCAACTTCTCGAGGTTCATTTTGGCGATGGTGTCGTCGGTGTGATCGAGGAAAGATTGGAGTTTTGCGTTGCTGCCCCGTACTTCCGTCAGCAGCGCAGTGGCATTGGTGCCCAGGCTTTCCAAGTCTATTCGCTCGACGCGGCCCAGCAAGTGGCCAACTGATTTGAGATCGACTTCAGCCAACTGACCCAATGCGACCACATCAACCTGATCGAGCTTGTGCAACGCCTCGCGCATGGAGGCGAGCAAATCTCCCAATAAACCAGGCGCCGAAGGAATATAGGTCTGCCGGGGCGTCCATGGAACTTTCAGCGGCGGGTTCTCAGCCGGGTTCAGAAACTCAAGCGACAAAATGCAGGTGCCGGTGACCCCTAGCGCCTTGGGACAAGCGCGCAAACCATGTTCAATGGCCCTCTGGAGCCGCTCGTTGCGCTCCTTGCCTGGGGGCAAAATGGAGACATCATCGTTCATCTCGAAAACGACCACGACATAACCCGGCGAGGCATCCTGATATTCGTTCCAGGAAAAACCAATGCTGGTGACTTTGCCAACGCGCACGCCTCGAAGTTCAACGGCCGAGCCGACTGAAAGCCCGCTCACATCGGTGGTGACATAGGTTTCGAACAAGCTCGACTTTTTGAGGTTGCTCCACACGCCGAAGACCAGCAGGCCAGTCACGACGAGGCCCACACCAATGAAGGTAAAAAGACCGATTTTGAAATTGTTTATTTTCGCGCTCATAAGTATCTAGCTAGTCTCCAGGGAGTGATCAGGATCGGGTTGACGGTTGAAGAAACGGCGAACCCACGGGTCTTCAGCCCTATCCCTGAGTTCGGCCGGCTTTCCTTGGGCGATGATCCCCTTGGCGCCGGAGCCAAGCATCACGACGCGGTCGGCGATGGCGTAAATGCTGGGCAACTCGTGGCTCACAATCACGAAGGTAAAGCCGAAGTGATGCAGGCTTGTAATCAAGAGATCAATGCCGGCAGAGGTAATCGGATCCAGTCCGGCGGACGGTTCGTCCAGGAACAGAATTCTTGGATCCAGCGCCATGGCGCGCGCGATGGCCGCGCGTTTCTGCATTCCGCCACTCAATTCGGCAGGCATCTTGTCCGCGGCGGCGCCCAGACCGACCAGCTTCAGCCTGGCTAAAGCAGCCACTTCCTTCAAAGGATCCGGCAGGTCGGAGAACTCATCCAGCGGCAGCCGGACGTTCTCGAGGATTGTTAAGGAGCCGAACAGCGCGCCACTCTGATACATCACGCCAAATTTGCGCAACAGCGCCAGCCTCTCGTTCCCCTGTGCAGCCCAGAGGTTGCCCCCATCGATCCACACCTCGCCAGACAAGGGCGAGTCAAGCCCGATCATTGCCTTCAATAGGGTACTTTTGCCTGAGCCCGATACGCCCAGGATCACGAATACTTCCCCGTGCCTGACTTGAAAGTTTACGTTCTGGAGAATGACGGTGTCTCCATAACCGACGGTCAAGTCTTTGACGGAAATCGCGATGTCGTCAGGCGCATTCATCATTTGAGAAGGTAAGAAATTGCGGAAAAGAAGGCATCGGCCATGATGATGAGCAGCAGGCTGGTTACGACTGCCCGCGTGGTCGAAAGGCCGACGGCACTGGGTCCCTGTTGAGTGCGCAGACCGTGCCAGCAACCCACCGCCGACACAATGACGCCAAAGACCGCGCTCTTGGCGATCCCGGCCCCGAGATCGTTCAAGTGAACGCTGGATGCCAATTGATGTAATATAAGCGGAAGCGTAAAACCCAGTCCCAGCATGACGATCACGCCGCCGATCACCCCCATGAGAATCGAGTAAAACGTGAGCAGCGGTGTCACGAAAATTCCCGCCAGGATTCGCGGCACCACCAAAAAGGGGATGGGATCCAGTCCGAAGGTTTCCAACGCATTGAGTTCCTCATTGATTTTCATGGTGCCGACCTCCGCCGCGAAGGCCGAACCGGTCCGGCCGGCCAGCAGAATGGCCGTCATGAGCGGCCCCATGTCACGAACCATCACCACCATGATGGTGTTGGCGACGTATAGTTGTGCGCCAAATTCGGCCAGGCGCCGCGCCGACTCAAAGGCGATAATGAATCCCAGGAGCAAACTCATCAGCGAAACGATCGGCACGGCGTTGGCGCCCGCCAACTCCACGATGCGGCGTGTCTCCGTCCAGCGGCTCCGTTTGGGGTGGAAAATGCTGACAGGCAGGCTGGCGATGATAGCGCCCGAAAAGACCATCTCCTCCTGGAAATCCCTGTTCATTTGCCTGACCCTCCGGCCCATTTTCTCCACGAAAGAGTCGTGCTTGATCGCCGGGCGTGCGTGGGACGCTTGGGAGTCCTCCATATTGAGTTCGCGGAAGATTTTCTCCAAATCAGCTTTCAATCCAAGCACCGAGACGGTCGCCTGTGGCGTCATTCTTCCCATGTTGAGGTAGAGGAGCAAAGTCAGACCCGCGGCGTCGCATAAGCCAAGGCCGCTGACATCCACTTGGAGTGTCTCAACTTTCGTCCCTAGCAATTCCTTCTCCAGAAGGCTCCAGCAACCCACGACTGTCTGCTCGTTCAAGCGGCCACGAAAAACCAAGCGAGCCTGGCCGTCGGGTCTCACTTCCACGTCGGTTTCCAGTCCGTTTTGTGTTGTGGTTGTCATGAAAAGTTTTGACGCGTGGGGCTTACTGGGAAAAAGGTTCGAGTTTGGCCAGAATGGCCTCCTTGGTCGCGGTGCCAACGATGCGCAAGCAAGGATTGCCTCGGACAAAACAGAGCAGCGTTGGAACCGACTGAATCTCGTACCAAAGACTAAGGTCGAGACTGTCATCCGCGTTGACCTTGACCACTTTGACCTTTCCCGCGCAGGCGCTGGCTAGTTCTCGAAGCACGGAATCGAAGACCTGGCATGGCCGGCTCCAAGGCGACCAGAACTCGACCAGGACCGGTTGGGTCGATTCCAAGACTTCCGCCTTGAAATCCTCGGCTGCGATTGCGAGCAGTGCTCCGTTTTGGGTGTTCATATTTTCGGGTTTGTTGAACATCACCAAGCTCTACGCACAGGCTGTGCCACATTGGGGGCAAAAGCGTAACATGCTCAGCGACATGGTTTTGCACACCGACTGGCCAATTTCCGCCGGGGTCGGGAAATTGAAGGACCCGAAAAATCGTGTGGCGTTCGCGGGCGGTTCCATGGCTCTAAATCCTCTATGAGGACGAAATGACTCCCGCTGTTGCTCCAGACCCGCTACAGCGCGCGCTTCCCGAAGGCGTTTTCGTCGAAATCGTTGAAAACTGGGTTACGCGGACCTGGTCTGGCGACTGGATTGAACCGCACGCTACGCCATGGTCGAATTTTGAGTTGCGTTTTCATAATGCTTACTCCTTTCGCGCGGGTTTTATCCCGCTTGCAAACGGACCAACTTCATCGCAAGAGGGACGGCTTGCTCGTAGAGCGCGAGACGGGCACGGATTTGGGCGGCGACGTTGGCGTCGGTCACGGTATTGATGTGCGTGGCAACAGTTTTTTCAAGTTCCACCAGTGCGGATGGCAGGTCTGGCATGGCGTGTTCTGGTTTGCCTTCCACCCGGGCGGAAAGGTTCAGGAGCAAGTCGGCCAACGTCGCCCGGAATCGGGCCGATGTCTCGCTCAACGGCCCCGGCACAGCCGATGGCCGCAAGTCGGGCCGATGTTGGACGATCGCGAGTTGATGCAGGAACAGCGCCTGCGCCGCGTCACGAATGGCTTCGAGGCGCTCGCGCTGGGACGCGCCGAACTCGAACTTCGAGCTTTCGAGCATTTCGCGGATCGCGCCAAAATCCTGATAAACCTGGAGGCGCAGGGCGTAGGCCCCGGTCAACTGCCGCGCATGCTCTTTATCTGTGTCAGGCAAACCGGCGAGTTGCGCGAGCGCGCGCAGGACAGAGGCCAGTTTCGCGCGCATTGTTCCCAATGCCGTGACCGGCCAAAGCCGGCTATTGATGATGCCGAACACAACGAGGCCCAGGGCGATCCCAATGAGGCGGTCGCGCGCCACGCGCAGTTCGGTGTAAGTCCCGTAGGTTTGCAGGACGCATTTGCAAAAGGCCAGGCAAATCTGGATGCCGCAGTAGGAAATCCGCACACTGCCGAAGTTGACATAGGCTGCCAACGCCATCACCGCACCAAAGGGAAGCCAGAAGCCACCCAGCGAGTCGAGGTGAGGGAAGACATACATTAGTGAGATGAATCCAAGAGCGCCACCAACGGCTGCGCCAGCGAAACGGAGGACGCCTTTCTGCAGGCTCGCTCCAACCGTCGAGAGCGAACAAAGGATGCAGGTAATGACGGAAGTGTATATGGCCGGATAAGCGGACAGCGTAAAAATGAGATAGCAAATAAAACCAGCGAGCGCTCCTTTCATGGCAAAGTGAATGTGTTCCGGATTGGTGAAGGCGTCGGGAAGGAGCAGGCCGCTTTTATCCTGGTTGGACACCGGCTTCAACTCATCCGGCAACTCCCTGCCCGGAAATGTGAACGGCATCAGCTCGGCGGCCCGTTCCATTTCTGCGAGCGGAGGCAGGGCGTCCTGATCCGTCATGGCCGCCGGAGCGGCCGCCAGCGCGCCGGGAATTTCCGGCGGCTTGTGGTTTTGAATTGCTGTGCGCCAGCGGGCGCAGGCGCCGGCCAGGTTTTTCAGCCGTTGTTGAACCGCTTCATTCGGGGACGGAACTCCCTGCTCTTCGAGCATGACCGCCGCCGTCACCAGGCGGTCAACGACAATGAACTGCGTGCGCACTTCGGCGTTGTATTTCTTAAGCCACGGCTCGACCGCGCTGGTCATCTTGAGAAGACGGAGTGGATCGACCACACCCTCCAGCGCAAATGGAGCCACTGACGAATGGCGGGGATCGGCCGGCTCGCCGGCAGCCAGCCGGAGCAGCAACCTTTCGACCGCGTCGAGGCGGGAGGTCAATCCGCGCACGAGCACCGACTTCGAGGATTCCGGGCTTACCAGAAATTGCACCGCCAGATTGATCAGGAGTCCCAGCGTCCAGGCCCACCAATAATGGAACGGAGTACGATTCAGGGTTTCGATGTTGGAGACGGTGTCGGGAATCGTCATGCCAAAGCCGATGCAGATGGCCACGCCCAATCCGATGATGCTGGGATTCACGACCCGCATCATCATCAAGCCCAACACGAGGAACACTGGAACACAGAGCACACGGAGCCATGTCAGGTCGAGCGCACACATGTAGTAGAGAAGCAGTGCTCCGCAAGTGAGGGTTGCGGCAAAGATGGCCAGAATCGTTCCTAGCACCGTGGTCGAGAAGTCCTCCCTGGTGAGCATGAACATTCCAATCAGCAGCATGACCGGCTGTTTCAAATGAAAGACCATTATCGGAACTGTGCAGGCGAGGCAGGCCAGCGTGACGCGAAACGTGGCCAGCCAGCGGCCGGGCGTCGGAGCGAATTCGCGGCGCAGGAACTCCCCCCACTGGGAAGGCATCAATCTTGGAATGGCGGGTGTCGCGATCACAGGCGCTCAAATCCTACGGCCTAGCCGCGCTGCCTTGTCGAGGAGGCGTTCTCGTGATCGTCACGACAGCCGACGCGCCGACGCGGAAGCTGTCGTCAGGGTCGTCCACCTGAACCCGTAGCGGAAAGCGTTGCGCCAAACGCACCCAGTCGAGGTTGCGGGGAACATTGGGCAAACCCATCGCGCTGCTTCCGTCTTCGGGAACGACGGCCCACGCCAAGCCGACGACTTTGCCCTTGAATCTTTTCCCGCCTTTGAATTGCAGATAGATCTCCGCCGGGTCTCCTTCCTTGACATGCCTGAGTTGGGTTTCGCGGAAATTGGCGACGACATACCAAGTGCGCGTGTCCACAAGTGTAAACAAGTCCGCACCAGCCCGCGCGAACGCACCCTGGGAAATGTTGAAATTCACCACTTTGCCGCTAAACGGCGCTTTCACACGGCAGTATTCAAGGTTCAACTCGGCGTCGTGGAGCTGCGCTTCGGCGGCGGCGATGCGCGCGTTCATGTCGCCCTCCTGGCCGATGGCGTCATCGGCGCGGAGACGCTCAACTTTTGCCTGCTCCACTGCCGCGGCAGCCGCCGCCAAAAGTTTCTGCGCCTCGCGCACAGCGGTATTCGCCACGTTGCGGCGGGTGCGCGCCGCTTCGAGTTGATCGGCGGTGACAAATTCTTTTACCAGCAGCGGTTCGAGCCGTTTGACGTGATCGTCAGCCTCCTTGAACTCCGCCTCGGCGCGCTCAACCGACGCTTCAGCAGCCAGACGCTGCGCTTCCGCCCGCACAATCGAGGCGTCCGCCAGTTGCAAGACTTTCTCCAAAACAGCCACCTCCTTGTGGGTCAGGCTCAAGCCGGCCTTCGCGCGATCCACGGCAATTTCATAGGGACGCGGATCGATGACAAACAACAGATCCCCTTCCTTCACATATTGATTGTCCCTGACATGCAACTCGACAATATGTCCGCTGGCTTGCGGAGCCACGCCAATAAAATTCGCCCGGAGCGTGGCATCGTCCGTCTGCGGCCGGTTGTCATGCGACCAGACTGCAATGATGCTGACGACCACGAAGGCGATGATGATGACCAGACTGATTCTTCGACCAACGGTTTTTAGGTCTGGTGGGGATGGAGCAGTGTTTTCTTCGGACATAATTTTAACTCCTGAAAAAGAGCAGCCATGAGAGCAGTGTGATCAGCCCCCAAAGACAAAAATAGACGAGCACGCGCGGCTGCAAATGCGGCTCAATGTTTGTCCTGATGCAAACTTGACGAACAACGAGTGCTCCCGCCACGCCCAGGATCATGCAGAGCATCCACCCGGGAAAGAACGAACCCAGCAGGTTGATGGACGGCGCGCCCCGGCAGCCAGTAAGCAAAACCAGACTTAGTCCCGCTGCTGTTTGCCACAGCGTCCTGCCTGTGAAGCAATGCCGGATCGCGGCGCGGATTTTGTTGGGTTTGATCAAGTTCATGGTTCGGTGTTCCTGTTTGCAGATTTTCGTTTGAGCAGTTGCGGACCGAGGTCCCCGGAAACGAACGCCAGCGCAGCGGTGGATTCGAGCAGCGTCGCCCGCGTGTCGAGTTGCGTGTAGCGCGCTTGACTCAATTCGCGCCGCGCCGTCAAAACATCCACGAGACTGCTCAGTCCGTTTTGATAAGCTTCGAATGTTTGGCGATAGGATTTGTCCGAGGCCTCAACCAGCGCCACAGCGACATCGAGTCGGCGGATGGCCAGCTTCGTATCCGTGTAGTAGAGCCAGACTTGCGAGATAGCCTTGTCGCGCAAGTCCTCCAGGGTGTGCTGCGCCGCCTCGCGTTCGGATTTGGCCATTTCCAGTTTGCGCCTGCGCGCGCCACCATCAAACAAAGACCAGCTCAATTCCAGCCCCACACCCCAGGTTGCCTGTTGTGTTGCTGCCCAGGGAAGCGAATTGCCCGCAACCCCGATTTGCGCACGCTCGAATGCTCCACCAACTTCACCTTTAAAAGATAGTGTGGGATAATAAGCTGCGCGAGCGTGACGAATCTCCGCTTCCTTCTGACGCAAGATGGCCACTTGCGCCAGAAGCTCGGGCCGCTGCTCCAAGGTTCTATCAATCAACTTTTCAACCGTGTCCTCAAGATTGGTGGGGATGGACAATTTTGAAAAATCAACCACGTGCAGAGGAACCGTCGGTGTAATGCCAATGCTCTCGGCGAGGATGACCTGCGCGTCGCGTTCTTTGGCCAAAACGTCCTCCATTTCGAAGGCTGCCTGGGCCGCTTGTTGCCGCGCCAGCGACACATCGGGAGCGGTGGCCAACCCCAGCTTAAATCGTATTTCCGCAGCCTCTTGGACTTTTAAGGCTGAGGCCAGGGAAGATCGCGCAACTTCAATCCGCCCGCGAACTTTTGATAATTCGTAAAAAGCACTCTGCACCTTGAAGACAATCTCCTGATGCTGCGCATTAAAACCAAGATTGGCCGCCAGCAACCGGTTCTTCGCGGCGCCCACGGCGGACTTTCGCCGTCCGAAATCGAGCAAAACCCATTCCAGATCGGCCACTGGCTCTGCCTCCTGCGCTTTGACATCCTCGAATCCCCCTTTTGTTGGTGTCAGTGGCAGTGGAAGAGGCTCACGCGCATAATCCGCTGAAGCCCGTAGTGCGAGCAGTGGAAAATACTCGCTCCGCGCGAGTCCGACCGCTGAAGCCGCCTGCTTCGCCTGCTCCCACGCCGCTTTCGTTTTCGGATTCGCGCGTTCAGCGAGATCAATAAGCTCGGCAAGCTCATATTCTTTTTGAGCATTAACTTCCTGATCGGCTTTGACTTTAAGCACGCTGGCAAACCCGGCCATGTCTGGCGGCTGCCAAGGGCTTTCAGCTGAAACAGGAGCTTTGAGACTCTTGAGCACATCGGTTGAATCGCCGGATGGCGTCGCCACATCATCCGCTCCACAAACATTCAGTCCGATGACCATCGCGCAGAAGCCAGGCACCAAGACCATCTGCCATTTGGATTTCATGTTCTTGTCTCCATTTGCGGTGGATGCATAGGGCTTACTGGGAAAAAGGTTCGAGTTTGGCCAGAATGGCCTCCTTGGTCGCGGTGCCAACGATGCGCAAGCAAGGATTGCCTCGGACAAAATAGAGCAGGGTTGGAACCGAATGAATCTGGTACCAAAGACTGAGGTCGAGACTGTCATCCGCGTTGACCTTGACCACTTTGACCTTTCCCGCGCAGGCGCTGGCTAGTTCTCGAAGCACGGAATCGAAGACCTGGCATGGCTGGCTCCAGGGCGACCAGAACTCGACCAGGACCGGTTGGGTCGATTCCAAGACTTCCGCCTTGAAATCCTCGGCTGCGATTGCGAGCAGTGCTCCGTTTTGGGTGTTCATGTTTTCGGATTTTTTGAACATCACCAAGCTCTACGCACAGGCTGTGCCACGGTGGGGGCAAAAACGTAACACGCTCAGCGACATGGTTTTGCACACCGACTGGCCAGTTTCCGCCGGGGTCAGGAAATTGAAGGACCCGAAAAATCGTGTGGCGTTCGCGGGCGGTTCCATAACTCTAAATCGTCTATAAGGCCGCGTTCGCGAGGACGGTGCCGAATGGAGTTTTCTCGCGAATGTCACTTCCCCGGGCTCAGGGGCAAGTCAGCAACGCCACTCGCCCACCTCTGCTCCGCGTTGATGCACTCAAGGGACTCAGTCCTTGGGCGATCCGGGCTCCGAATCCCAACTTGTGGTTCACCGAATCGCTCTGCACAGATTTCGAGGAGAGCGCTCGTCACCGTAAGGATCACCGGCCCAAGGACGAGTCCACTCCAGCCAAAGAGGAGGAGGCCGCCCACGAGGGCAACGAAGATACTTACTGAGGGAACCCTCAGCCGGTCATGCACCATGACCGGATAGAGAAAATTCTCGAGCGCGCGGACCAGCAGACTGCCCAAGGCAGCCACGCCGAGAGCTTCCCCCGACCTGCCCTCCAGTCCGAGATACACCGCTGCCGGGAGCCAAAGGGCAAAAGTATCTAACACCGGCACGAATGCGAATAGCGCCGCCACCAGAGCCCAGAACCATGGCGAAGGAACGCCCAGCCACCAAAACATCAGCCCACCGAGCACACCCTGGAGCACGGAGAGCGCGAGCATGCCGTAGAGGGTCGCATGAATCGTGTCATTGACCCGGCAAAAGAGGGTGTTGGTCTCGCTTTCGTCCAAGGGCAAGAACGAACGAATGGCCTTGAGCACGCGAAATCGATCGCGTAGAAAATAGAATAAAAAATACAACGTCAGGCAAACCTGAACGACCGCGATGGCTGATTCCTTTACCAACCTGGAGAGGACGGTCTTCAACCAGGTCGTGGCCATCGAGGCGTTTTCCGGCGAACTAACCTGCCGTTCAACCAAAGCTAGAAAGTGAGCTAATTGCGGATGTTGGTCGCCAGTCATGTGCCATTTACCGGCTGCGATTTGTTTTTGAATGTTTTCTGGGACGGAGGTGGCTTTTTCCGCGAGCATTTGGGCAAACCATGTCGCAGGGACCACGACGAGCAATCCAATGATGACCAGAGAAATCGCCGCCGCCAAGTTCGGCCTTCGCACCCTTGCCTCGATCCACCGATGCAACGGAGTGAAGACCAACGCCAGCGCACCGGCCCAGACGAGGGATGGAATGCAAGGCTGGGCTAAGCGGAAGCATAAGTAGATGCCAACCGCCGCCAGCAGTGCTAACGCAATCGCCCGAATGCGAGTGCGGGACCACCCTCCATTCTCGCTAATGGAGGTTTCGTTTGAACTGAGCTCTTTCATGTTGAGACGGGACCCCGCGTGACCTTCGGAAGTCTCATTCTTACGATCAGTGCAGGTCGCCATTGAAGGCCCATGCATCTTCCGTGCCAGGTTTGGAGAATTCGCCGTTTCCCTTGCAGGCGAGCCAGTTATGCAGCTTCCCTCCTTCGGAATGTCCCCACAGAACTCACGCGAGTTTTCGTGTGTTCAAAATATCGCAGCGTCAGGACGGTGCGCTTTCGGGCCTCTTCAAGCCCCACTTTGTCATCCTTGAAAGCAAAGTAGTAGGCTTGACGCCCAGAAGTTCCGCAGCGCTATCGCGTCCGCTGATCTTCCAGTTGGCCGCTTCCAATGCCAGCACGAGGTTGTCACGTTCGAAGCGTTCAAGCTCGACTTCGGTGAGGAATTTGGGTTGCGCCACGCTGCCCGCCGAGGAATCGGTCCGAGGATTCGGTCGAGCCGGGGGTGCCGCTTGGCCGGTGACAGGCAGGTCAAACTCCAAAACCCCGCCGCGGGCTAGAATCACGGCGCGCTCAATTACGTTGCGCAACTCCCGCACATTGCCCGGCCAATCGTAATTCTGGAGCCTGGCCACCGCCGCCTGGGTCAGCCGCGGTTTGGCGCATTTCAAGTCCTTGGCAGAGAGTTCGAGGAAATGTTTCGCCAGCAACGGGATGTCGTCCAACCGCTCCCGCAGCGGCGGAACTTGAATCGGAAACACGTTCAGCCGGTAGTAGAGATCTTCCCGGAATCGGCCTGCGGCTGCCGCCTTCTTCAAATCGCGGTTGGTCGCGGCCACCACACGCACATTGGCGCGGCGCGTCCGGTCGTCACCCACGCGCTCATACCGCTTCTCTTGGAGGATGCGCAGCAGCTTGTTCTGAGTCTCCAGCGGAATCTCTCCAACTTCGTCCAGAAAGATGGTTCCGCCCTCCGCCGTTTCGAAGCGTCCGGCCCGGTCCCTAACGGCCCCGGTGAAAGAGCCTCGCACATGGCCAAAAAACTCGCTTTCGAACAGCTCCCGGGGAATGGAGGCGCAATTGACACGTACCAACGGGCCGTCTTTGCGAGCGCTACGCCGGTGGATTTCGTGGGCGACCAATTCCTTGCCCGTTCCGGTCTCGCCGAGAACAAGCACCGAAGCTTCCGTGGGAGCCACCATGTCAATTTGGCTGACCAAGTGTCGCAGACCAGAACTCTGGCCGACCAAATCGCCGAAGGCCTTGGCTTCCACCACCTCTTCCTGCAAATAGGTATTGTGCAATTCGAGTTGGGACTTGAGCACCTCGATTTCCTCGAATGCCCGGCGAGCTTTTTCTTCGCTCTCCCGCAGGGCTTGATTGGAGGCCTGGAGTTCAGCGGTGCGTTCCTGGACCCGGAGTTCCAGCGTGTTGTGCGCGTTGCGCAGAGCTTCTTCCGCCTGGCACAGCCGCAAATGCGTTCTGACCCGCGCCAGCACTTCCTCGGCCTCAAAGGGCTTGGTGATGTAATCAATACCGCCGGCCTCAAACCCTGTGACTTTCTGGCGCGTATCGCCAAAGGCGCTAATAAAAATAACAGGGATGCGGCTGCTCTTTTCGTCTGCCTTCAAGCGACGGCACACCTCATAGCCATCCATGCCAGGCATGCTTACGTCGAGCAGGATCAAGTCTGGAGTCTTGGCGGCTACGGATTCCAGCGCCAGGGCGCCGTCCTCTGCCGGTCGGACGTGATAGCCGTGCTGGGTCAGCAGTTCGGTCAGCAGACGCAGGCTGGCGGGGGTGTCATCCACCACCAGAATCTCTTCCCGCGCTGAAGTCGGTTTCTTGTCTTCGCTCATAAGGTCTGTCCCTTTTTCAGCAATTTCAAAAGACGTTTGTAGCCAAGCTGTGTGGCCAGCGTGTTCAAAGCCCGGCCCAGCGAAGCATCCCGCTCGGTGACCTGCTCGATAAGAGCCTGCGTGCGCATCGTGTCCAACTCGATGACGGCCTGACGCAAATCCCGCAGCAGTTCCGCAGGGAGCGCG
>Ga0326728_10014671_pt1 | contig 16554 bp, 22 predicted proteins | sample MB3enrmetagenome_FD_207602 | JGI IMG/M metagenome (GOLD analysis project Ga0326728, IMG submission 207602) | Lab enriched peat soil microbial communities from McLean, Ithaca, NY, United States - MB31MN | ecosystem: Environmental > Terrestrial > Soil > Wetlands > Peat | place: USA: New York...
GCGCTCGGCTATAGGCCGCCGGTACCGGCGGCCTATAGCCCCCTGGTTGCAGCAAATCCAGTTTCACAGCCCCGAGCTGTGATGTAAACTCTCTCACTCGCGGTGGTACAAAATCTCGGGCAGGTCAGTCCGGGTTGGTCTCACTCACTCGAAAGAAACTGGACGACAGACTCCAGCGAACCGGTCCGTTGCCCTCGGGAAACTGGATGCGCTTCTGCCGCAGTGCCCTTCCAATCCACTTCAGGAACAACTTCTTCGTGCCGCTAACGAGCACGGGCGAGCATCCCAGCCCGAGGAGCGGTCTGATCGCCCCGTGCCGCCTGAGTTCTTCACTAAACCACTCGGCCCACTCTGGCACTACGGGCAATCCAAACCGCTGGGAGATGCGATAAAGCACGAAGGTCGCGTCGTTGTCACATAGAACGGTCCGTCTGCCTTCTGGGTCCATTCCGGGACGTGTCCTGGCGATCTCCGCGGAGATCGCCACCAAGTGGCGGATCGGCCTGCGGCCGGCAACATTGATGGTCCCGCGAAAGCACTGCGCGCCTTCACCCAAGGTTGTCACGAGCGGGTCAGCTCCCGGAGCCTCTACGGTAAAGTGGTTTTGCTCGACGACGGCTGCCCAGATGGCGCCAACGTCGGAGTCCCCACCCAAGACAGATATAAGGTAGGCCTTGCCGTTCCCGCGGTCTTCAACCTCTCCAATAAATCGATCCAGCCGAAGCCGGATTCGCGTATTGGTGTCCTTCATTCGCTTCGTGTATTCCAACACTCCAAAGCGCTCATGGGCATTCTTCATGATGGTTTTTTCCTCTTGGATTGGTGGGAATTGGCTGCGGCGGGAAACTAAAGTGGGACAGTGGCAGGATTACTTTAGTGTCGTGACTTGGCCCGTGCTGTAAACGACCGTCAGTTCGTTCGAGAATCTTTCCCTTTCTCTCACTGTGATTACGCCATCCTCTTCTTCTTCTGTCTTGTCCACTACCTTGACTGCCTGCCAAAAGGATATATGACGTACATCATCATTGCCAAATATACCATTAAGAAGACCTGAACAGGCCAGGAGACCGACGTGGCCGGCATGCAGGGGTGTGAGGGGCCGGCCGGTTGCCGACACGGGCTCAGCAAAGAGGATGCGTCCTGCCTGTCTGTAGGCCGCTGACTCCGGAAGCAGATCCTCAACTTCATCGAGTGGGAGGCCACGGCAAACCAGTTGTGCTGGTCCGCTCACGGGCACGTCGTATCGCGCTTCGGGCTCTGAAGATAGGACGGGGATTTGGGAGGGGTTCCTGACCAGGCCGGCGTAGTAAAGCCGTGCCCGGGTGATATCGCTGTCCGTGAGGCGCTCTCTTTCGCGTCGGGCCCGGCGGACTCCAATGACAACCACCTGCTTATAGCGCACACACTCCGGCGCCTCAAGGCGGAAAACCCGGACATCGCGGAAGTGGGTGGCGAGAATCTGACTACACTCGGCCAGTCTCTCGCCTGGGATGACGAAGAGCAGAACACCGCCAGGCTTCAGCCAACGATACGTGTGGCTCAGGAAGGTCTGCTCTGTGCGCCGACTGTCAGCAGGTCCAAGTGCCCAATCGTAAGGTGGATTCAAATACAGGAGCCCAAAGCATTCGACGGCGCATTGCACTTCCAGCGTGTTGCCTTGGATTATGTTGGCAATCCGCTGGCTGGCCTGCTCCGCGCGGTAGGCATCAAGCTCGATTCCGTAGCGAAGCACCTGGGCGCCGCTGGTGATCGCATCGAAGGCCACACCATCGCCAACGCATGGATCGAGCGCTGATGACGGCTCGTCCGGAAACAAGAGGAATTTACGAATCCGCTGGGTCTCGGACAGTGGCAGCGGGTAGAAGCCAAGCCGACTTTTGCCGATAAAGCGCAAAGTGGGTCTCCTTTCTCAGAAAAACTCGCACATGTGACTGGACCCATAACTTTGCCGTTCTGGACCCATAACATTGCCGTTTCGGGTGTCACTTAAAGTATGAGTTGGCCGAAAATAAAGTATAAGTTGGCCGCGGCTCCGACATTTGGTTGCCGACTCACGGCCATTTTATGGGTCCAACAGCTCATGTGCTCCCAGACAGGTCCGTTGAAAACAAATGGTTTTCTTACGGCCCGCGGCCAACTTATGGGTCCAACCGCGGCCAAGTTATGGGTTTAGTCACAGCACAATCGTCGCAGTCCAGCCGGGCGCTCTCTCTCTGCCAAACCTCACAGCGACGCGTTTTTTCGCGCCCTCCTCTGAGGTGGCACGCGACGGCATCCGGCATAACCACGGCAAAGTCGCTGAAAAGGTTGTATCCAAGGGAAGTGAGGTGCTCGTAGCGAACCAACGAGGCTGGCGGGGTGAGTTGACATCACGTTGGGAGAGCCGACAGGCTACGCAGATAAATGGGTGAGCGAACCGTGAGTACTTGACCTTCAGAGTGTTGGCCAACCACCCGTACCCCAGCTTCCGAAGTGCCCCAACGCGTGGCAGAGCGATGGCTGGCGAGTCCGGGCCGTTCATTCTACGGTTTGATCGTTAGAACGAAGTCGCGTAGCGGCGGACGCTTTCGCGTCATACCATTTGGCAGGGCAACTGCGATCTCGCCGATCAACAGTTGTGTAGCGCCATCACCCCATTCGTAACACGATTCCGACTGAATACCCAACGAGCAATTGCCTTGCCAGAGCGGGCTTCCTTCAAAACGGCTCTATCGAACGCGCCCCGAACTCACGTTTCCACTTTCATCGGCTTTCACCCGTCGGGGCACTTCCGATAGAGACCTAACGTTATACGGTCCGGTGGAATTGAAGTGAGGCACAGGATGCGGCGTCCCGGTGCTGCTTCGCTTCAGAAGTGTTTGAAGCGCGATAGCTCGAGGGAGGCGACAGAGGCAAACCTATTGTTCAAAGTCGAACGGTCCATGCAGATCTAAGTTTAGGGTCGCCTCATTCCCTTCGCCTGCTTTGAGCGGAGTTCCGTCCGGGGCCAGGCCAATCAGCGGAAAAATGATTTTCGGATCGTCGATGACTAACTCAGGAGGAACGTCCGCGAGGCGCATACCCATTTCCCCCGTCGCCAAGCATCTATCGTAGATTTCTCGATAATGGGGCAAAAGCCCGAAGATGATTTCTCGTTGCTCATTCGTGAGTGAGCGTAGCCCGTAGCAGGTCACTTGAAACCGCTCCTTGGGTGGCAAGAGTGACACTTGTGCCTGGATCAAATTCGCGCCGCGAGTGATCTGTTGCTTCACGGCACTCGGTTTGACGGTTACAAGCCGGTCCTCGTCGCGGAAGAGGGCCAGGAAGGACTTTCTGGTCTTCCGGTGCGAGTCAGAGATTACCCGATCTGCTTCTTTGTACATTTCATATGCGAGTAGGTCGGCACATTGCAGTGCGGGGACCGCTTCACTATCTCGAAAAGCGATCTCGCCTAGACGAAACCTTCTCTTTATTTCCGCTGATTCTTTCGAACGATTGAAAGCCCGCTCAAGGCAAGGCCGGTCAATGCAGCCCTGGTCGAGGACGTAGTCGATCGCTTCGTCTATGTCCCTTTTGTCCGCAAACGCTGCAGCTTGTGCGGTGCAATACCGAAAGCACCATTCGTATGCGCTTTCGGCGAGTTCGGGAACCTTCTTATGCGACCGAGCTTGAATTGCCCGCATGAATTCATCAAGGTGCAACGCCGCCCCGATACCTACGAGACTCCGTTTGTGGATCGATGCGATTAGTGGTTCTAATAAGGCGCGTCTGTCGGAATCGGTCCAGGTAGCGTGCTTCCCATAGGGCGGCACGAACTCCCTCATGTGGAGTTCCCGCAATCCATGCTGGGCCAGGGTGTCCAACCATTCTCTTTCAAGCAGCGCAACGTCAGTTTCCTGAATTGCATAGCCCGCCACCACCGTCACCAAGGCAGCTTCATGTGTGCCGCTCTCATCCAGGTAGACTTTCAACATTCTCTACCCTCTTTGATCGAATATGCAGACACCTTTGAGTCTACCATAGACGTTCGGTCGCCAATTCGGGCCCTTCCATTTCGCACAGAGTTTTGTCGCTATCGATGGTTTTTCACTTTGACGTAAAGAAGGCTACATGTGCAAGTGGCACTAGAAGTGGCCGCGCAGGTGGACGCTCGCGCGGCCTTCTTCGCTAACCTTGGCGTGACTTCGAATTGCGACTGTTAACTCTCCGTGTTCGTTTCCAGTTCTGCGGATCGATTCTTAGCACAGAGGTCGCCCCTGTTGTCAAATTGATGAACCCACCGTGAAACCTGATTTCACCATAACGAAATAGTCGCGCCAGCAAGGCCAGTGCGTGTTGGGCGAGGGTTGAGTTAATAAATGGTTCCTGCCGCTCAAGGGCGGCCACGGCGCTACAGCTTGGCTGGCCATCATCGTCGAGAGTGGGGTCCACTATCTCAGGAAACAACTCCGCCGCTGTTCGAAGTCGCAGCCTTGCCCTTCGGTTGCGATCATTCAACGGCTCACCCAAAATGAACTGGCCGCTGTCGGCATTGTTGCCCAAGTCGAGCCAGTACGAAATAGTGCTGCAGTTGCAGACGGCATCGCGAATTGTCGCCCTTGCTGCCCGCGTATCCACGCACCCGATTACAATATGAGCGCGAAGATCATCGCCTGTATAATTGCGTGAGATGAAAGTGCCTGGCTTCAAGTGCGCAGGAACCGCTTCCCACTTCAGCCCCCAGAACATGTTCAGTCGGTTGACCAGAACGATCGCCTTGTTGAGGCCGATCTCCGACCGCGAAAATGCCTGACGTATACAGTTGGTGGCTGAGATCGTATCACCGTCCATAACTATTACATGCAGCGCTCCGGGATGACCGCGGGTCACGAGTGACTGATGGAGGTAGGGCAGTCCTGCAACGACGGCGCTGCCCGTTCCTCCGCAACCTACCACCAGCACACGCACCTGCCGTTCGAGCAATTCCGGGTGGATGCGGTGAGTTTCCATGACCAGCTCCTTAGCGCTCGCTTCCACGCGAGACGAATTCTTGTAGCGTCTCGCCGGCGTCGGTCAGGTACTGAACTGGGAACCTCTTCCTGCCAGCGAGACTTGTCCACAACCCGATGAATCCTCCAGGATGACTGGTAAGCCGGACTGCCCCGGCCGCATGGGTGAATTGACTTTGGAAATAGGCGTCTTGCCACGCGGGTATCGAGGCAATGTCGGAAGATTCGGGCACGCGCATGCTGCCGGCACAGACCAAGCTCCGACTATCCGTGTTCCAGTAGGGAGCCGTCTTCAGGTGGGTCTCTGGGCGGGGTCGTGAACTCGTTGCCAACGCACGCACAAAGAGGTTCTTGTCGAGAACTTTGAAGACGAGTGCCGGATGCGGGAAGACAAGACCGTTGATTCTCCACGCTTCCTCCTGAGTTCCGCCGAAGAACATGACCTTTTGTTTGGGCTGTGACCACCAAACCAGCATGTCGGGAGTGCGTGCCAGGACGTAATCGGGAAAGATTTCCGGCTTGACCTGCGCTCCCAACCCTTGAGCTAGGGAGCGCACGAAGGCTGTGGTCAGGGATTCCCCGGGCGCGAGATAAGGAACCCCCGAGTCATCCTGCTTAACCCGATGGAGGCTTGCAAAGGCCTCTCCGCCTCCAGCCCGATAGACGAGGACGGCCTCGCTGAGCTTGAATTCCCAGTTGCCTCCAATACCGACATAGGCTCGCATAGCTGTCTCCCTTAAATGACCCACTTGTCGTTGCCTGGCATGAGGTCAATTAGCCGGCTGGCTGTTGCAATGGTCTCGCAGGCCACTCCAATGACCTGGAAGGCGTCACGAACGCTCTCCGTATTGGCGGGATCGAATGGAATAATGAGGTTGGGCTCAGGCGTAACCTCTAACATTCCATCGGCTTCTTCTGTAAAGCATGCTTCAACCGCGTCCGCTTCAGCAAACAAGGCTAGCAGACAGGGAAGAGGTGGATTGCAGTCTGAGAGCTGTTGGCCGATGTCATCGCCAAGCTCGGGTCGCTTCGCTTGGGCGGACACACGATCGAGAGCGAGTGCGGCCTCCACTAGTTTCGCTGCCAGTGGGTCGCTGATCTTATCCTTCAGTTGCGCAAGCTCGTGTTCATCAAGCGGGATCTGCCGCATGCTCGCTGGGATCGACCCTTTCACATCTGGGATCTCGTACTGGTCAGCATCAACTTCCTGCGCGGCCCATTCGCGCAACGTCTCAGCGCGTTCCTCGGCATCCCTAAAGTCGTAGACCCGGGTCCACCTGTTAAGGGCTCCGACAAAGAGGTGGAAAAAGGTCGCTGGCAGATGTGGATGAACTTTTTCCAGCAATTCCAACGTTGGTCCGAAGGTCACACAGCCACAGCTTGCCTCGGAAGGCTCCACAATGAGGAACAACTGGTTGGGCTTGCTTTCATCGCGCTCTGCCCAGTCGCAAGGAGCGTCGCTGATGCTGGCTACCAGCAGGAAGCGACGACGGATGGCCGATCCTCCGTGCGCTCTGATCCAGCGCTCAAGAGTGAGCCTGGTGAAGGATGTGGGGTCGCATTCCGCCCTTTTCCAATCCCCAGGGGCGGCAATGTCCAGCTCGACGAGAGATTTGGCCAGCATCACAGCCAGGCGGTCATCGGCAACCACACGATGGATTAGCGGGACGGCAGCGAGTCGCGGCAGCAGGAGGCCACTCCCTTGAGCCATCAACTGACCGGAGGAAGCCAGCCGGGCGGGGCGGTGAGCGGCGTGCGATTGTAGGTGCGCGCGTTGGCGTCGACTGCGGCGGCGAATAATGCAGCCGTGGTTTGCAGTTGTCGGCATCTGGCGAACCTCCCCACGAGAGTTCGGTAACGGGCGTGGCGGCCCTGGCGGAGGCTTTCGAGTTCCGCCAGGACCACCTGCTTCGTCACCTCCTTTCTACGTGTGTTTCGGCTCATGGTTATCCCTTTGTGCCGATGGCTCGCGTGAATCTGTACACCAACTTGTCTCCGACTGCCTCCGGCCCGGTGATCGAGGCCGTTGCAATGTCGGGGTATTGCTGGCTGTAGAGAGTTCGGATTTCCTCTGGCGAGAGCTTCTCGTCAATGTCGGGAAGTCGAACCCCATTAAACTCAAAGTGGCGGGAGAGTGGATGGCTTTCCATCAGAGTGCCAAACCTCCTTTGGATTGAGTTGGAGCGAGTTCGGGCGTTGTAGGTGGGAACAGCCCGAGTGTGCCGGTCGGTGCCGTAGAGGGCACAAGCTCAGCAGGAGCTGCGGTTGCAGAAAAGGCAGACCCCGGCGTGGCAGTTGCAGGTGTCTTCTGAGTCGCCTTCCTGCGCTCCTCGGCTTTCCGCTTCGCTTCCTCCTGAGCTGCTTTGGCCGCAGCCTCCATGGTGGCTTTGGCCTCGGCCAATGTGCTGCCGGTTTGATGGTGGACCTGGACATAGTCGGTCATATGCTTGCCCAGTTCAGCATCGAGTTCCTCCGGCGAGCCGGTATAGGTGAGTGGGGTAGATAGAGCCGGGTTCTCGTCGGCCTTCGCGTGGGGAATGACGTTGACGCGAAGAGTCTTGTCATCCGCCCTGGCCACTGTGATGAGCACAGTGCGGCCGGCAAGAAGCGGCATGAGTTCAACGAACATAAGACCTCCTTATCGCGGCGCGTGCGCCTTCTTTCTCTCGCCCGCGCCGACTAAGTTTTTTGTTGGAAAGATGGGTTGACTAGATTGAGGACAGGCACCTGAAGATTCTCCAGTGAACAGTGCCTATGACGGGTCTATCACGAGGTAGGAAGGATTATCGGGCGAGGCTCTCCATCGGGTTCTCGGAATTTGTCAATGCGTTGAGGCATATCCCGCCGGGAGCGCTATTTCCGTGTCCAGGATCGGGGACCAGCGCTCACCCTTCGGCGTCACTCTGCCAAAAGCGGGCAACAGGTCACGTTTCCGATTAAAACTAGGGCCTATGTGGCCGATTGGAGGAATTCGGCGGGCCAGTTTCCTCGAACGGCGTTCGGGTCCTCGAAGGGGACTTCGGGGGCCTTTGGCGGTGGGAGGGGGGATTTCCCGACACTTATCTTTAGTTCCCCTCAGCGTGGCCAACTTCTGAGTGGTCGATACGCTCGGAACCGCCGGTTACGGCAAGCGCCGTAGAAAACATTAGGCGAACGTGGTAAAATTACTGTGGCGAACATCGGAACGAATCGCTTGGGCGGTCCGATGAAGGAAGCCTCAGGGCACGAAATCACACAATTGCTCATGGCCTGGAGCGAGGGCGAGGCGGCCACGCTCGAGAAGCTAGTCCTTTTGGTGTATCAGGAACTACGGCAGATGGCGCGCCGCTACATGGCGCAAGAGCGGCCGGGCCATACGCTGCAAACCACCGCATTGGTCCACGAGGCTTATGTGCGGCTGGTGGGTTCCACCCCGGCGAGTTTCGAGAACCGAGCCCGATTCTTCGCCGTGTGCGCGCAAGTCATGCGGAGGATTCTGGTGGATTGAGCCCGATCGCGCCGAGCTCAGAAGCGGGGCGGCGATGCGGTGCCGTTGCGATTAGAGGAAGGGTTGGTGCTGAGGGGGGAGCCGGGCAAAAACCTGGTGGCCTTGGATGATGCCCTGAAGGTCTTGAACGCCCTGGACGCGCGCAAGGGCCAAGTGGTGGAGTTGCGCTTTTTCGGGGGACTCAGCGTGGAGGAGACAGCCGCGGTACTGAACGTCTCACACGACACGGTGACGCGCGACTGGAAGTTGGCCAGGAGCTGGTTACGGCGCGAGTTGCGCTGGGAGAGTCAGAGTGGAGCGTGAGCGCTGGCTGAAAATCGAACGTCTGTACCATGGCGCCCTAGAGCGGGAAGCGAGCGCGCGGCCTGAGTTTCTCCACCAGGCCTGCGCCGGAGATGAGTCGTTACGCCGGGAAGTGGAGTCGCTGCTGGCGGAAGAGGAGCCGGGAAGCTTCCTGGGAAAGCCAGCTTTCGAGGTGGCGGCGCAGGTTCTGGCGGAGGATGAGGCGGAGGCAGCTGGAATGACGGCCACGTACACGATGCTGGGCCGAGTGGTTAGCCACTACCGTATCCTGGAGAAGCTGGGCAGCGGTGGCATGGGAGAAGTTTATCGCGCGCGGGACACGAGGCTCAGGCGTGACGTGGCCCTGAAAATTCTGCCGAAAGCGATGGCCGATGACGCCGAGCGCATGGCGCGATTCGAGCGTGAAGCCCATCTCCTCGCCTCGCTGAATCATCCCAACATTGCTGCGATCTACGGACTGGAAGAATCAAACGGCATCCGCGCGCTGGTGATGGAGCTGGCGGAAGGCCCGACGCTGGCCGAGCGAATCGCAGGGGCGCATGGTACGCGCCCAGGTGGGGGTGAACGCGGTTCGCCCCTACCCCTGGATGAACACCTCGGGACTGCCAAACAGATTGCCGAGGCGCTGGAATATGCGCACGAGCGCGGAATTATCCATCGTGACCTGAAACCGGCGAACGTCAAGATCACGCCGGAAGGCACGGTGAAGGTGCTGGACTTTGGCCTGGCCAAGATGCTCGATCCTCAGGGTTCGCAAAGCGCCCTGAACCCAAACAATTCGCCCGCGCTGAGCGCCATGGGGACCGCTTCCGGAATGATTCTGGGCACGGCGGCCTACATGGGCCCGGAACAGGCCAAGGGGCAGCGAGTCGACCGGCGCTGCGACATCTGGGCATTTGGGTGCGTGCTTTACGAGATGCTTTCCGGGTGCAAGGCGTTCCCTGGAGAAACGATTTCAGAGGTCCTGGCGGCGGTGATCAAGAGCGAGCCGGATTGGAGTACCCTGCCCGCGGCAACGCCTGTTGGCATCCAACGCCTTATCCGCCGCTGCCTGCAGAAAGACGTGCGCCAGCGCCTGCAAGCCATCGGCGACGCCCGGATCGCGATTGAAGAAACGCTGAGTGGCGATGTGGGGGCGGGCCTTGTGCCCGCCCGCACTGAAACGGTCACAGGGCGACCACAAGGGTCGCCCCTACGACGAATTCTGCTCTGGGCTTCCGGCGTGCTGGCGGGTGCACTGATCGCGGGCCTTGCGGTCTGGAAATTCACTTTGCCTGCACCGCAATCCTCCATGCACTTCAGCGCGGTCACCAATTTCGCGGGAGTACAGGCGCAGCCGGCGCTTTCTCCCGACGGCCGATCGGTAGCTTTCGTCTCGAACCGGGACGGCCCTTACGAAATTTATGTGGGCCTGGTCAGCGGCGGCAATCTGGTGAAGCTTGCCGACGATGCGAACTTCAAGGCCCGGCCCTGCTGGTCACCAGACGGGACGCAGATCGCATATAGGCGGCTGAATCACTCGGGAATCTGGGACATCTGGGAGGCCCCGGCGCTGGGCGGCACACCGCGGCGGCTGATTTTGAATGCGCTTGATCCGGCCTGGTCTCCCGACGGCCAGACACTCGCTTACGCGAACAGCGCCACCGGAGCGTTATGGACCAGTGACCTTGCCGGCCAGAGCGCGCGCCGGGTGGCAGCGCCGGACAGTTGTGATGAGCGGTACGGCGAGCCGCGTTTTTCCCCAAACGGCCATGAGCTTGCATTTGTATCGAAATTGTATGGGCCTTACGGGTTTTTGGAGGTTGCCGATCTCACTTCAGGCAAAGTGCGGGAACTGGCGCACAACGAGACGCTGGCGCTTTCACCTGCCTGGTCGGCGGACGGGAAGTTCCTATATTTCGCGTCGAGCCGCGGCGGGACGATGAACGTGTGGAAGATCGCTCGAACGGGCGGCGAGCCGGAGCAAATTACGGCCGGCCAGGGCGATGACGCGCAACTGGACGTTTCTGCCGACGGGAAGCGGATCGCCTTTTCGACTTTCCGCGCGAATCTTGGCATCGCCCAATTGAATCTGGAGACAAAGCCTGGAGAGCCAAACCTGAAAGCGCTTACCGCCGACCCCGCGCGGAGTCATACAGCGCCGGCATACTCTCCGGACGGAAAACATCTTGCCTACTTTTCCAACCTCAAGGGCGTTGAACCGGAAGGCATCTGGCTCGGCAATACCGACGGGTCGAATGCCGTGGAACTGGTTCAGGAGAGTCGATACGCCAATGTCTTTCCCCACTGGACTCCGGACGGGAACTGGCTGGTGTATTACTCATTTGCGTCGTCCCATGGGGAGTACCGCCGCATCTCGGTTTCCGGGGGCGCCCCGCAGACATTGGTTGAGAACGAAAACGACGAGGCCTACTTGTTCGACTTCGGGCCGGATGGGCGTCTGATTTACAAGGGCGTCAACAACCAAGTCCGGGCCTTTGATCTGCAAAACCACAAGACCCAGACCCTCGGAACACTCCCGGCCGGCGAGGAGTGCCGTGTGCTCCGCTTCTCCCCCGATGGCCGCTCTGTTGCCTACCTCGTGAGAGCGAGCGGCGAAAACGATCCGAAGGCAGGGATTTGGGTGACTGACTTTAAGAATGAGCCTCGACAGATCTTTCGCGGCTGGGTCGTGTGGTACGCCCGCGGCCCCAATCGTGAGATTTACCTTCTGGAGGGCAAGCCCGACCTCAATGGCGTCCTCTGGAAGGTTGGCTGGGATGGTAGGGGCCTCGCCCGCGTTCCCATGCCCGTTCCCCTTGCCCATTCTTACTATGTCCAGCCGGGGCAGAACGACCAGAGCTTCTTCGATGTTTCTCCGGACGGGCGCCACCTAGCCCTGACTGTGGAATCAGTCCTGCAGGCAAACATCGGCATGATCGAAAATGTACGTTAGCAGTGTAGACGATCGGCGTGGATATTGCCGTATCGTTGAAGTGCCTCACGCCGGACGGAACCCAAAGAGCGGGCGGATTCTCTCCTTGAATTGAAGAGTTTTTTTCTTTCCGACGATACTTGGCGGTAAATGCCTTTGCCAGAAGAAACACTAACTCCGGGCCGCAGGAGGCCTCGCCCACATCAGGCTGAACCGCGATCCCGAGCACGCCACTTGGGCGTATAGCCGGCAAACCGTACATGTGATCTGTGTGTCGTCTCTTACGTTCAAGCCTGGATCACGGGACTCGGAAGTTGCACCCATCAGCGCTAGCGCTGGCACATGGCCCAGACCGGAAAACGATAACTGGCGAAAACAGCCCTTCCCACCAGCAATCATGCCAACTCCCCGGAAACGGGGTTCTGGGAAGTCGGCAAGGCAACGTCCCGCTGTCAGTCGGATGTGTAAACGCCACTCTTGTCGCAATGGCCCCGCTGCGGAGGGAGCACTTTTATTGTCCAATTTCACGGATGACGAGCCCATAGCACGCTGTTCATCCAGTGGTCTCCACCTCGGGTTTCGAGGTTCTCCAAATCTGGACACATAGAACGAAACACGCACCCCTTCCGCATCGAAGGAGTTAAAGCCGCTGCGCGGAAGCAAGAAGTTGGAATCCCGGAGAAGATAAGGGTGGGTCGTTCGAATGCAGGTGCCAAAGAGGGAGCCCGTACCCTAAAACGGTACGGCTGAGTCCGTGCTCTCGCTGCCGGGATCATTGAAGGGATTATCGCTCTCGTCGACAGGCTCTGCGCTTTTGGCTCCGACGCCCGCCTTTGCGCCGTTCCCATTCTTCGGCGCCCGATCCAGAATCCTCATCTGGCTAGCCACGACTTCGACCGTGGTTCGTGTGTCCCCTTCACGATTTGACCAATTCCGGGTCTGTAGTCTTCCTTCGAGGTACACATGCCGACCGGTATTCAGGTACTCCCCGCAGACCTCGGCCAGCCGCCCGAAGCAAACAATCCGAAACCACTCCACTTTCTCGCGAAGCGCGCCTTCTGAGTCCTTCCACTTCTCGTTGACCGCCAGACTGAAGGTAGCAATGGGTTTACCTTGCTGACTGAACCGGACCTCAGGCGCTTCGCCAAGGAACCCGATCAGAATGACTTTGTTTACACTTTGGGACATCGTTTTATCCCCTTTCCTTATTGAACCTGAACTGGTGGAACAGTCTCTTCGCAGCAATCGGACCTCATTTGACGGAAACAAACCGGCTGGCTATTCTGCACTCGATATGGAAGTGCCAATTCAACCCCCAAGTGAGAGCGCCAGAGTGATCCTCAGTCGAGTGGTCGCGAAGGCTGAGCGGGAAGGCGAAAAGACCATATGCCACTTCAATGACGGTGGCCGCATCCTCCTCTCAAACTTCCTCAGAACTTTTATTCAGTCGGGGGATGAAATTAGATTCCCCCTGCCCGGTGACTCCACCGAAGCAGGTTCCGAAATCTACGTCCGCAAGACCTCGTTCTCCGGGCGGAGTCGTGATCTCTATCAAGCTCCCATCAGCTACGCTGCGAAGCCCAAGGCCGATAAATGGGATCGGCTTTACGTCCAGGCAGAAGTTTCAAAAGGCGGGCTGGGCATTTGCTCCATTCATTTGCCATGTGAGGTGATACGCGATTTCTTCTACGTCGGCACACGGCACCAGCGCTGGGAACGTCAGACGAGCCTTTATGATGTTCTTCAGATCACATCCACGGCCTCGCTTGCGGAGTTGCGAGTGGCCTTCAGGCTCAGACAATTGGAGCTCCGCGCTGCCGCCACTTCTAACCGTGAAAGTGCTACCCTGGAGCGGGCCTTCAACATCCTGGCGCAACCTGAATTACGGGCTTGTTACGACTCGATGCTGAAAGACCCATCGGCGCCCGCACCCTTTCCGTATGGGGGCTCCGGTTCGATTCTGGCCGTCGGAGACCGCTCGCGGGATGGTCAGACGTTTTTCGCGACCCAAATCCTGTCTTTCCAGCCCGAGCGGCAGGAGCGCCGATTCCGCGCGCCATTGCGGAATTTTGACTTTTACGATGACCGTGCCATCTACCGCGATGCTCGGCGGAAACTCGAAGTCACGCTCGACCATTCAGCCATGCCGATCATTTGGGATGCCACCTGGAACCGGTGGAAACACCTGCTGGGAGCCAAGGTCGAGTTACACGGAACCTTCGTCCAGATGGGCAGGTACCAGCGCCGGAACGGGAAATGGAGCCTGAATATGTGGGAGACCGCTTTGCCGAGCCGCATTCAGGTGAAGGTTCCTGCCAACATCGCTGAGCAAATTGAAGCAGCTCGCAAGAGCTACCATCGATTTGGCGAGTTCTCGGGCGCCTTGCGCCAAATTCGTGCCCGAATCGAGCGCGAGCCTTTGGAAAGAGAACAACTGCGTAGCCTGTGTTGGGAACTCGGTATGCCTGGCGACTTCGACGTCGCGCAGATCAGCTGGCGTCCGGATTACGATGCCTTCTTCTACCAGCAGCTCTGCCGGGGGGCGCGTCGGATCTACCTTTTCCGCGACGAGTATATTTTCGATCTTCCCCGAGTGGTCGCGGTCGAGACACCGCAATTGGGTCATGCGACGTACCTGTTTTCCAGGCCACAGAGCATCGAAGCCTTCCTGGCTGCCTACGCCGCCACCACGAAGGAAGCTATCCGACAGAATCGTGCCAACGTGGCGGAACGGCTCGGATTCTTGGGGCGCGTCGTTCACGGATCGAATCCGCGCGTCTGGCTTCGCACGCTAACCGCTCGTCTGGGTGAAGCAGCCGATCACACCCACGTCGCATCCGAAGGAGAATGAGTATGCAAAACGAAATGAACACTAAAGCTGAAATCATCGCCCTTCTCGAAGGCCGGACGCAGGTGAGCCTCGAGAACATCCGCCAATTCATCGTGCACCTGGACGAACGGGATTACATGGAGTTCCTGTATTCTCTCGATCCCGACTTCACCGAGGAACTAGAAGGGCGGAATACGGAGGCTAAGGGGATGCTTGAAACCCTGAGGGATATAGAAGGAACTCTTCACGACCTGGATCGAGGCAGGATCAAAATCCAGTGATCGCGGACGCTGCGAAGCGGGCAAAGCAAATTGTATGTGAATTGTAAGGGACTGCCGCATGGGGAGGGACGGGAGAGTCGAGGCTCAGCTTCCGGAACACGTTTCAAGCCACAACTGAAACGTCAAGTTGGACTGCTTATGGTGCAGCTTTTGATCAGCGCGCCACGCATGCCCAGAGGTCTCCTGTGGCTGCCGCGGGAGACTGAGAGAGTATGGCCTTCTCTCCTTCCCAGATTTACGGCAACATTACGGCAACATTTAGGGCTAAAACCTGGCAAAACAGAGCAAAAAGGAAGCGTGGTTGCCCTGTATTTTCAATAGATTGCGTAGAGGGGAGAGAGGGCAGCACGGTTTTCAAGACCGGTGGTTTCAACCGCTCACCCATCCCTCTGGCCTTACGTTTCAAGCACTTACGGTAACAACCTGTCCGTTGGGAGCAATTGCGGTCAGAACTTCGTGCCAAACCATTAGAGCAGCTCTTTGCACCGGATGGTTGATTGCAAGTTCAGGTTGATGCGCTGCTACCAGCGGACGCACAAACCCAAAGGCAATTTCGGTTGGCGTATGGTGCTTCCCCTTCCATCCTTCTAATGACCTTTTGCGGCTTATCAGCCCCTTTTTGTTTCGTCCTTTCTTCGGTGACCGTGCCAAGGCGAACTCCAACGAGTTTTCATTCTGGGGATTTCCGATGGATCTCCCGGTTAACGCGGGTCCTTTCTTGCACCGCGCGTTTCCAGTGTCGCGTTCAAGACAATTCCTTGCTGCTCCAGTCTCGAAAGGCCACATTTCTACTGGTCACATTAGCACGGTGAGAATTTGCCTGTCCAGCCTTCATCCACTCGGTGTTTGAGATGTCAGAGAGCACGGAAAGCCAGTGCGCAGTTCAACGGTGGTGTGCTGCCACTGATTCGCCGATCAGTGTTAGCTTTGCGCCCGACGTCATGTTTTCTTGCTCTTGCAGCAAGTGTAGGCGGGATTTGTGTGCGCGTTGTGTGCAGGGAATAGTCGGAGTCTGAATTACCGCTTCAATCGACTGCGGTGCCATGAGTCAGCACCTCGGCACCCCGGACGCCCACTTTCCGGGAAGCTAAAAATAACCGGTCCAAACTGCTTGCACGTCTAAGTGGAATTAAATCAAGCAGTTTGGCCGGTTATTTTCGGCTTAACTGGTCCAATCTGTGCACGCGCCCTTAATCCACAGATTGCGCGAGAGTTAAGCTCGCGCGGGCATCACGATTGGCCAGTTAAGCGGACCTTGCAGGCGGAATCCTGTTGTGAAGCGGTCGCTATGCTACCGGCAGCGATTTGATCCAGGTCTGTCGATGGCCGCAACACTCAGGCGTCATTGGTATCGGTGCAGCACGAGAGAAGTACGGAGTGCGAATGGATGTTCTGAACCGATCCCCCTTGAACCGCAAGCTGCGACAGGAGTTGCTTTGCTTATTCGATTTCGTCTTGGTTGATAGTGTCGGGCATACGCGGGTAGCGTCACGACGTGACAGCTCGGCCGAGCGCAGATAATACCGAAGCCGACTCCTGAACCCGCTCCCAAGGAATGTGTGGGTTAGGGTCACCGGCACCGAAGAAGCAGGGAGTTTCCGAAAGGTCGCCAGGATAAGTAAATATCGTCACGGGCGGGCCAATGAGCGTAAGCGTCCGGTGAACCTTTCAATTACCCACAAGTTTGGCCGCATTGAACCCAAGCTCGATGTCGGTGAGACGGGAGAGTCCGCGCCACATGACTCTATTACCCGGTGGAGGGTCACCGCTGC
>Ga0326728_10014672_pt1 | contig 16553 bp, 14 predicted proteins | sample MB3enrmetagenome_FD_207602 | JGI IMG/M metagenome (GOLD analysis project Ga0326728, IMG submission 207602) | Lab enriched peat soil microbial communities from McLean, Ithaca, NY, United States - MB31MN | ecosystem: Environmental > Terrestrial > Soil > Wetlands > Peat | place: USA: New York...
TCGGCACCACGCTGGGCTCGCTCGGCGTCGGAACCGACCGCATCGACGAAATGGCGAGGAAGGCTACCGACGGCGACACGCGCCGCATCGGCAATTTCGTCAAGCTCGACGCCGCCCAGGTGGCGAACGTCCTGAGGCTCGCGGCCTGAAACTCGCGCAGGGCCGTCGCCGGAAGCCGGCGGCGGCTGGCGCGAAACCGCCCCCATTCGCGCGCAAGTCGAATGGACAATCGCGGTCGAACGTCTATTCTGGCCTCAGGCGCCGCCCGCGCATTCGCGCGGCGGCGCCGATCATTGGGAAGGCGACAATCATGAAGATTTCAGCCCGCAACGTGCTGTCCGGGAAAGTGATCGCCCTCACCAAGGGCGCGACCACCGCGCATGTGAAGATCGAAATCGCCGGCGGCGCCGTCGTCACCGCTTCGATCACCAACGAAGCCGTCGATGCGCTCGGCCTCGCGGTCGGCAAGAGCGCGAGCGCCGTCATCAAGGCCTCCGACGTCATGGTCGCCGTCGACTGAGGCGTTTCGACCGACTCGTCGTCAGCCGCGCGGCGAAGCCTGACGCCGGCGCCGCTCGCGCCGTCAGGCGAAGCGGCTCGTTCGTCGTCTATCCGCCGGTCAGGCTGATCGACCGGGCGGAGTCGGGCGGCGCTTCGACCTCGCGCGCGCCGAAGGCGTGGCCCTTCGGCTTCTGCGCCACCGCCTGACGGATCGCCGCCGCAACGTCGCGGTCGTCGTCGCTGTCGCGCAAGACTTTGCCCAGATCCACCGCGCCCTCGTGGCCGAGGCAGAGATACATCCGGCCCGAGCAGGTGATCCGCACACGGTTGCAGCTTTCGCAGAAACTGTGCGTCATCGGCGTGATGAAGCCGACGCGTCCGCCCGTCTCCTCGACCCGCCAGTAGCGCGCCGGGCCGCCGCTGCGATAGGGCGTCGGCAGCAGGGTCAGATGTCTGGCGAGCTCGGCGCGCAGCTCGTCCAGCGGCAAGAACCGCCGCAACCACTCGTCCTCGACGTCGCCGAGCGGCATCACCTCGATGAAGGTGAGATCGTAGCCCCGGCCATGCGCCCAGCGGACCAGCGGAACTGCGCAGTCTTCGGTGAGTCCCTTCTGCGCCACGGCGTTGATCTTGACCTTGAGCCCGACGCGATCGGCGGCCTCGAGGCCCGCGAGCACGTCGGAGATTTCGCCGCGCCGCGAAATCGCCGCGAACGCCGCCGCGTCGAGCGTGTCGAGCGAAACGTTCACCCGCTTCACGCCGCAGGCGGCGAGCTCGTCGGCGCAGCGCGCGAGGTGCGAGCCGTTGGTCGTCAGCGTCAGCTCGTCGAGCTCATGCGAGCGCAAGCGGCGCGACAGCGACTGGATCAGCGTCATCACGCCGCGCCTGACCAGCGGCTCGCCGCCGGTCAACCGGATCTTCTTCACTCCGAGGCCGACGAAGATCGAACACAGCCGATCCAGTTCCTCGAGCCGCAGCACTTCGGCGTGCCGCAGGAACTTCATCGTCTCCGCCATGCAATAGACGCAGCGGAAGTTGCAGCGATCGGTCACCGACAGCCGGACATAGGAAATCGCGCGGCCGAACGGATCGACGAGCCGCGTCGGCGCGGCGGACGCCTCAGCGAGCTCCGCCGCAATCGGCCGTCGGTCAGAAAGCAGGGTCGTCATGGCGCTGCGCTCGCCGGCGTGACGGGTTGACGACAATCAGGCGGCAGGCGCCGGGTGCGGGACGCGATGGGCGGCGAGCTCGGCGACGAGCCAGCCGGTCCAACCGTCGACGCCCCGCGCCGTCTTGGCGGAAACCTCCTTCACCCGTTCGCCGCCGCGCAACCTCCCGATCGCGCGGCGCGCGCGCGCCACGTCGAAATCGTCCATATAAGGCAGAAGGTCGGTCTTCGAGATGAGGACGAGATCGGCGTTGCGGAAGATCACCGGATACTTCTCCGGTTTGTCGTCGCCCTCGGCGACCGACAGCAGCACGACGTCGCGATGCTGGCCGATGTCGAAGTCCGCCGGGCAGACGAGATTGCCGACGTTTTCGATGAACAGGATATCGACGTCGTCGAGACTGATCTCGTCGAGCGCGTCGTGGACCATGGTCGCGTCGAGGTGGCAGGCGACGCCGGTGGTGATCTGGACCGCCTTCACGCCGCGCCGGCGGATGCGCTCCGCGTCGTTTTCGGTCTCGAGGTCGCCCTCGATCACGGCGACCCGGATATGCGGCGGCAGCGCGGCGATCGTCGCCTCCAGCAGGCTGGTCTTGCCGGCCCCGGGCGACGACATGAGATTGATCGCCAGCACGCGATGAGAGTCGAAATGCTTGCGCACGTGCGCGGCGACGCGGTCGTTGGCCGACAGCAGATTCTCGCGCACGACGATCGTTTCGGCGCCGTGCGCCCCGCAGCCGCAACTCTCACACATTACGTTTCTCCATTCCCTTGGCGCGAAGCGGCCGATCGGCTCACTCGAGCATCGTCTTCAACCGTTCGAGATCGGCGATCGCGATCGCCGAGGCGTCGAGACGGCGAATCGCACGGTCGCGGATCAGCTCGGCGATGACCGTCGACACCGATTGGCGGGTCGCGCCGATGCGCATGGCGAATTCCTCGGCGCTGGGCGGCGCGTCAAGCACGACGCCTTCCTGGCACCGACGGCCGTCATGCGTCGCCACTTCGCACAGCGCGCGAACAAGGCGGTGTTTGACGCAACGGAAAACGATGTCCTCCGTCATCCGCGCCGATTGCTGCAGCATGCGGCTGACCGCCGGCATCGCCGAACGCGCGAGGTCAGGATCGCACTGCGCCAGCTCCTGGAACGCCTTGCCGCTGATGATGACGATCTCTCCGTCGCGTTTGACCTCGAACATCGAGGCCTCGTTGATCGGCAGCGCGTCGCCGGCGTCGAGGGTGAACAGCGTCAGCTCCTTGCCGTCGAAGGAGGCGAAGCACCTGAGCCGGCCGCTGCGCACGACGACCAGCCCTTCCTGGACGGCCTTTTCTTCGTCGGCGCCGTAGATGAGCTGACCCGTCTTGACTCGCCGGATCGTGATCAGGCGGGCGAACGGCCCGCCCAGGATCCGATCGATGATCTGCGTCAGGGTCAGATCTTTGGGCGGCTCCATGGCGGCGGGCTGAGCGGGCGACCATCCGCGATGGACGCGAGGCCGCGGCTGTAGGCGAGCGTAGAAGACCTCTCCCGTCTTCGTCTGAACGACGCAGTCGTCCGACGAAGGATTGTGGCTGACCCCGCCGTGCTCGAACGTGAACAGCTCGTCGAAGCTGAGGGCACCGCGCGCCGGCCAGTCGAGTCCGAGCAGAGAGACGCCGTTGCGGTTGGCGCCGACCAGGCGCTCGCCCTCGAACGCCAGGCTCCCTTCGTGCGGACTGCCGATCAGATAAGGATCGGAGTGGAAGTGCATCTGTTCGCAATTGCGGAACTGGACGTCGAACAACGCCCGCTCGATCTGCTCCGCGGCGCGGTTCACCAGCGCCATCATCAGCGACTGCGGTTCGTTGGAGGCGTTGGTGAGGTCCAGCACGCCCGCGATCGCGCCGTAGGGATCGAAGACCGGCGCGGCCGAGCAGCTGAGAATGCTGTGGGCTTCGAAGAAATGCTCGCCGCCGATCACCGAGATCGACTGCCGCTCCGCCAGCGCAGCGCCGATCGCGTTGGTGCCGGCCGACTTCTCCTCCCAGGCGGCGCCGGGCCGCAGCGCCACCCCTGCCGCCTTTTCGGCGAATTCGCCCTCGCCGAGGCGACAGAGGACAAGCCCGTGCGGATCGGTGAGAACGACGACGCCGCCGGCGACGCTTGCGTCGCGACACAACGCCTCCATCTCGCCGCGCGCCGCCCGCACCAGGATTTCGTTGCGCTGCTGCGCCTCGCGCAACTTCTGCTGCGACAGCAGATCGAGGCCAGGCCGCGCGGCCATGTTCAAGCCGAGCGCAAAACTGCGCTCCCACGATCGCAAAATCGGCGCAGGAACTTCCTCGCCCGGTCCGACTCCTTCGAGCAGGAACCTTCGTCGCGCGGCGATCGCCGCTTCGGGCGCCAGTCGCACGCCGGGGCGCGAAGATCGGCGATCCGACTCCCTTGTCTCGTGTTCGGGCAAGTAGATCCTCCTCACCCGTTGTCGCGGCGCCGACCTTGCTGGGAACCGGCCTTTGCGAACCGCTCGTGTGAAATCATTGCGCGGCGGCGTTTCTGGGCATTGACTTGCATCAACATTGCAATTTGCACTTTGGCAGTGTTCGCGCGCCGGCGCGCCCGTATTTAACTCGATCAGTTCCGCCGATTGATCGTATTGAAACGGGAGATACTCGTGGGTTTCCGCGCCGGCTGCGGCGGCGGACGTCTCGTCGAGCGCCGGACCGGTCGGCGCGCTGGCCGCCCGAGTGTTGTCTCGCCTCACAGGCAGTCTCCATCGACAAGGGTGACGACCGGCTCGTCATTCCGCCATTCGACGACGTCGACGCAGGCCGGACGCTGCGCAATCCGAAACAGGTTGGCGAGCGGCGCCCCGAGTAGATGGCAGAGGATGACCCGGCTGACGCCGGCGTGGCCGGCGATCGCGACGACGGCCGTCTCGGCGTCTTCGGCGAGGCTGCGCCAGCACGGCAGCACGCGCGAAGCGAGGTCGGCGAAGCTCTCGCCGCCGGGCGGGCGAAAATTGGCGATGTCGCGGCCGCGCGCCGCGTAGGCGTCCGGCTGCCGCTCGGCGACTTCGCGCCGCGATAGCCCCTGCCAATCGCCCATATCGATCTCGCGCAGCGCCGGGCGGACGCGGATCGGGATGTCGCGGCCGCACGCCAGCAATTCCGCCGTCCGCCGCGACCGCGAAAGATCGCTGCAATAGATCGCGTCAGGCATGACGCGCAGGCGCAGACGAGCCGCGAGCTCGCGGATTTGCACTTCGCCCGCCGCGCACATCGGCGCGTCGGCGGCGCCGACGAAACGCTCCTCGGCGTCGCCGCCGATCGCGCCGTGGCGGATCAGCAGCGCTTTGCGCATGGCGTCGCCTCCCTTATCGCCAGCCGGCGCTTGGCGCCGGAGGAAAACGCCGCGACGTCGGCGAAAGCGGCCTCGACTCGCAGGGCCCCGGCCCTCAGCGCCTTGCCGACGATCGGGTCCGCGGCGAGCCGCGCGTGGACCGCCTCGAGCGTCGCGGCGACGCGCAGCGGCGCCGGCGCGGCGATCGACAGCGCGAGCGTCGCCGGCGCGCCCGTCTCGACAGCGGCGGCGTAATCGCTGACCGCTTCGACGGCGAACAGCGCCTCGTCGAGCCGCGGCAGCGTCAGTTCGCCACCGTTTGTCAGCGGCGCGCCGGCGCCGACGCGGCCGGCGAAGCCGTCGAGCCGTCTCAGCGCCGATCCGCAACGGCAGGGTTCGTCGATGAGCCGCGCGAGATCGCCGGTGCGGTAGCGCAACAGCGGCGCGCCGCGCCGCCGCAGAGTCGAAACGACGACCTCGCCGACCGCGCCGACCGGTGCCGGCGCGCCGGTCGAGGGATCGACGACTTCGACGAGCAACTCGTCCTCGCGCAGATGGCAGCCGCAATGGCAGGCGCAATCGACCGCGCCGCCGTAGCCCGTCTCGGTCATGCCCCAGTGGCGGAAGACTTCCGCGCCCCAGGCCGTCGCGAGCGCGCGCGCGAGGCTGTCGGCGACGTGGTCGGCGCTCAGAAGCACGGCGCGCGCGCGGATCGGCGCGCCGCCGTCGCTGGCGGCGACGCGCGCCGCGCCGAGCAGCGTGACCGGCGGCCCGGCGACGACATCGGGCCGCTCCTGCCGCAGCCAGGCGGCGAGCGCGACCGGATCGAGCGGCGACGGCGCGGCTGCGGGCACGGCGCCGAGACGGCGCAGCGCCACCGCCAGCCCTGCCCCGACTCCGCCCGGACGGCGGCCGGGAAAGGCGATCGCCACGCGGTCGCCCGGCCGCGCCAGCAGGGCCATGCCGTGATGGAAGAAATCAACGGTCGCTTCCAGGTCGTCGGGGGTGAAATGGAGCCGCTTCGGCGGACCGCTCGTGCCCGAGGTCTCGAGCGTGACGACGCGCGCGATGGCGCTCTGCGACAGCGCGAGCAGCGGCGGATCGTCGGCCGAGAGGTCGGCCGCCGTGGTGAACGGCAGACGCGCGACGTCTTCGAGTCTGGCGACCGGGCCCTCCGGTCCGTCACGCCGGGCGCGGTAAAACGGGCTCGCCGCCCGGGCGTAGGCAATCGTTTCGTTGAGGCGCGCGAGTCGCCACGCGTCGATCGCCGCGCGCGTCAGCGGCGGCGCGAGCCCCATCCGCGCCGCCATCCAGCCGTCGAGTGTCGCCGCGCTCACGCGAGCGCCTCGCCGACCGCGACTGGCGCCCGGTAGAGCGGGCGGCCGTCGCGGCTGGTCAGGTTGTAGGCGCAGAACGGAATGACGCGCCGGTCGGGCGCGACGACGTGGATGTGGCACTGGCGCAGCCGGTCGAGGTCGAGCGTCCAGGCGTCCTGAAACGCCATGCCGGACAGGCCGAGCGTGCGCTCCTGACCGGCGAGGAAGACGTCGAAGGCGCCGAGCCCAGCGGCGGGCGCTGAAGCGCGATCGGCGCGCGTCCACTGCCCCGCCACATAGCGCCGCTCGCGCGCGACGTCGGGGCTCGGACGCGCCGAACCGCAGCACGCCGACCGCCGCGGCTCGACGGGAGCGCCACAGCAGGACGGCCGCGCCTCCGCCGCCGGCCGCATGCGCCCTTCGGCGTCGACGACGAAGCGGCCGCTGAACGAGCAATAGGGATTCTCGGCCGAGCCGGGACGAAAATCGTCGAGGCGGATCGTCCCGCCGCTGTGGGCGATCAGCGCGTCCATCACTTCGGGCAAGGTGACGCGCGAGCCCGCGTCGGGCTCGGCGAGGCAGCGGCCGAAATAGCTGACCGGCTGGAAGTGCACGGCGCGCACGGCGGGCACATGCGCGACGGCGAAATCGACGATGGCGCCGATCGCGTCGACGTTGACGCCGGGAACGAGCGTCGGCGTCAGCACCACGCCGACGCCGGCTTCGCCGCAATTGCCGACTGCCTGCGCCTTGAGCCGCATCAGCTTGGCGCCGCGCAGGCGCCGATAGACCTCGTCGGTCACGCCGTCGAACTGCAGGAAGACGCAATCGAGCCCCGCCTGCGCCAGGGCGGCGAGATAGGCGGGCTCGCGCGCGATGCGCACGCCATTGGTGTTCAATTGCACGAAGTCGAAGCCGCGCGCGCGCACGCGCGCGACGATCGCGGGCAGATCGTCGCGCGTCGTCGGCTCGCCGCCCGACAATTGAATGTGAACCCGCCCGCCCGCTTCGGCCAGCGTGTCGAGCCAGCCGTCGATCTCGGTGAGGCTGGCGTCGGCGCCGCTGCGGCTCGCCGAGGCGTAGCACACCGGACAGGCGAGGTCGCAGCGCGAGGTCACCTCCAGCAGCACGCAACAGCTCTGCTGACGATGTTCGGGACAGAGGCCGCAGTCGTGCGGGCAACCGCGCTCGACCGGCGCGGCCGAGACGGCCGGACGCGCATAGGCGCGCGGCGCCAGACCCCAGCGCAGATAGGAATCGAGGCCGCGCCAGATCGGCGTGACGACCGCGCCGTGCTCCGGGCAGCTCTTGCGCAAGTAGACGACGTCGCCTTCGGCGAAGCGCTCCGCGGGAAGCGTGGCGAGACAGGTCGGGCACACGCTCTCGGTGGCGCCGAGACTCAGCCGGCGATCGCAGCAGGCCATGAGCCCCCTCCAGTCGACGGCGCAAACTCGGCGCCGTCATCGATTTCGAGGGATCCAATGCGCGCCACGACGGCCTCGGCGACCGCCTGGGCGCTGGCGAGCCGCCGCCGCACGCCCGCCAGCGCCGACGGGTCGCCGGCGAAACGGTCGAGCGCCGGCGCGAAGCGGGCCGCCAAGGAGACGCGGGTTTCGCCTTGGACGAGCTTGTCGGCGAGGTAGACGACCGCGCTCTCGTCGAGACGCCCGGCCTCGAAAGCGAGGCTCATATGACGCGCGATCGGCGCCGCGACCTCGGGAAAGCCGAACTCGCGCAGCAGCGCGGCGCCCGCCTCGGCGTGACGCCGGCGGCCTTTGGCGATGTCGTGGACGAGCGCCGCCGCCCGCGTCAAATCCGGGTCGATCGTCTCGCCCGCGGCTTGCAGCCGCTGCGCGAGGCGGCTCGCCAGCGCGGCGACGGCGCGGCCGTGGCGGCGCGTCGCTTCGGGCGTCGCCGCCGCGTCCAACATGGTCTCGCATTCCTCGGCGTTGGGGACGCGATGTCCGGCCGACGCCGCCGCCAGCAGGCGATAGTCGTCGCCGCGGTCCATATCGACCAGGCATCCCCAGTCGAACACGGCGACCTCGCTCGCCGCGTCTTCGTGGCGCGCGAGCAGCGCCCGCAAGCCGCCGTCGCCGTCGCTCGACAGGATCTCGGCGAACAGGGCGCGACGGACGAGCGGCGGATGACCGCGTTTGCCGCGATACGTCGGATAGACGATCGCCGAATCGCGCGCCGCCCCAGTGCGCAGGACCCGCACGATCGTCGAGGGGCGCACGAGCGGCACATCGACCGGCGCCAGCAGGAACGCGTCGGCGTCCGCCGGCAGCGAAGCGACGCCCTCCTGCACGCTCGAGAACATGCCGGTGGCGAAATCGGGGTTGTGTGCGCGCGTGACGCCGAGCCGCGCCAGCTCCGGCGCCAAGGCGTCGGCCTGGAAGCCGGTGACGACGTGGATGCGCCCCATGCCTGCGGCGCGCAGGTTGGCGACGACGTGGTCGACCAGCGTCCGCTCGCCGAACGGCAGCAGCGGCTTGAAGGCGCCCATGCGCGAGGAGAATCCGGCGGCCAGAACCACCGCGACGATCGTCGCGGCGGGATCGCGGTCGGCGCGCTTCGCCATGCCCTAACCCTCCTGCCACACTGCCGGCGTCGGCCCAGCGACGTCGACTTTGTGCTCGGCGAGAATCTCCTTGATCTTCCGCCAGCTGTCGAGGATCAGACCGGGGCAGCGCTGTTGCATCAGCGCCGGGTCGAAGTTGATGATCTCCTGGCAATTGACGCCGCCGTACTTCTCGCCCATCGCGTCGACGAACCAGGCGGAGAATTGCTCGATCATCAGGTCGAAGCGCGGATGCACCTGCTCGCCGTCGCTGGCGCGGCCGCCATAGAGACCGAGAATGCAGCAGCCGCCGCTGAGCGAACCGCAGTTGAGGCCGCGTCCCATGCCGAGCGCGAGGCCGGACATCGCACGCACCAGGTCGGGGTTGTCGCGTCCCTGCGCCTCGAGAGCGAGCTTGGCGAGGACGTGACCGCAAGTGTAGCCCTGCAGCAGCAGCTCGGCGATGCGGAACGACTCGTCGTCCATTTCAGCCTCCCACTGGCGGGCGATCGCCGGGCTTGAGGGCGATCAGCAGGCCGTAGCCGAGCCGCGTCTCGCCCGCCGAACCGCCATCGATCACGCAACCGCCGCCCCACAGCGCGTCGAGCGAGCCGAATTGAAAGATGAACCGCGCCGCCCAGCCCTTCAGCGCTTCCGAGCGGTCCTCGAACCACGCGACGCGGAACCCGGCCGCGGCGACGTCCGCGCACAAAGCCTCGCGCGTCGCGATCCGCCCCGCCCCGCCGCCGGCGCGGCGGTAGACGTCGCTCAGCGCCAGTCGCCCGCCGCGCCGCAGCGCGCGGCGCCACTCGGCGAGGGCGAGCCCGCGATCGACGGTCAGCGACAGGCTGCATTCCGACAGCACGCCGTCGAGACTGTCGTCGGCGAAGGGCAGCCGGGCGGCGTCGGCGACGACGAGCGGCGGCGCCTCGCCGCGCGCGCCGGCTTCGGCGGGAGCGACGAGATCGACGCCGATCGCGGCGACGCCGCGCTCACGCAGCAGCCGCGTCGACGCCCCCAGGCCGCAACCGACGTCGGCGACCGTCTCGCCGGCGCGGAAATCGGCGCGATCGATCAACTCCCGCGTCAGCGCCAGACCGCCCGGGCGCAGCGGCTCGCCGCCGCGGTCGCTGAGCGCCCCGCAGCCGAACAGCCCTTCTCGCGATGGCGGCGCGCAGAGCGTCATTTGTCCTCCAGCGCCTGCTCGACCTTCAACATGCGGCCGAGGGCGAGTTCTTCCGAGACATAGACGAAGCCGCACGACGGACAGCGCGGCAGCTCGACCGGGAAGCGCTGGCCGAGATAGGACGCCTCGACCTTGCCCATCTCGAGCGGCCGGTCGCAGACGGCGCAGACGAGGTCGGCGACGTCCGGCGGTTTATCGGCGCCCGGGGCGGCGGTCATGGCTTCGCCTCCACCTGCATGCGATGGCCCCAGGCGCGATGCAGCACGAAACCCTGCGCCGTCGCCTCGTATTCGGCCCAACAGGTGAACTCGCCGATCCTCGCCGTCGCGATCGAGCGGCCGGTCGCCTTGTCCTTCAGCTTGCGTCCAGTCGCCTCAGCCTCGGCGATCGCGCGCGCGACGTCGTTGACGAGGATCAGCTTGCGCTCCATGTCGGCGCGCACGTCGTCGGGCACGATCAGGTCGATTTCCGGCGTCGGATCGCTCATGTCCTCCCCCCATGTTTGGCGCAACATGCGCGCCTTGAGGCGAACCCGATTGTCGCGCCGCCGCGAGAAGCCGGGATCGGGCCGCGCCGCCGGATCGCCGCCCTCGGGCGACGGAAAGACGAGGTCGAGCAGATGGACCGAACGCTTGCCGTGGCGGGCGAAATTGTCGCGGCACATCGCGCAATAGGTCAGATAGTCGTCGGCGCTCTCGACGATGCGCCGGTCGACGATCTTGTCGGTCACGTCCGGGTTGGCGAACGACGCCAAGCCGCCGAAGCCGCAGCAGGTCGTCAACTCCGCGCCGCTCAGCTCGCGCAACTCGACGCCGAGCCCGGCGGCGAGGCGCCTCACCGCGCGCTGCGCGTCGATCGCGCGGCGACCCGTGCAAGGATCATGAATCGCCAGCGGACCGGCAAGGCGCGGCCGCGCGCCGTCCGGCCAGCCGATCTCGTCGATCACCGTCCACAGCGAGCGCGCCTTCATCTCGGGGAGGACGTCGCCGAGTGTTTTCAAGCAGGTCGAGCAGGCGGCGACGATCTGCGGCTCGCCGAGGCTGCGCCAGGTCTCGCCGAGGCTCGCGGTAACCTCGTCGTGCAACGCGCGTCGGCCGCTCCACAGCGCCGGAGCGCCACAGCAATCGACGATGAGGCCGACGCCGCCGGAAATCTTCGCCGCGAGATGCGCGTAGATGCGCTCGACGTGCCACGGCGACGACGCCGAAAGCTGGCAGCCGGGGAAGAACGCGACGGCGCACTCGGCGCGGCCGGGCTGGCGGCGGGCGAAGGCCGCCGCCGGCGAGCGGCTATGCGCCATGTCGCGCAGCGCGAAATCATGATGCGAGGCGGGCATGTGACCGCTGTCGACCATGTCGCGGCGCGCCTCCAGGCACACCTCGCCCATGGCGAGGTCGTTCGGGCACAGCGCGTCGCACAATCCGCACAACGTGCAGCTGTCGATCATGCGATTAGCCTTGCGAAGGCCCATGACGATGCCGACGTTGTTGTAGATGTCGCGCACGTAGCGCTTCGGATAGGCGCCGTAGCGCTTGAGGTATTCGCACGCCTTGACGCATTCCATGCAGCGGCAGGGGAAACAGCGCGCGGCTTCGACGCTCGCCTCGGCGCGGCTGTAGCCGGCTTGCGGCGCAACCGGCGCGACCGGCGGAACGGCGGCGTGCGCGGCGACATTGACATAGAGGCGCGCGCCAGCGCCCGCCTCGTCAGCGCGGCTCGCCGTCAGCGACGCGCCCTGCAGCAAGCGATCGATCGACGCCGCCGCGCGGCGGCCGTCGGCGGCCGAGCCGATCGGCGAATAGGGCCGGCCATGCGCGCCGCCGCCGAACACCTTGGCGCGGCTGGCGGCGCGGGTCGTGGGGTCGATCTCGAGGCGCCCCTCGGCCGTCACCTGCAGCGCGCTCGCGAACGAAGCCGCCGTCGCGGCGCCGAGCGCCAGCAGCACCGCGTCGTAACCTTCGATCAACGTCTCCAGCCCGAGCGGCCCAGTTCCGCCGTCGACGCGCGCTTCGTAGTGGAATGCGACGCCGAGCTTCGTCAGGGCGGCGACGTCGGCTTCGATCGCCGCGGACGGCAGCGCGCCGGCGTAGTCGCGCATCAACCGAGACAGCGGGCGCGGTTCGGCTTCGAACACAGTGACCGCGCATCCTTTCATCGCCAGATCGAAGGCGGCGGTCAGGCCGGAAAGCCCGGCGCCGACGACGGCGACGCGTTTGGCCTTGCGCGCCGACTGCGGCGCGCGGCGGATCGTCCCGGAGGCCGCCTCGACGCAGGCGCGCTCGATCGCGCCGATGCGGATCGCCCCGCCCGCCTCGGCGCGGCGGCAGACCGCCTCGCAAGGATGATCGCAGATGCGGCCGAGCACGGCGGGCAGCGCGACGAAACGGCCGTAGATCGCGCAAGCGCCGGCGAAATCGCCGACCTTGACCTTCTCCAGCATGCCGCGAACGTCGACGCGCAGGGGACAGCCGACCGCGCACGCCGGCGGCTGCTCCTCGATGCAGCGCGCTTCCCACTGTTTGACGCGTTGACCGTCCATGGCCGGGGCTCTCGAAGGAGGAGCGGCGGGGCCTTGTTCCGCCGTTCCTCCCTCGGTTGCGGAGCGAGCCGCCGCTTCCTTCGCCACGCGGCGGCTCGTCCTTACGCTTCAAACGCCGTCAGACGGGTTCCGCCTGCTTGGGGGCCTGGCGCGCCTTCTTGGCGTCAAGCTCCTGCTTGATGACGTCCGCCAGCGCCGGCACGCGGAAGATGCGCACGCCGCAGGCGTTGTAGATGGCGTTGAGGATCGCCGGATGCGGCGCCGTCAGCGGCGCTTCGCCGACGCCCGCCGCGCCGAACGGTCCGAGCGGCCGCGGCGTTTCGAGATAGAGGATCTCCATGTCGTCGGGGATGTCCTTCGGATAGGGGATGCCGCAATCTCTGAGCGTCGTGTGCAGCTCCAGATCGTCGAAGTCCTCGGTCAGGGCGAGTCCGACGCCCTGGGCAAGGCCGCCGTAGATCTGGCCGTCGACGGTGGCGCGGTTGATGATCGTGCCCACGTCCACCGCGGTCGTGAACTTGACCACCTTCGCTTCGCCGCTGTCCATGTCGACTTCGACTTCCGGCATGAAGACTTCGTACATGTAGACCGGGAACGGAGCGCCCTGCCCTGTCTCCGAGCTGCATGCCGAGCAGGCCGCCGCCACCCACTTGCCGTCGTAGGCGAGCGGGATCTTCTCGGCGACCATCTCCGCATAGTTGCGATACGTGCCGTCCGGCTTCTTCATCGCGTTCAACAGCATTTCCGCCGCGACGCGCGTGGCGTTGCCGGTGAACACGTTGGAGCGGCTGCCGCCCGCCGGCCCGGAGTTCGGCAAGGTGGTGTCGTTCATCACCAGCTTGATCTGCTCCGGCTTGATCCCGGCGGCCCGCAACACCTCGTGCGCCATGGTCAGCGAGCCGAGGTCGGCGCCCTGGCCGTGGTCTTCCCACGCGTTGGAGATGACGATCCCGGTCGAGGTCATCTCCGCCCTGGCCTCTGAGCTGTCCGGCCCGTCGAGGCCGCAGCCGTAGATGCCGATCGCGATGCCGACGCCGCGCTTCTTCTCCGGCGTGGAGAGCTCGGCGCAACGCTTCTTGGCCTCCTTGTAATTCGGCCGGATCATGTCGAAGAGCTTGCTGAGCACCAGCACGTCCGGCTTCTGCCCGGTCGGGGTGGTCGAGTGCTCGTTGTAGAGGTTCTTGTAACGGAACTCGAACGGGTCCTCGCCCATCTCTTCCGCCAGCATGTCGATGGCGATTTCGGACGCCAGGAACGATTGCGGCGATCCGTAGGCGCGGAAGGCCGATCCCCACGCATGGTTGGTGGCGACCGTCCGGCCGTGGCCGCGGATGTTTTCGAGGTGGTAGCCGGCGCCGACGAACTGCGCCTGACGAATCGTCAGCAGGTCGCCGAACTCCGAGTACGGCCCGTGATCGATCCACCAGTCGGTCTCCATCGCGGTGAGCTTGCCGTTGGCGTCGCAGGCGAGCCGGATGTTGACGTTGCCGGGCGAGCGCTTGCCCGTGTAGGTGATGTTCTGGAACTGATTGTAGACCAGCGACACCGGCCTGCCGGTAGCGAGCGCCGCGACGCCGAGCAGCGCCTCCATCGTCGGCGAGAACTTGTAGCCGAACGTTCCGCCCGTCGGGTTCTGGATCAGCCTGAGCTTCTCCGGCGCGACGCCGATGCCGGGGCAGATCATCGCGTGATGCAGATGCACGCCGATGCTCTTCGACTGGATGGTCAGCACGCCGTCGTCGTCGATGTAGGCGACGCCGCAGTCCGGCTCCAGATGCAGATGCGGCTGGCGGCTGCAGTAGGTGGTGATGTCGACCGTCGCCTTCGCCTTGTCGAACAACGGCTTGGTGTCGGCGCCCTTCACCACGCCCTGCTCATAGTAGGCGTTCGGCACGCCGGGATGGATCTCCATCGCGTCGGGCGCGAGCGCCGCGAACCCGGACATGTAGGCCGGCAGCACCTCCAGATCGACTTTCACCTTGTCGGCGGCCGCGCGGGCGTGCTCCACCGTGTCGGCGGCGACGATGGCGATCGCGTCGCCGAACTGGAACACTTTCTCCTTGCTCAAAATCGGCCGATCCCAGCCGTCGCCCTTGTTGGTCGGGAAGGTGATGAGGCCTGTGATCGCGTTCTTGCCCTTGACGTCTTTCCAGGTGATGACCTTGACGACGCCGGGCATCTTCTCGGCCTCGCTCGTGTCGATGCTCCTGATATTGGCGTGCGAGACATTGGCCTGCGTCAGCGCCAGCCGCAGCGTGCCTTCCGGCATGCGCAGCGCGAGGTCGGCGCCGAAATCCCAGGACCCGGTGACCTTGGCGAGCGCCGACGGCCGCTGATAGCGTGTGCCGAGGATCGAGCCGTTCTCCTTCGGCTTCGCCAGCACCTGCTCCGCGGTCTTCTCGCCGCGCAGCATCGCCGCCGCGTCCATCACCGCGTCGACCAGCGGCTTATAGCCGGTGCAGCGGCAGAGGTTGCGGTTGCGGTTGAACCAGGCGCGCACCTGCTCGCGCGTCGGCGAGCGGTTGCCGTCAAGCAGCACCTTGGCCGACATGATGAAGCCCGGCGTGCAGACGCCGCATTGCGCCCCGCCATGCGCCATCCAGGCGACCTGCAGCGGATGCAACTTTTCCGCCGTGCCAATGCCCTCGATCGTGACGATCTTGGCGCTGGGCTCGACCTTTTCGAAAGCGGTCTGGCAGGCGCGGTTAGGCTTGCCGTCGACGATGACGGTGCACGAGCCGCATTGGCCGTCTTCGCAGCAGACCTTGCAACCCGTCAGCAGCATCTGCTCGCGCAGGACGTCGGCGAGGGTGGCGGTCTTCTCGGCAACGACCCAGCGGTCGACGCCGTTCACGTTCAGTAGCGTTCGCTTCATGTCGTTTCTCCCCTTCAGACGTTCGAGGCCTCGCCCACCGTCCATCCGGTCTCGCCGTCGGGCGAGAATTGAACTTCCGGCGCAGCGCGGCCGCTTTTCGATTTCTGCTCTGAGTCTTTGTGTTCAGCCGCCGCCGCGGCGACCTCGCGCATATTGCGCATCGCCGGGCGCGCGGCGTCCGACCCGCGAATCGTGGCGATCATCTCGGCGACGACCGAGATGGCGATTTCTTCCGGCGTCACGGCGCCGATGTCCAAGCCGACCGGCGCATGGACGCGGTCGAATTGCTCGTCGCTCACCCCGTCGAGTTTCAGCTTGTCGTAGACGAATTGCACCTTCCGTCGCGAGCCGATCATGCCGATGTAGGCCGCTGGAGTCCCCACCGCCCAGCGCAGAGCCTGCGCATCCAACGCGTGCCCACGCGTCGCGATGAAGACGAGCGAGCGGCGGTTCGGCTTCAACGCTTGGAACGCCGACTCCATATCCCCGGCGTGAATCGCGCGCGCGTCGGGGAAGCGTTCCTTGTTGGCGAACTCCGCCCGGTCGTCGATCACTTCGACGTCGATCCGCGCCACTTTCGCCGCCTGAGCGGTGAGACAGCCGACGTGGCCCGCCCCGAACAGATAGGCGACGGGCGCCGGATTGATCGCCTCGATGAAGACGTTGAGGCTGCCGCCGCACACCATGCCGAGATCCATGCGGGGGTTCTCGTGCAGGTCGAACGAGATCAGTTTCGGCCTGCCGGAGGCGAGCACTTCCTTCGCCTCGCGGATCACCGCCGCTTCGCCGGCGCCGCCGCCGATCGTGCCGACGATCGAACCGTCCTCGCGCACCAGCATCTTCGCCGTCTCGTAGGACGGAATCGATCCGATCGCGTTGACGATCACCGCCAGGGCGCAGCCACGCCCCGCCTCGCGCTCACGCACGAGCTCCTCATAGACGTCCATACTCGGCGTCTCCTCCGTTCGAGGCGGCGCGACGGGCGCGCCTACCTCCGCAAGTCATGCGCGACTAGGCCGCCGCTTCGATCTTGACGCAGCTGCCCGACTGGCAGACTTCCACGCACTGCGGCGAGTCGAAGTC
>Ga0326728_10014673_pt1 | contig 16553 bp, 9 predicted proteins | sample MB3enrmetagenome_FD_207602 | JGI IMG/M metagenome (GOLD analysis project Ga0326728, IMG submission 207602) | Lab enriched peat soil microbial communities from McLean, Ithaca, NY, United States - MB31MN | ecosystem: Environmental > Terrestrial > Soil > Wetlands > Peat | place: USA: New York...
TAAGGGGAAACACTTCCTGAACTCCGGTTCGCGAGGGCTGGACAAGATCGTGGGCGGATGGCAGCTCGAGGGCATCCTGACGGTCATGACCGGAACTCCCTTCACGGTGACTTACAGCTCGACGTACTTGAACCTTGCTTCGGGCGGCACTAACACGCCCATCCAGGTGGGTCCGGCCAACATTCTGCACGGAATCAACACCACTTCGAACGGTGGAAGCCCGTGGTTTGATCCAACCGCGTTTGCCGCGCCACCCTGCCAGTCGGCGACACCTACCGCGTCCTGCCCGACCGGCGCCATCGATCAGGTCGCCGGCGCTGCTCAGCAGGTCGGGAACGTTGGACGCAATTCCATGATTGGGCCGAACTTCTACAACGTGAACTTGGCCCTGTCCAAGACCACCCAGTTCGGCGAGCGCATCGGCATGCAGCTTCGGCTGGAAACCGTAAACACAACCAACACCCCGCAGTTCGCCAATCCGAACGGCAGTTGCTGCACCGCGAATAACCTCAACTTCGGATTCGTGACCAGCACCGTTAGCAGCGGCTCTGGCTCGGTCAACTCCGGCACCGGCGGCCCTCGCAGTGTCCAATTGGCGGTAAAGTTCACGTTCTAGCTTTTCGAGAAGTAGCTTTGGCCACCGGGGCGGCGCCCGCCGAACCGGTGGCTACCGCTGACCGCGCGGCGGCCTTGTATGATGAGTACGTGGCGCGGCGGGAGCGGAGTATAAGCAGGAGCGGGGAGGTGCCGGCGCGCCAGCCGGCCAGGGCTCACGATTGGCCCATCTACCTGGCTCTGCTGATTTCGACGCTGGCCGTCTACGCGCGGACGGCCAGCTTCGAATTCGTCAATTTCGACGATCCCGACTACGTGACCCGCAACCCGCATGTGCGGGCCGGCTGGACGGCGGAAGGCGTCAAGTGGGCGTTCACGTCGCGCGAGGCGGCCAACTGGTTTCCCCTGACGCGGCTATCGCACATGCTGGATGCGCAGGTCTTCGGCCTGCGCAGCGGACCGCACCATCTGGTGAACGCGGGCCTCCACGCCCTGGCAGCCATGCTTTTGTTCGCCTTTCTGAAGCGGGCCAGCGGCGCGCGCTGGGCCAGCGCGTTTACGGCGGGGGTGTTCGCGCTGCATCCGCTGCACGTGGAATCGGTGGCCTGGGTGGCGGAGCGGAAGGACGTGCTCTGCGCGGTTTTCTGGTTTCTGGCGCTGTGGGCCTACGTGAAATGGGCCGGCGGTGGCGCGCGCCGCTGGTATGGGCTGGCGCTGGGGGCATTCTGCTGCGGGTGGATGGCGAAGCCCATGATCGTCACCCTGCCGGCCGTGCTGCTGCTGCTGGATGCCTGGCCGCTCGGGCGGCTGCGGCCGCTGGGGGCGCGGCTCACCGAGAAGATCCCGTTCTTTGCGGTTTCGATTGCCGGAGCGGCCATCACCTTCGCGGCGCAGCGCGGTAGCGGCGCGGTGCAGCCGCTGGCGGCGTTTCCACTGGGGCTGCGGGTGGAAGATGCGCTGGTCTCCTGCTTCCTGTATATAGAGAAGACTCTCTGGCCCACGGGGCTGGCCGTGTTTTATCCGTATCCCCGCACCGTGCCGATTTGGGAGGCGGCCGGGGCGGCGCTGGTTCTGGCGGGCATTTCTATCTGGATCGCGCGGCAATTCGGAAAGCGGCCATACCTGGCGGTGGGGTGGTGCTGGTACCTCGTCACCCTGCTTCCGGTGATCGGCTTGGTGCAAGTGGGAGCGCAGGCTCGGGCCGACCGCTACATGTATGTCCCCATGGTGGGGCTGTTGGTGATGGCGGCGTGGGGCGCCAGGGACGTGCTGCGGGCGTGGCCCCGGTGGCGAGTGCCGGCGGGGATTCTAGCCGGCGCCGCGCTGCTGGCATTGGGAGCGGCGGCATGGGCGCAGACGGGCTACTGGGAGAACAGCGGCACGCTCTTCCGGCACGCGCTCCAAGTGACCCAGGGGAACTACCTGGCCGAGCATAATCTCGGCGTCTATCTGCTGGAGCAGCCCGACAGCTTGCCGGATGCCATCGCGCACCTGGAACAGGCGGTTCTATTGAACCCCGGTTCGGTGCGCGCACACAGCGACTTGGGGAACGCGCTTTCCCGCGTTCCGGACCGGCTGGAGGAGGCGATCGGCGAATACCGCGCGGCACTGCGCATCGACCCGGATTCGCCCATCCCGCACAACAACCTGGGCAATACGCTGGCCCAGACCGGCCGGCGGGAGGAGGCCATCGCCGAATACCGGACGGCTCTCCGGCTGAAACCCGATTACGCGGAAGCGCGCGCCAACCTGGCGGCAGCGCTGGCGGCCGCCCCGGATTCAGCCGAACGGCATTACAACCTTGGCGTGACGCTCTCCCAGGAGGGGCGCAACGCCGAGGCGGTGGCGGAGTTCGCGGCGGCGCTGCGGCTCAAACCGAATTACGCCGATGCGGAGAATAACCTGGGGGTGACGCTCACCCAGATGCCGGAACGGAGCGGCGAAGCGATTGCTCACTTCCAAGCGGCGTTGCGGTTGCGGCCGGACTACGCCGACGCCCATTACAACCTGGGAATCGCGCTGGCGAATACGCCGGGAGGCATGCCTGAGGCGCTGAAGCATTTCGAAGCGGCCCTGAAGCTGCGGCCCGACCCGGAGTTGCGGAAGCTCGTGGAACAGTTGCGGCGGGAGAGGTAATCGGCCTCAGCGCAGTAAGTCCTGCGAAGACGGCAACTGCGAAACGTCCCATCCGCCGCCCAGGGCTTGAATCAAGGACACGCTCGCGGCCATGCGCCGCGTGAGAATATCGACTGCCGACCGCTGATTCTGCAGCAGGCTGGTCTGCGCGGTGATTACCTGCAGATAGTTCGCGATTCCTCCACGGTATTGTTCGGTAGAGATGTCCAGCGATTGCTGCGCGGCCTTCACCGCCCGGTCCGCGATCTCACCCTCATCGGAGAGGATGCGCAACTGCGCCAAACTATCCTCCACCTGTTGAAACGCCGTCAACACCGTCTGCCGGTAATTGGCGACGGTGGCGTCATAGGCGGCTTCGGTCAGCTTGAGCTGAGCGCGGCGCTTGCCCGCATCGAAGAGAGTCTCGGCCAACTGCGGTCCCACGGACCAGAAACGGCTGGGCCATGTCAGCCAATCGCCGATGACGGTGGTCTGCAAACCCACGCCGGCGCTGAAGGTCAGCGACGGGAAGAACGCAGCCTTGGCGATTCCGATCTGTTCGTTGGCGGCCGCCACCTGCCGTTCGGCGGCGGCGACATCGGGCCTCCGTTCCAGCAGAGTGGAAGGGAGACCGATTGAAGATACCGGCGGCGGCGCCTGTTTGGGCGCGGCGGGAATCGACAAATCCGACGGCGGCTTGCCCGTCAGCACCGCGATGGCATGTTCGAATTCGGCCCGCTCGACTCCCAGATCCGCCAACTGCGCGCGCGCTGTTTCCAACTGAGTTTGAGCCAGCGCCACATCGCCCTGCGATGCGACACCGCCGTCGAACCGGTCCTGGGTCAATTGCACATTTCGCTCGTACGACTTCACCGTGGCGTCCAGCAACTGCTGCGAGGCGTCCAGTCCCTGAATCTGGAAGTAATCCCCGGCGAGCTCCGCTTGATACAACAAGTGGGCATTCTCCAGTTGTGCCGCCGAAGCCTGCGCCGTGGCCGAATTCGCCGCTACGGTGCGCCGGATGCTTCCCCATACGTCGATCTGCCAGGCTGCGTCAATCGGTATCGTGTACAGGCGTCTCATGCTGGAAGGCGCGCCCGTTCCGGAATCCGTGGCGGATGGCGCGGCGGTCACCGTGGGAAACAGGCCCGCCCGGGCGATGCGCACCGCCGCTTGCGCCTCGCGGAACTGCGCCTCGGCCGCCAATACGTTCTGGTTCGAGATGCTCACCTGGTCTTCCAGCGCGTCGAGCCGCGGATCGTTGTAAACCTTCCACCACTGGCCGCGCAGCGCTCCATCATTGGGTTGCGCTTCCTTCCAGCCGGCTGGCGGCGCTTCCTTAAAGGCCGGCGGCGCCGCAGCGCCGGGACGCTGGTACTTGGGACCGATCATGCAGGCGCTCGAAAACAGCAGCCATCCGGCGGTTCCCCAAACGATGGTCGGATTATTCATACCGGAGAGCCTCAATCGGATCCAGGAACGCCGCCTTGCGCGCCGGGTAGTAGCCAAAGAACACCCCCACCAGCGCGGAGAATATAAACGCCAGGAAAATAGACAGAGGGCTGACCTGGGTTGACCAATGCGCGAAGTGCGAGATAAGCACCGAAGCCGTCAGACCAACTACAATTCCGATAATTCCACCCAGCAGGGAGAGCGTCACGGCTTCCACCAGGAACTGCAACAGGATGTCGCGCGTCTTGGCGCCCACGGCCTGCCGCAGGCCGATCTCGCGCGTCCTTTCGGTCACCGACACCAGCATGATGTTCATGATCCCGATGCCGCCCACAATCAGCGAAACCGACGCGATGGCGCCCAGCAGAATCGACATCACTTGCGCCGACGTCTCCTGGGCCTCGAACACCTCGGTGAGATTGCGGATGGTGAAGTCGTCGTCCTGGCCCGGCAAGATCCTATGCCGTTCGCGCAGCAGCGCCGTCATCTCCTGAATCGCGGAGTCCATGGCTTGCGGGCTGATGGCCTGCACCATCAGCGAGCCGACCGCCTGGGCATTGGCCTTGTTGGCGCCCAGCACCTTTTGCATGGCCGTGGAGATGGGCAGCAGGATGACGTCGTCCTGGTCCTGGCCCGTCGGCGACTGGCCTTTCGGTGTCAGCACGCCCGCCACGGTAAACGGCACATTCTTGATGATCACCACCTGGCCCGTGGGATCGCCGTCGCCAAATAGGTTCTGCGCGACGGTTTCGCCCAACACGGCCGTTTTGGCGGCCGCATCCACGTCCTGCGTTGTGAAAAACTCGCCGTACAACATGGTGTAATCGCGGATGGTCATGTAATCCGGAGTCACCCCCTGGGCATTGGTGGCCCAGTTATTGTTCCCGTAAACCACCTGCACTCCGCCGTGCACGGTAGGGGCGGCGAGAGCCACGGACGGGCACTCGGCCGCGATGGCCTTGGCGTCGTCTTCACTCAGCGAAGCTACCGCGCCCGAGCCCAGCCGGACGCCATTGGTGCTGACGCTGCCCGGCAGCACGATAATCAGGTTGCTCCCGATACTCTGGATTTGCGCCTGGATGCGCGCCGTGGCGCCCGCGCCAACACCCACCATCGCGATCACGGCCGCCACGCCAATGATGATCCCCAGCATGGTCAGCGCCGAGCGCATGCGGTTCACCTTCAGCGCGCGCAGCGCGATGCGGATGCTGCCAACGATCTTATTCATGACGAAACCTCCTCCGGCAGCTCGGCCGGAAGCTGCTCCAGGTCCTTTCGCGCTTCGCGCGGCTGCGCCAGACTCTCGTCCAGTTGCAGCCTGCCGTCTTTGAAATGGATGCTCCGGTTCGAGTAAGCCGCGACATCCGAATCGTGCGTCACCACGATCATGGTGATCCCCTTTTCGCGGTTCAGCCGCTGGAAGATCGCCATGATCTCGATGCTCGTCCTCGAGTCCAGCGCTCCGGTCGGCTCGTCCGCCAGGATAATGCTGGGATCGTTCACCAGCGACCGCGCGATGGCCACGCGTTGCTGCTGGCCGCCGGAAAGCTGGCTCGGCTGGTGTTCCTCGCGTCCGGCCAACCCCACCGCGAGCAGCGCTTTCATCGCCCGCTCGCGCCGCTCGCGGGCCGGGGCATCGGTGTACATCAGCGGCAGCTCGACATTCTCCGCCGCGCTGGTTCGCGCCAGCAGGTTGAACTGCTGGAATACGAACCCGATCTTCTTGTTCCGAATCTCCGCCAGTTGGTCGCGATTCAACTCTCCGACGCTGACTCCGTCCAGCGTGTAGACTCCGGACGTAGGCTTGTCGAGGCACCCGAGAATGTTCATGAGCGTGGATTTGCCGGATCCGGATGGCCCCATGATGGAAACGAAATCTCCCCGCTCGATTTCGAATGAGATGCCCTTCAACACGTGCACCGTCATCTCGCCGAGCCTGTAATCCTTCACCAGATCCTTGACTTCGATTACGGATGCCATGGCGTTCGCTTAGAATCCCGGCCCTCTGCCGCCCTTGCCGCCGGTCTGCGAGCCGGGGCTGCCGCCCGAAGCCGCGGTCGCCTTCGCCAGCGCGGCTAGAATCACGCGGTCTCCGTCCTTCAAGTCGCCTTTGGTAACCTCCGTATACGTGCCGTCGCTTTCGCCGGTAGCGACCACCACGCGCTGCGGCTTGTTGTCCGCGTTCAGCGTCCAGACGGCTTCCTCCGCCGCGCCGCCCTTGCGTCCGCCCTTGCCGCCGGCCGGCGCCGTCTCCGACGCCGGATGATAACGCAGTGCGGCGTTGGGGACCCTCAGCACGTTGGGCCGCTGATCCACCAGAATCTTCACATTCGCCGTCATGCCTGGAAACAGCTTCAGGTCCAGATTCGAGACGCCGATCACCGCATCGTAGGTGATTACATTCGCCACGTTGATGGGCGCCTCGCGGATCGACGTCACTTTACCCGTGAACACCTGCCCGGGATACGCATCCACCGTGAATGTTGCCGGCTGGTCCACGCGCACGCGTCCCACGTCGGCTTCCGACACGTTGGTATCCACCTGCATCTTGGTCAGGTCCTGAGCGATCTGAAACAGGGTGGGAGCCGCCAGGCTGGCGGCCACGGTCTGTCCGACATCCACGTTGCGCGAAACCACCACGCCATCCACCGGCGCCGTGATCTTGGTGTGGTCCAGGTCGAGCTGAGTCGATTCGAGCGCCGCGGTGAACTGTTTCACCTGCGCCTGATTGGCCGTCAAAAGCGAATTCGCCACATTCAACTGAGCCTGCGCGACCTTCACGCTGTCTTCCACCGCCTGCTGCTGCGCCACTAATGCGTCGTGATCGGCCAGCGCCGACTTATACGTAGTCTGAGCGGTTTCCAGATCCTCCTTGGCGTCCGCGCCCTGTTTGACCATGATCACGCGCCGGTCCACCTTGACCTTGGCATCGTCGGCGACGGCCTGGGCTTTCAGAACATTCGCCTGCGCGGCTGCCAGAGAAGACTTCGCGGATTGGATGCCCGCCATGGCCTGCTGAATGACGGCCTGGGCATTGGCTACGGAGGCCCGCGATGCATCGAGGTTAGCCTGGGCCTGATCCACTTTCGCCTGGAAGGGCGCGGGGTCGATCCTCGCGATCAACTCGCCCTTCGTCACTTTGGAGTTAAAGTCGGCGAACAAGGCCACTACCACGCCCGACACTTGCGTGCCCACTTGCACGGTTACCACCGCGTTCGGGTTGCCGGTGGCCGATATGGTGACGTCGATGTCGCCGTGTGCGACCGTCGCCGTGCGATATTGAAGTCCCGCGTCTCCCCCGACCAGGGCCCACGTCCCCAGCCCCACGGCGACGACAGCCGCGGCGGCAACGATGACACCTGTTTTCTTCTGCATACTTTTCTCCGCTCTATTCTAGCGCCGCCGTCACGTAGATCAGTTGTCCCGACCGTTCCACCAGGAGCGCGATGGGGTCGCCGGACTTCTTGCCATTCAGCGCGCTCCGCAACTCGTCGAGCGACGCGATGGGCTGGTTGTTCAGCGAGTAGATCACGTCGCCCGCCAGCAGGCCCGGATTCAACCCGGCGAATTCCGCCGGAACCGCCGCCACCGCGACGCCCGACAGACGCCGCAAATCCGGCAGAATGGCGGTCACCTTCTCGTCCACCGTCATCGCCAGAATCCCCAACCGGCGAACCAGCGCGGCGTCGTAATTGACCAGGTCCTCCAGTTGGCTGGGCTGGTTCTTCCGCTCGACAACGGCGACCGTCTTCGACATCCGCTCTTTGCCCCGTTGGATCTCCATGGTCAACTGGTCTCCGGGCGCCCGCTCGAACACCGCCAGAACCAGGTCCCGCGCCTCTCGCATGGGCTTGCCGTCGATCGACAGCACCACGTCTCCCGGTTCCAGCTCCGCGGCCTCCGCGGCGCTATCCGGCGCCACGTCCGAAAGAATGACGCCCGAATCCCGGTCCAGTCCCAGGGCCGCCGCCAGCCTGGGCGTGATCGTCTCGGGAATCACTCCGATGGCGCCGCGCCGCACCCGCCCGTCCTTGCGTAGCTTCTGGTACACGTCCTTGGCCAGATTGGCGGGAATGGCGAACCCGAGCCCTTCGTTGCCGCCGGATTGCGAGAAGATCATGGTGTTGATGCCAACCACGCGCCCCTCGACATCCAGCAAGGGTCCCCCACTATTCCCGGGATTGATGGGAGCGTCGGTCTGGATATAGACCATCGGACTTTCCGGATCCAGTTGCCGGAGAGTTGCGCTCACCACGCCATGCGTGAGAGAGTTCTGCAATCCCAGCGGGCTGCCCAGCGCCAGCACCAATTGCCCCTGCCGGAGATTGTCCGAATCCACGAAGGAAAGCGCCGGGAGATTCTCTCCTTCGATCTTCACCACCGCGATGTCCACTTGCCGATCCAGTCCGATCAGTTTCGCGGGCACCAGGTGCCCGTGCGGCTCCCGCCCCCTTTCGTCGCTCCGCAGAATCTTGACCTCGATGCGGCGGGCGTTCCGCACTACATGGGCGTTGGTGACGATATACCCGTCCGGGTCCACAATGACGCCCGACCCGGTGGCTTCCTGCTCCGAGACGAACCCCGCGCGCTGCGAATCTTCGTTCCCCAGGGGCGCTAGTGTGTGTACCAGGATCTGGACCACGGCCGGACTGGCGGACTGGGCGAGGTTTTCCATGGCGGCGCTGTAATCGGCCAGAACTTTCGAGGGCTGGGGAGACTTCGCTCCGGCCTGCGCGGCGCCTGCTCCGGGCGCCAATAACAGGACTATCGTGCCGAGAATAGCCGTCCCGATCATCTCTCCGTTATCCCACATAAATGCCGGAGTTGGCAGAGAGCACCGTACGGGCCGTCGATCTGCCCCTGGCCCCTGGCCCCCGGCCCCCGCCACTGCGGCGTTAGTTGCGTTACGATGGCTTACGGTCGCCGCGACCGGAAGAGGTTACTCCATGGCCCAAACGGATGAACCCCCAGAGGATCGGGTTGCCCAGAGCGATACCGGCCCAGGCTCCGCCGGTGACATCGCCGGCGACCCCAATTCCTCGCACGTCGCGGCATCGACCGTAGTCGGGATCGGAGCTTCGGCGGGAGGCTTCGAGGCGTTTGGCGAGTTGCTGAATGCCCTCCCGATCGACACCGGGATGGCGTTCGTGCTCGTTCAGCATCTCGACCCCCACCACACCAGCGCGCTGGCTGGGCTGCTCGGGCACCGGACGAAATTGCCCGTGGTCGAAGTATCCCAGGGAACCGTGGTGCGTCCGAACCGGATCTACGTGATTCCTCCCAACGCGAATATGACCATCGCGCGAGGCGCTCTCAGCCTGACGCCGCGTCCCGAAGCCGGCGAACGATACATGCCCATCGACTCCTTCTTCCGCTCTCTGGCGGAGGATCAAAAGAGCAACGCCATTGGTGTCATCCTCTCCGGGGCGGCCACCGACGGCACGCTCGGCCTGAAGGCCATCAAATCGGAGGGAGGGATCACGTTTGCCCAGGATGAATCCGCCAAGTTCGACGGGATGCCGCGCAACGCCGTGGTCGCGGGAGTGGTGGATTTCGTGCTCCCCCCGGATGGAATTGCCACCGAGCTGGCCGCGATTGCCCGTCATCCCTACCGCCCGGGTAGCGCGGCGCCCGACTTCCATGAGACGCGCGCCTTTCAGAAGATTCTAGGGCTGCTCAAGACCGCCGTCGGAGTAGACTTTTCACAATACAAGCCGAACACGCTCTTGCGCCGGATGGAGCGGCGGATCGTCTTGCAGAAGGCCGGCGATCCCGATCATTACTTTCGGATCCTGCAACAAAACCCCGCCGAGGTCCGAGCTCTCTCCGAGGACCTGCTCATCAGTGTCACCGAGTTCTTTCGCGACCCGGCCGTCTTCGAGGCGCTAAAAGAAAGCGTCTTCCCCGCGATTGTACGGGAACGGCAACCGGGCCAGCCCATCCGGGTCTGGGTTCCGGGATGCTCCACCGGCGACGAGGTTTATTCCATCGCCATCTGCCTCATCGAATACATGCAAGACGCGGGACTCGACTTTCCGATCCACATCTTCGGCACGGATGCCAGTGAGAGGAGCATCCAGAAGGCCCGGGCCGGCATTGTCAATCCCAGCAACTCGACCGCGATATCCGCCGAGCGGTTGAAGCGCTTTTTCGTAGCGGTGGACGCGGGATACCAGATCGTCCGCCCGATTCGGGACCGGTGTGTTTTTGCCGTTCATAATCTGGCCGCCGACCCTCCGTTTTCCCGCATGGATCTGATCAGTTGCCGGAACCTGTTGATTTATCTGGGACCGGCTTTGCAGCAACGCGTCATCGGTACGCTGTTCTACGCATTGCAGCCCGGCGGCTGCCTGGTGCTCGGCAGCACGGAGACTCTCGGGAGCCTGGCGGAGTACTTTACTCCGCTCGATAGCCAGCACAGGGTTTACACGCGGAAACCGTCGGCGGACCGGCATGGATTCGAGCTACCCGCCCGCGTAGCCATATTCCCGGTCTTCAAACAGGACGAAGGTTCCCTGGCTGGCGCATCCAAGGTACGAGAAGGCGCTCCGCTCAGCCCTCTGCAAAAGCAGGTGGATCGTTTGTTGCTGGCCGAATACGCGCCGCCTTCAGTGGTGGTCGACGACAAGTTTTGCATTGTCGAGTTCCGCGGACACGTGGGGCCGTACCTCGCCCCGCACGCGGGCGAAGCCGATCTGGGTCTGTTCCGCATGTTGCGCGAGGATGTGGTGTTGCATGTGGGCGCGGCGCTGGAAGAGGCGCGGCAAAAGAACATGGGCGTCCGGGTGGAAGGCATCCCGGTCTCCCTCGGCGGGCCGCGGACCATCGCACTGGCTGTTACACCGCTCTCCACCGCCGAGATCGGCCGGCACTTCCTGATCACGTTCGAAGACGATCCGCGAGCCGGGGCGGCTTCGACGGACGGGACCGCCAATCCGGAGGAGCCGCCCGATCCCCTGGGGCGGATTTCCCAGTTGGAAACGGAACTGACGGCCACGCGCCGGTATCTGCAATCCATCATCGAGGAACTGCGCTCGGCCAACGAGGAAGCCCAGTCTACCAATGAAGAGCTGCTGAGTTCCAACGAGGAATTGCAGACCGCCAAGGAGGAGTTGCAAGCCTCCAACGAGGAGCTGCATACGCTCAATGCGGAAATGGAGGGCCGCAACGCGGAACTCAAAATCCTGACCGACGACCTGCTCAACCTGCTGGCCAGCCTGCAAACTCCGATTCTGATGTTGGACGCCTCGCTGCGCATCCGGCGCTTCACGCAAGTGTCGGAAAAGCTGCTCAACTTGATCTCGACCGATATCGGGAGGCCGGTTTCCGATCTGCAGCCCCGGATTAACTTACCCCAGTTGGAAGAGATTATCTCGCAAGTGGTCGAAACACTCGCTCCGGACGAGCGGGAGGTGCAAGATCGGGAGGGACGGTGGTACTCCCTTCGCGTGCGGCCCTACCGCACCAGCGAGAATCGGATCGAAGGCGCGGTCCTCCAGTTGATCGACATCGATCAGTCGAAGAAGATTCTGGAGCAGGTCAGGCACGCGCGGGATTACGCGGCGGCCATCGTCGAGACGGTCCGCGAACCTCTGATCGTGCTGGACGCGGAGTTGCGAATCGAGACGGCCAACAAGGCCTTCTTTCAAATCTTCCGCACGTCGCCGGAAGAAAACCTGAAGAAACCGATTTACGAGGTGGGCGGAGGCCAGTTCGACTTCCCCAAGCTCCGCGATTTACTCGGTCGCGTCGCTCAAACGGATTCCAGCATAGAGGACGTGGAGATCGAGCGCGATTTCGAACGGATTGGCCGCAAGACGATCTTGTTGAACGCGCGCCGCATCGAGCGGGGAGAGGCCGGACTGATCCTGCTGGCGTTCGAGGACATCACCGAGCGCAAGCGCGCCGCCGAGGCCCGTTACCGCCGCTTGTTCGAGGCCGCCAAAGACGGCATCTTGATAGCGGATCGGGACACGGGCGAAGTCACGGATGCAAACCCACACTTCGAGGCCCTGTTCGGCTACCGCCGCGAGGACCTGGTGGGCGGGAAATGGTGGGAAACGGAACCTCTCCGCGACCTTCCGGATGTGAAATCCACGCTCGAGCGGATGCGTGCGCAAGAGGTGGCGCGCTTCCCCGACCTGCTATTGAAATCCAAGAGCAAACGCCCGGTGCACGTGGAACTGGTGGCCAACGAGTACGCGGAAGGCGATCGCAACGTAATTCAACTCAACATTCGCGACATTACGGACCGCAAGAGGTTCGAACGCCACCTCCAGCACACTCAGAAGTTGGAGAGCCTGGGCTTGCTCGCCGGGGGCATCGCGCACGATTTCAATAATTTGCTTACCGGCATCTTGGGAAACGCCAGTCTGGGGCTGACGGAACTCCCCGACTCCGCTCCCATGCGCAGATACTTCCGGGAAATTGTGAGCGCCAGCGAACGCGCGGCGGATTTGACGCGCCAGTTGCTGGCCTACGCGGGCAAGGGCCGGTTTGTGTTGGAGCGAATCGACCTGTCGCAACTGGTCCGCGAAATCGAGCCGCTCATACACACTTCCCTCCCCAAGATGGTGGACATCCAACTGGACCTGGGAGCGGGCCTCCCCGCCGTCGAGGCCGATCCGGGGCAGATTCAGCAACTCGTTATGAACCTGATCGTCAATGGCGCGGAGGCCATTGGAGAAGGTAACCCGGGCGCGGTGGTGATCCGGACGGAAACTCGCGATCTGGATGCGGAGGAGATCCGAAGAGAGTTTCCCAACGATCAACTGACGCCAGGCTCCTACGCCGGCATCGAGGTTCGCGACACCGGCTCGGGTATGGATGAGGCCACCAGGAACAAGATTTTCGATCCCTTCTTCACCACCAAGTTCCAGGGCAGGGGTTTGGGGCTGGCGGCGGTGTCCGGCATCGTGAGGGCCCAAAAGGGCGCCATACGCGTATACTCCAGCCCCGGCCAGGGGAGTTCGTTTCAGGTCCTGTTCCCGGCAGTGGCGGCCCAGGCAGCGGACCGCCGCCCCCGCATGGCGCCCACGGAAACCCCCGCCGGCGGCACAATTCTGTTCATAGACGATGAGGAAGCGCTGCGGCGCCTGGCCCAATCGGCGCTCGAGCGCAACGGCTGGCGTGTGCTCCTGGCGCAAAATGGCGCCGAGGGCGTCCGGCTATTTGAGGAGAATCAGGACAGCATCACCGCCGTCATTCTGGACATGACCATGGCCGTCATGGGTGGAGAGGAGGCGCTGGACCGCATGAAAGCCATCCGCCCGGGCATCCCGGTGATCATATCGACCGGCTACGGCGAACTGGAGGCCGCGCGGCATTTCGCCGGGAAAGATATGGCCGGTCTGCTGGAAAAGCCCTACACCGTAAACCAACTGATGGAGAGCATCGCCGTGGTGCTCAATTTCGGTGACAGGCTACGTAACCTCGAAACTCCGCTTCGAGGTTTCGAGGTTACGTAGCCTGTCACCGAATTATCTGAATTATCCATTTTTCTCTTGACATCCATCTCGATTAGTACTAATTAATTAGTATGAGGCAGCCGAGTTCAACCCTCACCACGCAGGAACTGGAGATCATGAAGATCGTCTGGGAGCGCGACCGCGCCACCGTCCGCGACGTCTATGAGGCCTTGCTGGAACGGCGCAAAGTGGCTTACACCACGGTCATGACCATGATGAAGATCCTGGAACAGAAGAAATACCTGAAAAAGAGCCAGTTGGACCGGGCCTACGTTTACCGGCCGGCGCAGCCCCAGCGCCAGGTGATTGGCGCCATGGTCCGGGAGTTCGTCAACCGGGTGTTCAACGGCTCGGCCGAGCCGCTGTTGGTTCACCTGGTGGAGGAACACGACCTCTCCGGCGAAGAATGGGAAGAGATCGCGCGGCTGCGGAGGAAGTCATGAGCATCAACTTGATTTGGGCCAACCTAGTGGCGTACAGCCTGCAAATCGGGTTGCTGGTGGGGCTGGCGGCGTTCGTTCCGGCGGCGCTGCGGCTGCGCCTGCCGGGCGCCAGGCTGGCCTATTGGCACGTTTTGCTGGCGGCGTGCCTGCTGCTTCCGTTGGTGCGGCCGTGGAAGCAGGAGGTGGCCGGCACGGTGCAGGTTTCCACCTCCGTGGCGGTGGTTGTGCCGGTGCAGCCTGCGCCGCGGCGAAGCCTGCCACCGGCCAGCGAGATCGCCCTACTGCTGCTGGCGGCGGGCGCGCTGGCTCGCCTGGGCTGGCTGGCGGCGGGATTCTGGAAGCTGCGGCAATACCGGCGCCATTCCCAGCCGCTCGAACCGGCGTCTTCCTGGAGCGTCGAGGCCGACCTGCGGATTTCCGGCGACCTGGCCAGCCCCGTGACATTCGGCGCGCGAAGACCCGTGGTTCTGCTGCCCGCGCGGTTTCCGGAGTTCGACGCGCACATGCAGGAAGCCATCCTCTGCCACGAGATCCTGCACGTGCGGCGCCGCGACTGGCTTTTCACGGTTGTCGAGGAGCTGGTGCGCGCCGTCTTCTGGTTCCATCCGGCCATCTGGTGGCTGCTGGGCGAGATTGGCCTGGCGCGCGAGCAGGCGGTGGATCGCCAGGTGGTGGAGCTGACGAAGTCGCGCGATGAGTATGTGGATGCGCTGCTGGCTATCGCCGGCGCACGGCCGCGGCTCGATCTGGCCCCGGCGCCGCTGTTCCTGCGCAAGCGGCACTTGAAGCAAAGAGTCGTTTCAGTCTTGAAGGAGGTTCGTATGTCGAGAACGCGTCTCATATCCGCGCTGGCCGCGGGGCTGGCAATTCTGGTAGTGGCGTGCTGGTTCGTAACCGGCGCTTTCCCATTGGCGGCCGCGCCCGAAGTGGTCAACGACGCGCCCGGCGTGACGGTCGATCTAGGCGGCGCCGGGATCATGCACCGGACGGGTGTGTTCTATCCCGCGGCGGCGCTCAAGCAGGGCGTGCAGGGAACGGTGGTGGTGGAGGTAAAGCTGGACTCGAGCGGCAACGTCAGCGACGCGCACGTGTTGAGCGGGCCGGAAGAGCTGCGGAAGGCCGTGCTGGAATCGGTATTGCAGTGGCACCTGATGAAGAACCTGTCGGGAAGTTCGCGGCAAGTGAGCATTTCGTTCAGCTTGCCGGCGGAAGGGAGCCAGTCGGGAGTTGCGGGCGGAGTCGCGGGCGACGTGGGTGCCGGCGTATACCGCGTGGGCGGCGGCGTCACGGCCCCGGTCCTGCTCTACAGGAAAGAGCCCGAGTACACGGAAGAGGCCCGCCGAGCCCGCGTGTCGGGCACGGTGCAACTATATGTCGAGATCGACCCCAGCGGCAACCCCACCAACATCCGGGTGCTGCAAGGCCCGGGGCTGGGTTTGGATGAAAGGGCCATCGAAGCCGTGCGGACGTGGAAATTCAAGCCCGGCTTTAAGGATGGCAACCCCGTCACCGTGGCCGCCAACATCTCAGTGAGCTTCCGGTTGCTGGACAGCCCGGTGGCGCCCGGCGTGGAGGCCGGCGTGGCGGGAGGGGTGGGCGGCGGTGTATACCGCGTGGGCGGCGGCGTCACGGCTCCGATAGCGGTTCAGTCCACCTGGATAGGCCGCACGCTCAAGGGCATCACTGTGTCCGGCCTTTCGGACCAGGCGAAAGCCGATCTGCTCGCGCAAATGCCGGTACACGAAGGCGACACGCTCTCGGTCGAATCGCTTGTAAACGTCACTCGGGTGGCCAAGGGATTCGACGAACATCTGCTGGTGATCCCCATGCCCGTGGGCAGCAATGAAGCGACCCTGCAGATCATGCTCTCGGGCGGCACCGCGGCGGGAACCACGACAGTGACAACTACGACGGTGGCGCCGCCGCTGCCGCCGCCGCCAGCGAGGATCAGGGTCGGCGGCGGCGTGATGGAGGCCAAGCTGGTTTCCCAGCCGCTCCCGGTGTATCCTCCGGAAGCCAAAATGGCGCGCATCCAGGGCGTCGTGAAGCTCAGCGCCACCACCGCCAAGGACGGCACCATCCAGAATCTTGAGGTGATCGAAGGCCACCCGCTGCTGATCCAAGCCGCCCTGGACGCGGTGAAGCAGTGGGTTTACAAGCCGACGCTCCTGAACGGCCAGCCGGCGGAGGTGGTGACCGAAATCGACGTGAACTTTACGCTGAGTCAGTAGGTGTGCAAACGCTCCCCGGCGCCGCTGTTTCTGCGCAAGCGGCACTTGAAGCAAAGAGTTATTTTGGTTTTGAAGGAGGTTCGTATGTCGAGAACGCGCTTAATATCCGCGCTGGCCGCGGGGCTGGCAATTCTGGTAGCGGCGTGCTGGTTCGTAACCGGCGCTTTCCCACTGGCGGCGGCGCCGCAGGCGGCGAACGATGCGCCCGGCGTGACGGTGGATTTAGGCGGCGCCGGGGTCATGCACCGGACGGGTGTCGCCTATCCGGCGGCGGCGCTCAAGCAGGGGGT
>Ga0326728_10014674_pt1 | contig 16552 bp, 11 predicted proteins | sample MB3enrmetagenome_FD_207602 | JGI IMG/M metagenome (GOLD analysis project Ga0326728, IMG submission 207602) | Lab enriched peat soil microbial communities from McLean, Ithaca, NY, United States - MB31MN | ecosystem: Environmental > Terrestrial > Soil > Wetlands > Peat | place: USA: New York...
CAAGCTGACCTATTCGCGGATGTAGAACACGGCGGCGAGGATGACGAGGACGATGAGGAAGTGGTCCAGAAGACCGGCTGATGCCACCGACTGGCCAACCGCTCCCCCAAAACGGTTAAGCACCCAGCACTTGACACGATCCCGGTATCTACATATACTCGATTGACAATGGGTATTATTGCCAAAGCCGTCTCCATTCTCCTCTTCGCGGCAGCCCTCGCTTCCGCCCAAATCGTTGGCGCGGACCTGACGGGTATCGTTCGCGATGAATCGGGCGGCGCCATCTCCGGGGCTTCGGTCATCGTTAAGAACCTGGAAACCGGCGCTGTCCGCAATTTGGTGACGGATGGAGGCGGCCGCTATTCCGCGCCTTCCATCGCCGCCGGCGCCTACCAGGTCGAAGCTTCGAAATCCGGTTTCCATACCCAGGTGAAGACCGGCATTACCCTGGCCGTCGGGCAGAATCGCACGGTGGACCTGACGCTCGCCGTGGGAGAGCTGAAACAGGTGATGGTGGTTGAGGAAGCCCCCACCGCCGTGGCCGTTTCCACTTCGTCCACGTCCGGCCTGGTCAACGAACGCCAGGTCAAGGAACTGCCGCTCAATGGCCGCAGCTATGACGAGCTAATGACGCTGAACGCCTCGGTCGTCAACTACACGGGGGAGCGTTCGGGCGGCGTGGGCACTTCCAATTCGTCGGTGGGCAACATGTTTTCCGTCTCCGGCCGGCGTCCGCAAGAAAATCTGTTCCTGCTGAACGGCGTCGAATACACCGGCGCCTCGCTGATCAATAACACGCCGGGAGGCACCAGCGGCCAATTGTTGGGTGTCGATGCGGTGCGCGAATTCAACGTGGTCGCGGACGCTTACGGCGCGCAATACGGCAAGCGGCCGGGCGCGCAGGTCAGCATCGTTACCGGCTCCGGCTCCAACGAATTCCACGGCGCCGTGTACGAGTTTCTGCGCAACAGCACGCTCGACGCACGCAACTTCTTCGACCAGGGCGCCATCCCGGGATTTCAGCGCAACGAGTTCGGCACCGTGCTGGGCGGGCCCATCCAGAAGGACAAGCTGTTTCTTTTCGGAAATTACGAAGGCTACCGGCAGAACCTGGGTCTGAGCGATGTCACCTTGGTGCCCGATAATGCTTCCCGCGCCAGCGCTTCCGCCGCGGCTGCTCCTCTATTGGCGCTGTGGCCGGTCGAGAATGGGCCGGAGCTGGGCGGCGGCATCGCCGAGGCCTTCAGCCACCCGCTGCAGCACATCCGCGAAGATTTCGGCACCACGCGCTTCGATGCGCTTCTCTCGGCGAATGACACGCTGTTCGGCGTTTACACGATCGATGACTCGGGGGCTTTGACGCCATCCGCCAATCCGCTCAGCTCAGTGGTCGAGACCATGCGCGAGCAGGTCGCGAGCCTCGAGGAACAGCACGTGTTCTCCCCAACCCTGCTCAACACCGCGCGGGTGGGCTTCTCCCGAGCCGGCTATTTCTTCACCGGCGAAACGCCCGTGGACCTGCCGGGGTGGGTGGCGGGCCATCCCATCGGCGCCGTCGTCATCGGCGGCGGCACGGCCCTCAACGGAGCTTCGCAGATCAGCCTGGGCGGCACCAACGCCGGAAGCAATCTCAGCACCGCGCGCAATCTGTTTACTTACGACGACCATGTGGCGCTCACTCACGGCCGCCACCAACTGAGCGCCGGGGCGTGGGTGCAACGCGTGCAGAACAACGATAACCTGGCGCAGGACCAGTACGGGCAGGCATCCTTCGGCAGCCTCGCCAGTTTTCTCGCTGGTTCCATTTCCACGTTTACGGTGGTGCCCTCGCCCACGCCGGTGGGCTGGCGCACGCTGGAAGGGGCGGGTTTCATCGAGGATGCAGTCAAGCTGCGCCGCAATCTCGATCTCCGCGTGGGCTTGCGCTTCGAATCCACCGACGGGTGGAACGAAGCGCGCGGCCGTGCCTCCAATTACGGCTTCTCTAACGGAGTGATCGCAACCAATCCCACCATCGGCGGTTCCGCGCTGACTCAGAACCGCGCCAAGTTCCTGCCCGAACCGCGCGCTGGCCTGGCGTGGGACCCGTTCGGCAAAGGCAAGACCGTGATCCACGCCGGTTCCGGGATCTATCGCGCGCTGCTCGATAATTTGGATTACCGCCTCGACCAGACGGCGCCCTTCAATTCGACCATCTCGCTGAAGAACGTCTCTCTGGCGGGCCTGGCGATCCAACCCGGCACGGCCGCGCCCGCTGGCAGTAAGATCTCACCCAGCGGCGTCGAGCCCGATGTCTACACCCCCACGGTGATCACCTGGAACCTGCGCATCGAACAGCAACTCGCGCCTAGCACTTCGTTCGCCGCGGGCTATGTAGGCTCGCACGGATATCACGAGATGCTGTCCGTGGATGCCAACGAGCCGGTTCCCACCATTTTGCCCGGCGGCGCGGTTTACTATCCCACGGGCGCGCCGTTGGCGAACCCCAACCTGGCGAACACCACCACTTGGTTCTCCGAAGGGCTGAGCTCGTATAACGCGCTGGAGCTCGATCTGAATCGCCGCTTCAGTCACGGCTTGCAATTCCGCGCGGTCTACACGTTCTCGAAGGCGCTCGACGACGGCACCGCGTGGAACAGCAGCGTGGGCTCCAATGCCCCGGGATTCGTCATGTACCCGCTCGATCCCAAGCTCGATTGGGGCCCGGCCACCACCGATGTGCGCCACTTGGCGGCTCTCAACGGCTCGTGGGCGCTGCCCATCGGCGGCAAGCAGGGCTGGCGCCAAAAGGTCCTCGGCGATTGGACGCTCAGCGCCATCGCCGCTTTGCAATCGGGTTTTCCCTTCACGGCGCAGCTGGGGTACAACCCTTCGAACAACGGCGACTCTCGCAACCCCGTGCGGCCCTCCTGGAATCCGGCCTTCTCGGGACCCGTGATTCTGGGCGGCCCCAATCAATACTTCAACCCGGCGGCGTTTCTGCCGCCCGCCACGGGAACCTATGGCGACGTAGGACGCGACACCCTCACCGGCCCGGGCCTGGCGAACCTGGATGTGTCTCTGCTCAAAGTGGCTGCCCTGACCGAGAAACTGCGTGCCCAGTTCCGCGCCGAGTTTTTCAATTTACCGAATCACCCCAATTTCGGCACGCCGAACGCAGTCGTGTTCTCATCCGCTTCTTCGACCCCGGCGCCCACCGCCGGCGTGATCACGACGACGGCCACCAATTCGCGCCAAATCCAGTTCGGCCTGAAGCTACTTTGGTGATCGCCGCGGCGCGAACTTGAGCCCCGTCCAATCGCTATCGACGGCGCACACTTTGTAATCCACCAGGCCAGCCGCCAGGCCGGCGTCGCGCACGTCATTTTGATTGAAGTCCACGCGGTAGCGGCTGGATTGTTTGGGATTCATCACCCAAAACCCGCAACCCTCGGGTAGCTTCGCCGCCATATACGGCATCTCCTCCAGCTCGCGCCGCGAACGGACAAACCATATCACCATCCCCGTATGCCGGGTTATATCGGGCAGTACCTGGACATCGCACCCTTCCAGCAGATCTTCGAAACGCTCGGGCGCGCCCAGTTGCGAAACCACCATTCCCGATTTCAACCCAAGCTTGCGGGGAAGGCTCGCGCCCGTGTATCGCTCCATGTGAGTGGCGGGACGGACCGGTTCCGCCGGCGGGTGGGCGAGCGCCGTCTCGATGGCGGCGGCGATCCCTTCCCATCGGGTAAACACCGCATCGGGCAACTCCGCGCGGATGCGCTCCACTTTTTCAGGTGCGCCGCCCGCAAATACCAGCGGAATCCGGCGCGTGGTTTTACTGCCGCGCAACGCTACGCCGACCTCGCGGCCGTGCGACGGCAGACGGTCGAGATCCAGAACCACCACGGCCGGCGGATTGTCGCGGAACTGCCCGATGAAGCCCGAGGGACGGAGCTCGGAGGCATCGATTTTCCAGCCCTGCCGCGCGAGCAGGCGCGCGTGCTCCTTGGCCAGTTGCCGATTCCAGCAGACGAGCCGGACTAGTTCCATTTAGTCAGGCTAGCAGACGCATCGAGTGCTAAGATCTCCTCGGGAGATGGAACATGCACATTGGCATCTGGCTCCTGTTAGCAGCCGCGCTGGCGTCAGCCGGGCAGACTCCGCAGAATCCGCCGGAGATAACCATTCAAAATGAGCCTGTCACTTACAAAGCGCGCGTCAACCTGGTGATGGTCCCTGTGGTGGTCCGCGACCGGCGGGGACGGGTAGTCGGCGGGTTGACAAAGGACGACTTCCGCCTCTTCGACAAAGGCCAGCCGCAAGAGATCTCGCGCTTCACGGTCGAGACCATGGCGGCACCGAAGCCCGCCTCGGAAGTCACACCGGAGGAAGCGCCAGCCTCCGACAATCCCGCCGACCGCGCTCTCGCCGCGGCGATACCGGACCGGTTCATCGGTTATATCTTCGACGACATGCATCTCGATCCCGGGGACAAAGCGCTGGCTCGCGAGGCCGCGCAGCGGCACATGGATAGCGAAATGCGGCCCACCGACCGGGTGGCTATCTTCACTACCTCGGGCAGGAACGAGCAGGATTTCACGAGCGACCTCAACCAACTGCATCATGCCCTCAGCGCGCTCCCACCACCTCCGATTCCCCCTCGGACGGCGGCGGAAGAGGACTACCAAACCCAGGTACCGCTTTCCGTATTAGCGGATGCCGTGCGGCGCATCTCCGCGATGCCGGGGCAGCGCATTCTGGTGCTTGTGTCCGGAGGTTTCGCGACGTCGGCGGGGGAGTACCAACCACTCAAAGCCGATATAATCGATCTCGCCATTCGCGGCAACGTTATTATCAACAGCCTGGACGCGCGCGGCCTCTTCGCGCCGCAACCCGTTCCCAGCGGTAACCCTGCCGCCGACCTCCGGAGGATGATGAACGAGTCGGTTCCGCAGAATATCCTGGCCGAACTGGCCTCCGGCACGGGCGGCGTCTATTTCTTCAACAACAACGACTTGGGCGAAGGTTTCCACCGGCTGGTGGCGGCGCCCGAGGTGTACTATCTTCTCGGCTTCCAGCCGCAAAACCTCCGGCTCGATGGCAGCTTTCATGCGCTGAAAGTCACGCTGGCGGCCAAGAACGAAGGCACCGTTCAGGCGCGGCTTGGCTACTTTGCGCCGCGGCAAATGGAAGACGCCGAGACAGCCGCCCACTGGGAGTTGCAGGAAGCGCTGTTTTCGCGCGAAGAAGTCCGCGACTTTCCCGTGGAGATGCACACGCAGTTTACTAAGGGCGCCACAAACACCGCCACGGTGACGGTCCTGGCGCATCTGGATCTGAAGTACATCAAGTTTCGCCAGGCCGACGGGCGTAATGTGGACACTGTCTCGGTGGTCTCCGGGCTGTTCGACCGCAATGGGAATTATGTCGAAGGCCAGGAGAGGCGAATCATATTCCATCTTCGGCCCGAGACGCTCGAAAGGAAGCTGGAGTCCGGCATCAATGTGCGCACCACTCTGGAAGTTCCTTCGGGAACTTACTGGGTCCGTCTCGTGGTAAGAGATGCGGAAGGTCAAACTATCTCGGCCCGTAACTCAGCGGTCGATATTCCGTAAGACCGACGGCTCGAAATGGCTATGACTGCTCGATAGTGGAACTCTGGTATCATTACCTGAACCTATATGCCCACGGTATGCCAGTTTCGTGGCTGCTTCGTGCTCGCCACCGCGCTGGCGTGCGCCGCGCAAACGCCGCCCAACTCGCAGGAAATAACTACTAAAGATGAGCCGGCTACCTTTAAAACGCGCGTCAACCTGGTCATGGTCCCCGTGGTTGTTCGCGATCGTCAGGGGCGTGCCGTCGCCGGCCTGACCAAGGACGACTTTCGTCTGCTGGACAGAGGCAAGCCGCAGGAGATCAGCCGCTTCTCCGTCGAGACCATGGCCTTGCCGGCACCCGGCGGAACCAAGCCGGCGGAGGCGCCCAACCCGGAGAACCCCGACGAACACGTTGCCGCGGTGGCCATGCCGGACCGGTTCATAGCCTACCTCTTCGACGACGTGCACCTCGATTTCGCCGACCTGGCGCGGGCGCGCGATGCCGCTCAGCAGCACATGAACATGCAACTGCGGCCCAAAGACCGCGCTGCCATCTTCAGCACTTCCGGACAAACGGTTCTGGATTTTACCGACGACTTGGTCAAACTGCACGACGTTCTGTTCACTCTGCGGCCGCGGCCGATAGCCCGCAGCACCGCGCAGGAATGCCCCGACATCAGCTATTACCAGGCCGACTGGATGATCAACAAGCAGGACCAGCAAGCCACCCAGGCAGCCATTCAGGAAACCGTGGACTGCATGAACCTGCAAGGCCCGGCCGCCGCCGCGGCGCCTGGCATTGCGCAGGGGGCGGCGCGTATGGTGTTGAGCTCCGGCGACCAGGAGACCCGCGTCGCGCTGAGCGTCATGCTGGAAGTAGTCCGCCGCATGTCGGCCATGCCGGGACAGCGCATCCTGGTGCTGGCCTCGGGAGGCTTCCTGACCCTGCCCGAGCATCAGTCGCAGGTAACCGATGTTCTGGACCGCGCTATTCGCGGCAACGTGATCGTCAATAGCCTGAATGCGCGCGGCCTTTACACGGATACCGCATTTGACGCATCCCGACGGACCACCAGTTTGCAAGCCCAGACAATAAAGAACTTCTTGAACCGCCAGGCCGAACTGGCTCAGGAAGGCATCCTGGAGGAGATGGCCTCGGGCACGGGTGGTGCCTATTTCCATAACAATAACGACTTGGGCGAGGGCTTCCTGCGCCTGGCCGCGCCGCCAGAGATCTACTATCTGCTGGGCTTCCAACCGCAGAACCTCAAGCTCGACGGCAGCTTTCACGCTTTGAAGGTGACGCTGGCCACCAAGAGCGACACCACGCTCCAGGCACGCCACGGTTATTATGCCCCGCGCCATTTGGAAGACGCCGCGGAGACCACTCGGCGGGAACTGGAAGAAGCGCTGTTTTCGCGCGAAGAAATGCGCGACTTTTCCGTGGACTTGCACACGCAGTTCTTCAAAGGCGCGGGGAATACCGCTACCGTGACCGTTTTGGCTCACCTAGATTTGAAGGAGATCAAATTCCGCCAGGCCAATGGGCGCAACGTGAACACGTTGACGGTGGTTTCGGGCTTATTCGACCGCAATGGCAATTATCTGAAAGGCATCGAGAAGAAAATCGATTTGAATCTGCGGCCCGAGACGCTCCAGAGAAGGCTCGACTCCGGGCTGACCGTGCGCACCACCATCGAGACGGAGCCCGGTACTTACATGGTCAGGCTGGTGGTGAGGGATTCCGAAGGACAACTGATGTCGGCCACTAACGGCGCGATCGATATTCCGTAAAGCGAGGACTAATCCAATGCGCATTCGTAACTTCGTGAAAGCGGCGGTGCTGTTTGGCGCGGCTGCGCTGACAGCCCAGCAGCAACCGCCCGCCCAGGAGCAACAGGCGCCCATCAATGTGGGGACGGTGATTCGCACGGAGACGCGGCAGGTTCTGGTGGACGTGGTGGTGCGGGATAAGAAAGATAATTACGTCCGCGACCTCGAGCAGAAAGATTTCAAGGTTTGGGAAGACAACAAGGAACAATCCATCGTCAGCTTCTCCTACGAGGCCGGAATGGGGTCTCCCAACAACCCGCAAAAGCATTACCTGGTGTTGTTCTTCGATAACTCCACAATGGAGTGGGCCGACCAGCAAAGAGCGCGCCAGGCGGCCGTCAAGTTTATCGACTCCAACTCCGGCCCAAACCGGTATATGGCGATAGCAAACTTCACCGGCATGCTCCAAATCGCGCAGAATTTCACGGCCGACGGGGAGCGGCTGAAGCAGGTTGTGAACGGCACCAAGTTCTCGTCGGTAGATCCCAACGACCAGAGCGGACCTACTCTGGGCGCGGGCGGCATGGCCGGATTTGGCCAGCGCACCATGCTGTTGGCATTGCGATCTCTGGCCCGCAACATGGGTCAAATCCCGGGACGCAAAATCATGGTGCTGCTCAGCTCCGGTTTTCCGCTGACCATCGAAAACCGTTCCGAATTGACCGCGGCCATCGATTCGTGCAACCGCTCGAATGTGGCGGTGTACCCCATCGATGTGCGCGGGCTGGTGCCTGGAGGTATTCCCGCCGGTGGGCCCAGCATGCCGGGCATGCCCGGTATTCCCGGCGGCCACGGCGGCTTCAATCTGCTTCCAGGCGCCGGGAGCACATTGGGCGCGGTTCTCGCGGCGGCGTTCGCGCCGCAGAAGGGCGGCACATCGCCCGGCGCCGGCTCGCCCACCGGCGGCGGCAGCAGTCCGGGAGGAAGCCGCCCGTCCAGTCCCTCGGCGCCCTCGGCGCCCACGCGGGGCAGCAACCCGAGCAGTCCGTCGGGCAATCGCGGCACCGGTACCACCGGTAACACCGGTAACACCAACAACAATCTCAATAACTCGAACAACCCCAACAATCCGTACAACCGCAGCCGCGATATCGTGCCGCAATTTCCACCCTCGGCCACTACCAATCAGCAGGTGCTCTTCATGCTGGCGCAGGGCACCGGCGGATTCGTCATCGTCAATACCAACGATTTGCTGGGCGGTCTCGAAAAAATCGGCAAAGAACAAAACGAGTTCTACCTGCTCGGTTACACGCCGGCCGAATCCGCCGAGAATAGCTGTCACACGCTGCGCGTAAAAGTGGATCGCAGCGGCACCGAGGTACGCGCGCGAACCGGATATTGCAACGTGAAGCAGGTGGATCTGCTGGCCGGCAAACCCGTCGAGCGAGATCTCGAAACCCGCGCCGCCGCGGATATTCCGGGGACGATCCAAGCCACCTTCGAGGCGCCGTTCTTTTATACCGGAGCTCACGCCGCGCGCGTGGATGTGGCCCTCGATATTCCCTCGAAGTCCATTACCTTCGAGAAGGAAAAAGGCAAACATCATGCCGATATCAACATCCTCGGGATCGCTTACCGCCCCGATGGCGGGGTCGCGGCCCGCTTCAGCGACACCGCCAAGCTCGATTTCGCGGATAAGAAACAGCTCGCCGCCTTTAATGAACAGCCGTTCTATCACTACGAGAACCAATTCGATCTGGCCGAGGGAAACTACACGCTGAAAGTGGTATTCAGCTCCGGCCGGGAGCAATTCGGTAAGTTGGCATCGCCTCTCACCATCGATCCATACGACGGCAAGCAGCTTTTCATCAGCGGCGTGGCCCTGAGTAAGAATATCCAAAAGGTGTCCACGCAGGACGCGGACCTCGATGCGGCCCTTCTGGAAGGGCGCGCTCCGCTGGTTGTCGACGGCATACAGGTTAACCCGGCGGGGACTAACACGTTCAGCAAGACCGATCGAGCCGTTTGTTACCTGGAAGTCTATGCGCCCGCGCTGGCCGCGGCGCAGCCTGCCGCCGCGCAAGAGCCCAAACCCGCGGACGCCCAAGCTCCGGCCAAACCCGCCGCGCCAGCCGTGCGAGTCGGACTGCAATACCGGATTGTGGATAGCAAGAGCGGCCAACTGAAGGCAGAACTGGGAACGATGGAGATTACAGGCATGGCCAAGCCCGGAAACCCGGTGATTCCGGTCGGCTTGAAAATACCTGTGGCTGACCTCGATCCCGGCGCGTATAACGCCGAAATCACAGTTTCCGATTCGACCGGCCGGACCATGCGGCGGATCGTGCCATTCAGCGTAGAGTGATCGCCCGGCGATAGCCCGTAGCGCGGAAAAATCTGTTGTAATGACCATGCACACCGATTCCATGGACGGTCGAATTCTTACCCTTATGCTGGTGCTGGGCGCCGCCGCGTTTCCGGCCTCGGCGGATACCGCTCTCGAAAAGGGCTACCGGCAGATGTACAACCTGCAGTTCGAGCGTGCCCACCAAACGTTTCAGGAGTGGAGGCACCTGCACCCGGACGATCCCATGGCTCCGGCATCGGACGGTGCCGCTTATCTGTTCGAGGAATTCGACCGGCTGCACATCCTGCAATCGGAGTTCTTCACCCACGATCAGCATTTCATCACCGATCACAAACTGCAGCCCGATCCGGCCGTCAAGCGGAGATTCGATGCCGATCTGGAAGCCGCGCGCAAGCTGGCCGCGCGCGCGCCGGAGAGCGAAAACAACATGTTCGCTCTGATATTGGCAGACGGTCTGCGTTCCGATTACATGGCATTGATCGAAAAACGCTACGCGGCCTCGTTTCAGGAAATGAAATCGGGACGCCTGTTAGCCGAGCGGCTGTTGGCCGCGCACCCGGACCTGTACGATGCCTGGATCGCCATCGGCGTGGAGAACTACATGCTTAGTGTGAAGCCCGCTCCCATGCGGTGGCTGCTCCGTCTGGCCGGCGCCGAAACCAGCCGCGCGGTGGGAATCGAGAAGTTGCGCCTTACGGCGGAAAAAGGCCACTACCTGGCGCCTTTCGCGCGCCTCCTGCTGGCAGTAGCCGCGCTACGCGATCGTGACGTCCCGCGGGCCCGCCATCTACTCGAAGGATTGATCCGCGAGTACCCGCAGAATCCACTGTACGTGCAGGAGTTGGCGCATCTGGAAGTGGCCGGCCCCGGCGCGCTGGCGCGTTAAGGCTAACCGCCAATTGCGAGAGGGCAAGCCGTTAGCGTTCAGCGTTCAGCGTTCAGCCAGCTTGTAGCGATCAGCTTGCGAACGCAGACCGCGCCGTTCCAAGAGCTGAGCGCTGATAGCTGATAGCTGAAAGCTCATCTGCGCGATGCGAAGAATCCGCGCAGCAGTTCGACGCATTCCACCGCCAGAACGCCTTCCACCACTTCCACCGAATGGTTGAGCAGCCCCGAATCGGCGAGACAGAACTTGCTGCGCACGCCGCCGAAGCGTAAATCGCGAGCGCCGAAGACCAGCCGGTCTATGCGCGCCGCCACTAACGCTCCGGCACACATCACGCAAGGTTCAAGAGTGGCATAAAGGGTGGTCCCGGCGAGGCGGTAGTTGCCCAGGCGCGCGGCGGCTTCCCGGATGGCCAGAATTTCGGCGTGCGCGGTGGGATCCGGTTGGGCGATGGGCGCATTCCATCCCCGCCCCACGATTTCCTCCTTCAGCACGATCACGGCGCCTACCGGCACTTCGCCGTTACGGCCGCCCTCCCGCGCCAGGCGCATGGCTTCGCGCATAAAACGTTCGTCAGGGGTCATGGACCGGCTCTCGAAAGTTTATAATACAAAAACCACTATGGCTGAGTTGGAAATTCATCACGAGAGCGAGCACAAGATCGACCCGGCCGGACAAAGAGTGGGGATACTCGCGGCGATGCTGGCGGTGCTGCTGGCCATCGTAACGATCGCATCGCACCGTACCCATACGGCCTCCATCATGCACAAATCGGACGCCAATGATGAGTGGTCGCATTACCAATCGACGCGCGTGAAGTATCACAACCTGGAACTGGGCAAGAGCCTGGCGGCAATCATCGGCGCCAAGGGCGATGCCGCCGACAAGTTCCTGGCGGATAATGCTTCGCAGATGAAGAAGTATGAACAACAGGGCCGCGAGATCCAGGAAAAAGCGCAGCAGGCCGACGCTGCGGCCGAAGCCGCCGAGAAACATGCCTTACGCTACGATCTGGGCGAAGGGTTGCTAGAGATCGCGCTGGTGCTTAGTTCGCTGTACTTCATTTCGCACAAGAAGATGTTTCCGGTGCTGGGCCTTATTGCGGGAATCGCCGGTGTGGCGATCGCGATCAGCGGTCTGGTGGTATGAAGCATGCAAGCGTATTTGGCGGGCATCAGTGGCCCATTTCAGCTACACTTTTCGTGCTCTGATTCTCCCGCGCCAGCACCGTAGCGAAAATGCAATCTGAAGACTAAGTTGCCTGTTTTCAGTGAATCGCGACGTGATTCCCTGCAACTGGTCAAAATCGGGCGCCGGGTTGCAACCGTTAAGCCGCGCGTCCGTATAAACTATTCTTTACATGACAATTCGGCACTTTTTCGGAGGGGTTGCGTCCACCCTCTTGCTTTCCGCCTGCGCGCTGGCGCAGGAATACACGGTTACCACCGTCGCCGGCAACGGTACGCCGGGATTCCTCGATGGCACTGGCCTCGGCGCTCAATTGGACGGGCCCGACTTCCTGCTTTTCGGCAAGGCCGGCCTTTACATCTCGGATTCCTTAAACCAGCGCATTCGGCTGTTTACGGGCGGCAACGTCTCCACGATCATCGGCGACGGAACCCAGGGATACACCGGCGACGGCGGCGCGGCCCTTTCGGCGGAGCTTTCCGACCCGGCCGGCATGGCACTGGATTCCGCCGGAAACCTCTATATCTCGGATTTCAAAAATAACGTCGTTCGCAAAGTCACCACCTCCGGGACCATCTCGACCGTAGCCGGCAACCAGGGTACGGGCGCCGGATACACCGGAGACAGTGGCGCCGCGACCGCCGCTCAATTGTTCGGGCCTTTGGGCGTCGCAGTGGATTCGGCGGGCAACATCTACATTGCCGATTCGACGAACAACGTCATCCGTGAAGTCACGGCTTCCAACAGCAACATCATCACGTACGTGGGATCCGCACAAGGCACATTAAACAACCCGTATGGCCTGGTATTAGACGCCGCGGGCAACCTTTACATCGCGGACGAAGGAAATAACCGAGTCGCCAAGTACGCCGCCAACGGCGCCGGCGTGACACCGTTCACCAACTTCGCCGGCAATGGCACCGCGGGTTACTCCGGCGACGGCGGTCCAGCCACCGAAGCCATGTTGGATCACCCCGCCGGGCTGGCAATCGATGCGCAGGGAAATATCCTCATCGCCGAAGACGCCGTTACCGGCCGCATCCGGCGCGTTTCGCCCACCACCGGCATCATCACCACCATAGCCGGCAATGGGCGTCCCGGTTACTCAGGCGATGGCGGCATCGCCACCGCCGCCGAATTCGAATCGCCACGCGCCATCGCCGTGGATAACAGCACGGGTAATATCTACATCGGCGATACGCAATATGCCGTCATTCGCATGTTGCAGCCCGTGCCTTCCACTCCCACCATCGCCGCCAAGGGCATCACCAATGCCGCCGGCTTCACAGCCCCGATTTCACCCGGTTCCCTGGCCAGCATTTTCGGAGGCGGCTTTGCCTTGGCGGCCGCCCAGGCGCGCACATATCCCTACCCCACCGAGCTCAGTAACATTTCGGTCTCCGTGAACGGCAAACTGGCGCCCATTTACTATGTGTCCGCCACGCAAATCAATTTTCAGGTTCCCTGGGAAACGCCGATCGGCACCGCCACTGTCGCGGTAACCGTGAACAACGTAACGGGCAATGCACAGACCGTGCAAGTGGTCCCAGCCGCGCCCGGCCTGTTTACGGTCGGCAACATCCAAGCCGCCGCCATCAACCCGGATGGCAACCTGAACAGCGATTCCGACCCGGCCAACAGCGGCGACACTATTTTGGTTTACGCCACCGGCCTGGGCCCGGTCACTCTTCCGCAAACCGATGGCGTCCCGGCTTCCACCACGTCGCTGGCCTACGATAGCCTGACGTGTACCGCTTCGATCGGCTCGACGCCCGTCACCGTGCCGTTCTGCGGCCTGGCGCCCGGATACGTGGGATTGTGGCAGGTCAACGTAGTCATCCCATCCGCCCTGGCCCCGGCGGATTATCCGCTGGTCCTCACGGTGAACGGCCAGAGCAGCAATCAGGCGGTCATCAGCGTGTACTGACCGGCTTCTCAACGGCGTGGGTACCCATACGCCGCGCCTCCCGCGTTAACAGTCCAAACAGAACCAGCGAGGCGGCTGGCGTTACCGATGTCCACAGGTATAGAGTCGCCGGCGATGCCGCCGTCCATCCGGAATGCCGCGTGTAGTAATCCCGCAGGATGGCTACCGGCAGAGGGTACAGACACGCGCCCAATACCAGCGCCGCCGCCAGCAGTCCCCAGCGCCGCGGACGCCATGCCGCGCACAACATCAAGGCTACGCCAGGGTACTGCATCACTTCATAATGCGTCCAACAGACCGGCGAGGCAGCCAGGCCGAGCGCGATCAACGCCGTCACGGCCACCGGCATTTGCTCCCGGGAGAGGCGCCCACGCACCGCCATGGCGAACGCGGCCACTCCTCCCGCCAGGATTACGAGGATCACGGCGACCGATGCCAACCGCAGCCGTAAGGGCAGTTGCACATTGGGCAAATCGGCGCCCACCTGCCAACTCCTGGGCAGTTCGGTGCCGGTTGCGGGAGGGTCGAGCGCCCGCAGCACCACCGAAGGCACCGACCAGCTCAGCGTGGCCGCCGTGCCGGTCCACGTCGCCGATCCGGAAGGCGAACTGGGACCGCGTAGACCGAATGCCACCAGTATCCATGGCACTCCCAGGCCGGCCGCGACGGCGATCGCCGCCGCCCGCATGGCCCTCCGATTCCGCCCCAGCACGAGAGCAGGCAGCAGGATCGCCGGTATGATCTTGAGCGCGAAACCGAGACCGATGGCCGTTCCCATGCGCCGCGGCGCGCCGGTCGACGCCATAACCACCACGAGTGTCAGCAAAGGCCCGAGTTGCCCCAGCGCCAGGCTCTCGCCGGCTGAGCCGCCCGCCGCCCAAACCAGCGCGATCCAGCACGCCGCCGGCCAGCTGCGCCCCGATATCCGCCACATCAGCCACGCGGCGATGAGCAGCATCCCCTGTGAGAGCACAAACCAAATCCGGCGCGCCGGCACATAATCCAGCAGCGCCAGGGGCGTGTTCAGAAGGGCGGCCAGAGGCGGATAAATGTAGTTGACGTCGGTATACGGGCTGCGGCCCGCCAACACGTTCCGCGAGGCATCGTAATACGCGCGGTAGTCGCTGGGCCGCGCGTCCAATTCCGGGATCACTTTCCAAACGGTGACGCGCAGATACCAAAACGCGCAGCACGTCACAAACGCCGTTCCCAGGATATGCTGGGTCAGGCCCGCTTTGGACATATCGGAAGCAACCTACACGTTGTGCCGCGGCCGTTCTCTGCGGACAAAGTCGGTGTCCTGCCGCGGCTCGCCGTCGCACTCGATGGCCAGGGTGGTGACCGGATCGTCGGGTGCTTTCTCGGGGAGATCCACGAACCGCACTCGGAACTTGTCCTGCTCGAACTTCACTTCCTTGCCGGTTGCCAGGAGGCGCGCCGATTTCACCTGGTTCATCAGTCCGCTCAAGGCCACCGTCGAACCCGGCCAGAAATACACATGCATGTAGAGCGTGTTGCCCTTGCGCGAGAACTCGGCGTAATCGGAATGCCGCGGCTGGCACACTTCGGATCGATAAATCGTCTCGCCATTGCGGTCCATCCACCTGCCCACGGCGCTCAAAATGGCAACCGACTCCTCCGGAATCGAGCCATCCGGCCTGGGCCCGATGTTGAGCAGGTAATTGCCGGTATCGTGCGCGCAGGTCACCAGGTTTCGCACGATGGTCTTGGGTGTTTTCCAGGCGTTGTCCGCCCTTTGATAGCCCCAACTGTCGTTCATGGTCATGCACGATTCCCAGGCGCGTTTCTCGGCGCGGATGAACTGCTCGGGAGTGGCGAAGTCGCCCTCCAGCTTGTTGCGATTATTGACGACGATATCGGGCTGGAGCTCGAACACCATCTGGTTCATCTTTTCCGATTCCCAGCCGATGGCATCGAGGGGCCACGCCACGTCGTACCACAGGACATCGATCTTGCCGTAGTTGGTGAGCAACTCGCGGATCTGACCGTGGATGTAATCGACAAAGCGCCGGCGGGCGTCCGGATCGGTGGCCGAGAGGGCGCCGTCGGGATGGTGCCAGTCCATCAGCGAATAATAGAAGCCCACGCGCAGACCCTCGCCGCGCACCGCCTCGACGAACTCCTTGACCAAGTCGCGGCCGGGCCCTTGTTTGGGAGCGCAGTAATCGGTAAGTTTCGTATCGAAATTGCAGAAGCCCTCGTGGTGCTTGGTGGTCATCACCATGTATTTCTGTCCGGCCACTTTCGCCAATCGCGCCCAATTGCGCGCGGCGTTAGGCTTGGGCCGGAACTGTTTGGCGAGCTGCTCGTATTCAGCCACCGGAATGCCTTCGTTTTCCATGACCCATTCATGGCGCCCCAGCACGCTATAGAGGCCCCAATGGATGAACATGCCGAAACGGGCTTCGTGCCACCATTGCATGCGGCGCTCGCGGTCCTCCGGTCCTCCTGCGGCGGAAACGGTGCGCGCGGCCGCGGCCGCGGCGGCCATAAGTTGCAGATAATCGCGTCGAGTCATCGGATGCTCCAGCCAGCAACAATATCATACTTGCCGGTAGCGGCAGGCGGAGGCGGGGGGCGCGACATGAAAGTAGCGAAATCGCAGCCGATTGTGCTGAGCCGCGACCGAAGGAAGCGGTCTGCTTCGGTGGCGGCCTCGATTCAAATCGACCGCTTCCTTCGGTCGGTATGCCAGGATAAGCCTGGTTGATCTTGTGAACTGAAAGGAGTTCACCGTGTAAATTGCCTGTTCAGCATGTAGCCGAGCGGGGGCGAGTTCCAGCAATGGGGCTGGCTGACTCGCGAGG
>Ga0326728_10014675_pt1 | contig 16551 bp, 9 predicted proteins | sample MB3enrmetagenome_FD_207602 | JGI IMG/M metagenome (GOLD analysis project Ga0326728, IMG submission 207602) | Lab enriched peat soil microbial communities from McLean, Ithaca, NY, United States - MB31MN | ecosystem: Environmental > Terrestrial > Soil > Wetlands > Peat | place: USA: New York...
AGGCCAAGGGCAGCTTTGACGGCCCGCACCAGAACTATCAGATTGGCGCTAACGACCAGTTGATCTCCAGCGCGGATTACCGGCCGCTGATTGTGGCCTACCGAAACGGCTCCCCCGTTAAGTTGACCGACGTGGCGAGCGTCGAGGACGACGTCGAGAACGTCCGCCAGGCTGCCTGGATGAATGATACTCCCGCGGTGATCGTGAATATTCAGCGCCAGCCGGGCGCCAACGTCATCGCTGTGGTGGACCGCATCAAGGCCCTGCTGGATCAGCTCATGAAGTCGTTGCCCTCCTCCGTGAAGGTCAGCATTCTGACCGACCGGACCACCACGATTCGCGCTTCCGTCCGCGACGTCGAATTCGAATTGATGCTGACGGTGGCCCTGGTAGTGATGGTCATTTTTCTCTTCCTGCGCAACCTTTCGGCCACCGTCATTCCCAGCGTCGCCGTTCCGCTCTCTCTGGTGGGGACCTTCGGGGTAATGTACCTGCTCGGCTACAGCCTGAATAACCTGAGCTTGATGGCCTTGACCATTTCCACCGGATTCGTGGTGGACGACGCCATCGTAATGATCGAGAACATCACCCGCTACATCGAAGAAGGCGAGCCGCCGCTTCAGGCGGCGCTCAAAGGCTCCGCGCAGATTGGCTTCACCATTGTTTCGTTGACCATTTCCTTGATTGCCGTGCTCATTCCCCTGTTGTTCATGGGCGACATTGTCGGGCGGCTTTTCCGCGAGTTTGCCGTCACCTTGGCGGTCACCATCCTGGTTTCCGCGGTCGTGTCTTTGACGCTTACCCCCATGATGTGCTCGAAGCTGCTCAAGCATTCGCCCGAGGCCGATCAGACACGTTTCTACCGGGTCACCGAAAAGGGCTGGAAGGCCATCATATCCTCCTATGACCGGACGCTTCAGGTGGTCCTGCGCCATCAGACCGCGACGTTGCTGGTGGCCGCCGCGACACTCGTCCTCACCATTCTGCTCTACATCTATGTGCCCAAGGGTTTCTTCCCGATTCAAGATACCGGGGTCATCCAAGGCATCTCGGAAGCTTCGGAGACGGTGTCTTTTCCGGAAATGGCCACCTTGCAGCAAGAGCTGGGCAAGATCATTCTGAAGGATCCCGCCGTCGAAAGCCTCTCCTCGTTCATCGGGATCGACGGGACCAACACCACGCTCAATAGCGGGCGCATCCTCATCAACCTGAAGCCGCTCGACGAACGAAAGATAACCGCCAGCGAGGTAATCCGCCGCTTGCAGCCGGAGCTCGCTCAGGTGGCGGGAATCACCCTGTTTATGCAGCCGGTGCAGGATATCACGGTGGAGGACCGCGTCAGCCGCACGCAGTTCCAATACACCCTCGAGGATCCTAACACCGACGAGCTTTATGCCTTTGCCCCCCACATGCTGAAGAGACTGCAAGAGTCACCGTTGTTGCGCGATGTGGCGAGCGACCAGGAGGTGGGCGGGCTATCTACCCGATTGATATTCGACCGCAGCACAGCCTACCGTTTCGGCATCTCCCCCTCGACCATCGACCAAACGCTTTACGACGCTTACGGCCAGCGGGAGGTATCCACAATCTACACCCAGTTGAACCAATACCACGTGGTCTTGGAAGTGGATCCGTCTTATATGAAAAATCCTCTGGACCTGCGCGACCTCTTCATTCGCACCAACCAAGGCAGCACTACCGGGTCTACCGGGTTGATAGCGGGCGGCTCGTCCGCTTCCCAGTTATATGGACCTACCAGCTCGCTGACCGCGGCCAACACCAGCCTCTCGAATTCTACCGGGTCTTCTTCCCTTTCCTCTTCCACCATCGCCTCGGATAGCGCCTTCGGCCTCGGTCAGATCGCTTCTACTGCGCATTTCCCCAACGGCGGTCAGGTGCCGCTGTCAGCCTTCACTCACGTGGAGGAGACGAACGTTCCCATCACCGTGAACCACCAGGGCCAGTTCCCGGTGGTCACGCTCTCTTTCAATCTGGCCCCCCGGGCGTCGCTGGGAGATGCGGTGAAGGCCGTGAACAAAGTGAAGGACGAGAGCCACATGCCCGTCGCCGTTCAGGCAGCCTTTCAAGGCACGGCGGCGTCGTTCCTCGCCTCCCTCTCCAACGAACCTGTGCTGATCCTGGCCGCGCTCATCACGGTCTACATCGTTTTGGGCGTCTTGTATGAAAGCTACATTCACCCCGTCACCATCCTGTCCACGCTGCCCTCGGCGGGTGTGGGCGCCCTGCTGGCACTCATGATCGTGCGGACTGATTTCAGCGTGATTGCGCTGATCGGATTGGTTCTGCTCATCGGGATTGTAAAGAAAAACGGCATTATGATGATCGATTTTGCTTTGGACGCGGAGCGGAAAGAAGGCATGACGCCGGTGAACGCCATCTATCAGGCTTGCCTGCTGCGCTTCAGACCCATCATGATGACAACGATGGCGGCCCTGCTCGCCGGTATCCCGCTGGCCCTGGGCACCGGCATGGGTTCGGAACTGCGGCGGCCTTTGGGAATCACCATGGTCGGCGGACTCCTTTTGAGCCAGTTGCTGACCCTTTATACGACCCCGGTCATTTATCTCTGGTTTGATCGCTTGGCGCGAGGCCTTTCCCAATGGCGCGGCCGGGGTAAGGCAGTGACGAGTGGCGAGTGACGAGCAAGATTGGCGATTGGCAGCAAGATTGCCGATTTTCGATTGACGATTGACGATTGGCAAAATCGACAATCGACAATCGGCAATCGGCAATTGCTACGCTCCTGACCCAATTAGTATGAATATTTCAGAACCCTTCATCCGGCGGCCCGTGGCGACGACGCTCCTCGTCATTGCCATTTTCTTAGCGGGCGCGGTGGCTTTCCGGTTGTTGCCGGTGGCGCCGCTGCCGCAGGTGGATTTCCCCACAATATCCGTGGGGGCAGGTTTGCCCGGCGCGAGCCCGGAGATCATGGCCTCCTCGGTGGCCACCCCGCTGGAGCGCCAGTTTGGGCGCATTGCGGCGATCAGCGAAATGACTTCCTCGAGCGCCCTCGGGTCGTCCAGCGTCACCTTGCAATTCAATTTGGACCGGAATATCGACGCCGCGGCGCGCGATGTTCAGGCCGCCATCAATGCGGCCCGCGGATATCTTCCCACCAATCTTCCCAGCAACCCGACTTATCGGAAGGTGAACCCGGCTGATTCGCCTATTCTCATTATCTCTCTGACGTCCGACGTCCTTTCCAAAAGCCAGATTTACGATTGGGCCTCCACGATCATGGCGCAAAAGTTGTCGCAGGTGAGCGGGGTGGGGCAAGTTTTCGCGGGAGGCGGCGCGCTGCCCGGGGTGCGCGTGGAAGTGAACCCCACTTTGCTCAACAAGTATGGCATCGGGCTGGAGCAAGTCCGGGGTGTGCTGAGTAACGCCAACTCGAACGCTCCCAAGGGATCCTTTTCTGACGGGCATCGCATGTGGCAGGTAGGGGCCAACGACCAGCTCTTCCACGCGGTGGACTATCGGCCTCTGGTTGTGGCCTACCGGCGTGGCTCGCCCGTGCGGCTCGTCGATATTGCGGAAGTGCGTGACGGACCGCAGACGATCATGTCCTCCGGCTATACCAACGGGAAGCCTTCCATTTTGCTCGTCGTCTTTCGCCAGCCGGGCGCAAATATCATCGACACCGTGGACCGCGTCCGGGCCATGCTGCCGCAGCTCAAAGCGGACATTCCCCCGTCCATAAACACGGGCATCGCCATGGATCAGACCCTGACCATCCGCAGTTCGGTGCGGGACGTGGAGCGGACCCTGATCATCTCGGTGCTTCTGGTGATCTTGGTGGTTTTCGTCTTTCTGCGCAATGCGCGGAGCACGTTCATTCCCAGCATCGCCGTTCCGGTGTCCCTGGTGGGGACTTTCGGGGTCATGTACATGCTGGGCTATAGTATCGATAACCTTTCCTTGATGGCCCTCTGCATTTCTACCGGGTTTGTCGTGGACGATGCCATTGTGGTGATCGAGAACATCACCCGCTACCTGGAGAAGGGCATGGCGCCCTTCCAGGCGGCCCTTAAGGGCGCCCAGGAGATTGGCTTCACCGTGATGACCATGAGCATTTCGCTGGTGGCGGTGTTCATCCCCCTTCTGCTCATGGGCGGGATTGTTGGCCGTTTGTTCCGCGAGTTTGCCGTGACCCTGTCTGTGGCCATCCTGGTTTCGCTGGTGGTTTCGCTCACCGCGACGGCTTCCATGTGCGCGCATCTCCTCAAGCAGCATGAGTCCCACGGCCGGCTTTACCGGACCTCCGAGCGCGCCTTCAATTGGGTGGTAGGGTTTTATGGCAGAACCTTGGCCGTGGTCCTGCGTTTCCCTGCCACCACCTTGGCCGTGTTGCTGGCCACGATCGCCCTGAATGTTTACCTTTACATTCATGTTCCCAAGGGGTTCTTCCCGCAGCAGGATAACGGGCGCATGATGGGATCGATCATCGCCGATCAGGACACCTCCTATCAGGCCATGGACAAGATTCTGCGGCAGATGATTGGAATCATCACGGATGACCCGGCCGTGGATGCCGTAAGCGGTTTCTGCGGTGGAGGCGGCCCGGGTGGCGGGGCCATCAACCAAGCGCGGATGTTCATCATGCTCAAGCCCCCCGCCGAGCGAAAAATCACCGCCGACCTGGTGATCGCGCGGTTACGCCCGAAATTGGCACGGGTGCCGGGCGCGACGCTTTATATGCAATCCTCGCAAGACATCCGCGTCGGGGGACGCTTCGGCGCCGCCCAGTATCAGTTCACCATGCAGGGTGATAGTCTTCGTGACCTGCAAGTCTATGGCCCGCGCATGTTGCAGGAATTAAGGACTGTCCCGTTGATCGTGGATGTGAATACCGATCAGCAGAATAACGGCTTGCAAAGTTACGTGCAGGTGGATCGCTCCACCGCCGCCCGCTTCGGCATATCGTCCCAACTCGTTGACAATGTCCTTTACGACGCCTTCGGTGAGCGTGAGGTCTCAACCATATACACTGCGCTCAACCAATATTATGTGGTCATGCTGGTGGGGCGCGCATTTTGGCAGAACCCCTTGTTCCTGCGCCAAGTTTACGCCTATGCGCCGAACGGGCAGGAGGTTCCCTTAAGCGCGTTCTCGCATTTTAGTTCTATCACCGCGCCACTCGCGGTAAATCACCAGGGCCTCTCACCCTCGGTAATGATTTCGTTTAATCTCCAACCAGGCGTGCCCCTGGGGGATGCGGCGGACGCTATTCTAGCCAAGGCCGCCAAGATTGGTTTGCCCTCGACCATCCACACTGGTTTCGCAGGGAACGCGCAAGCTTATGTGGATTCGCTTTCCAGCGAGCCGCTGCTGATCGCCGCCGCTCTCGTTTCGGTTTACCTTGTCCTGGGCATCCTTTACGAAAGCTACGTTCATCCCGTTACCATTCTCTCCACCTTGCCCTCGGCGGGGGTGGGCGCGCTGCTGGCGCTTTTGATCACGCGGACCGAACTCACGGTGATCGCCATCATCGGAATCATTCTGCTGATCGGACTTGTGAAAAAGAACGCCATCCTGATGATTGACTTTGCGCTGGCAGCCGAGCGCGGCGAAGGAAAGTCTTCTCGTGACTCGATCTACGAAGCCTGTTTGTTGCGTTTCCGCCCCATCATGATGACCACCATGGCGGCCATGCTCGGCGCCGTGCCGCTCGCCCTCGGCACCGGCATGGGATCGGAGTTTCGCCGTCCGCTCGGAATCGCTATTATCGGCGGCTTGGCGGTGAGCCAGTTGCTGACCTTGTACACGACCCCGGTGGTCTACCTCTACTTCGACCGGGTCCAACATTGGTGGTGGAGGCGCATAGGTATTCGGCGTCACGAAGCGTGAGAAACGGGGCGGGAGGCATGGAGTCAGCAAGTGAGCAGTCGGTAGAACGCAGAGGGCAGCACCAAATAAAAGGATTGCAAATGGCAAATGGCAAAGAGCAAATGGCAAATGGATTCATGAACCAGCGAAGGACCGCACTGCTTGCTGCTTACTGCCTACTGCCTTCTGCCTTCTGCCTACTGCTCTTCTCGAGTGCCTGCATGGTCGGACCGAAGTACCAGCGGCCCCCCGCGCCGGCGCCTCCGGCGTATAAGGAATCCCCGCCCGCCGACTGGAAAGAAATGCAGAACTGGAAGCAGGCTCAGCCAAACGACAGTGCGAAGCGAGGAAAGTGGTGGGAGATCTATAACGATCCGGAACTTAACGCGCTGGAAGAGGAGGTGAGCATATCCAATCAGAATGTTCTGGCGGCGGAGGCGCAATACCGCGAGGCTAAATTCGCTGTCCTGATTGCGCGCTCGAACCTGTACCCGACCGTTTCCGCCGCTCCTTCCATTGTGGGATCGCGAATAACGGGTACCAATAATGGAAACGCCTATACCACCTACGAACTTCCGGTGGACGTGTCGTACCAAGCCGACATTTGGGGCAGCATCCGGCGCAGTATTCAGGCTAGCGCCGAGGCCGCACAAGCCAGTGATGCCCAACTGGAAAACGCGCGACTTTCTTACCAAGCGGAACTCGCGCAGGATTACTTCGAGTTGCGCGGCACGGATGGCGAGAAAGAATTGCTCGAGGCCACCGTGAAGTCCTATCAGGATTACCTCAACCTCACTCAGGATCGGTTCAACAGCGGCGTGGCGTCAGGCTCCGACGTGGCTCAAGCGCAGACTCAACTGGAAACCGCGCGGGCCCAGTTGATCGATTATGACGTGGCGCGCGCGCAATACGAGCACGCCATTGCCGTCCTGACGGGCAAAGCCCCCGCGGAACTTTCCATCTCCTCCGGTGCCATCAAGATCACACCGCCACCCGTGCCCGTGCAACTTCCTTCCACCCTGCTGGAGCGCCGGCCCGACATCGCCAACGCCGAACGGCAGATGGCCCAGGCCAACGAGCAGATCGGCATCGCCAAAGCGGCCTATTACCCCACCCTCTCCCTCGCTCCCGAGACCGGGGTAGGTTTTGGAGGCACGTCGTTCTTACATTGGCTTTCCTGGCCAAGCCGATTGTGGTCCGTGGGGCCCGAAGTGGCGGAAACCCTCTTCGACGCCAGCAAGCGCCGCGCCACTTTGAATCAGTCGCTGGCAGCCTATGACGCCACGGTGGCCAATTATCGCCAGACCGTTCTCACCGCCTTCCAGCAAGTGGAGGATAGCCTGGCGGCCCTGCGTGTGCTCGAGCACGAAGCGCAGGCTGAGAACCAAGCAGTGAAAGCCGCCCAGAATTCCCTCGATATATCTACGTATCAGTACAAGGCCGGGACGGTCAATTACCTCACGGTGATCACGGAACAAGCCATTCTCCTTCAGGATCAGGAGCAGGCGGTGAGCATTCTAACTCGGCGTATGAGCGCCAGCGTGCTCCTCATCGAAGCACTGGGCGGCGGATGGGATGTTTCCAAGCTGCCTACTGTGCATGAGGTGGCACAAGGCAAGTAGGTGGGCGCAGCCAGGGCTCCTCTGACCTCTCAGCAATACGTCAGGCACATCCCCGGAAGCGCAGGATCACAAAAAGACCACCGACTGAATACCACAAATGTCGAAGCGCTTTCGGCAGCGGGGATTCTTGCATTGAACGAAATCGTCTCGCCGCAGCATATAGTTCCTTGCTTTGGCAAATCGCGCGCGATCTCGTTCGTCCGCGTGACCTGGAAGCTTGTTCCGTTTTGTGCGCACCAACCACCGAATCTCGTAAGCGTCTGTCTGACGACAATACAGGCAGGAGAGGGTGGCAGGTTTCAGGGTCTCATTTTCATCAAAAAAATCACGCTCATCCATACCTTGCTTATCTTAGCCGGATTTGTCCTGCAACTCCACAGGCATTTGAAAACAGGGTCGCTTTGTCCGGCGAGGGTGGCGGCGTTATTTGCGGGTCATGGGAAAAAGTATTAGCACGATTCTCTCGAACAGACGTATAATGTGCCGGGGGCGGGACTCACACAGTCTCTTAGGTTTTTCTATGAGCGGAGGACCGGTCTTATGGCCCACACTTTGGGAGAACAAGAGCTCGCCGATTACCTCTTTGATCGCATCATTGTGAATTGCCCCACCTGTCTGGACACCAAGTGCCTGCGTGTGGCGTGTCTGAAGGTTGCGGAGGAGCTACTCGAGGACGCTGAGATCTCATACAAGCTGGCGCCTGTTTCCGACGGTGGGGCATGAAGCAGGGTGTAGGGAACAGGGAATAGGGAACAAAGGTTAAAGGGTAAAGGTTAAAGGCTATAGGGTAAGGCGTGCAAGCGGTGACGCCACCCTTATCCTTCGTGCTTTAGCCTTTAACCTTTACCCTTTAACCTTTTCCCTTTAACCTTCCCCATTCCCTGCAAGGATTTCCGGCCCCAGCCAGATGAGCGCCAGGGTGTCGATCAACCCATGCGCCAGCATGGAAGGATAAAGGCTTCCGAGATGAATGACGGGATAGGCCAGCAGCGCTCCCAGCAGAGACGCTCTTACCATCCCGTTCCAACCTTGATAAACATGCGCCAGCCCGAAGGCCAGCGATGAAGCGGCCCACGCCCAGTCGCCGGAACGTAGCCATTGAGTAAGTTGAGCGAGGAGGAAGCCGCGATACAAAAATTCCTCGCAAAGAGCGGCGGTCGGAGCCAGGAGCAGCGCGGACCACAACTTTTCTTGGCGGGTCCTGGGAATCAGCAACCGGACCAGTTCGGCCTCCGCCGGCCACCACCCACGGCGTTCGAGGAAAAGCCCCAGTCGCAGGCTGGCCACAGACAACGCCGCCAGCGCGCCTGCCCAGACGAGCGCGGTGACGGGCGCGAGCCTTCGGAAACCGATGGAAAAGACGCTCAGCGAGCTGAAAAAAAAGACGATCAGGCCCAAGCCCGCCAGCAGCCATTGTGAGGTCGCCGCCGAGAGGTAAAGGGCGAGCCGCGGCATCTGGCGGATTTGGTCGCCGCGCGCGGCTGAAGAGGAAAGAACCGGAACCCCGACAACCAAGAAGAGGATGAAAAGAACCGACAGCGCCCTGGGTAACATTTCCGGTCCAACTGGAGCGAAGATCCGGATCAGACTATTCCTTTTGTTCGAGACTGGGGTGGATGGTACGAATCGGCGCACCTGACTCGAGGGGCAACGATATCGCGTAAGTCTTATAGCCGGAAAGCTCGATTTCCAACTCGTGTTTGCCGACCGACACCTTCAAGATCGAGGGGGTATTGCCAACGAAATCTCCGTCGATATAGATATCGGCGCCGGAAGGATCGGAGAAAAACTGCACCATGACCCTCTCCGCCTTGGCGAGCGGCGCCGCCGGCACACCCTGCGAGGAAGCGGGAGATGACGCAGGCGCCGCCGGCGTGACGGCGGCCGGGGTCGGCGCTGGCGCGGTGACCGCCGGGGTCGCGGCTGGCGTGGTGGCCACCGGGGGCGCCACTGGCGGGGTCGAGGTCACGGTCGGTGTGACGGTCGAAGGGGTTGGCTCTTCCACTGGCGCAGGCGCGGGAGCCTGCGTGGGAGGGGTCATCGGAGCAGCGGCGGGCGTTGCAGCGAGTGCAAGGCTGCTCGCGCCCTGCCCGCTCACCGCCACGTCTCGATCCTCATTGACATACGCGGTGTATTCGGTCCCTTGCGCCGCACCTACCCCACCTTTGAAACTCGAATAAACCTTGATCTGATCCTGCCCGGGATTCTTGGCTTTCGCTCCCACGCTGCGCAGTTTCACATCGGTGAGGTCCGGCAACCGCACTCCTTCGATATCAAACTTGATGAATTTCCCACTCTTGACGCTTTGCACGGCCCCCCACGAAACTGCTCCCACCGGGATCACGGTCATTCCCTGGATGACCACGGGACGGGCTACTTCGAAATCCACCCGCGCCCCCTCCGCGACTTGGTCACTCGTGAGGTCAGCCTTCAAGCGCACGCGCACGGGAGTCCCGTCGGGCAGGCGCACCTGCTGCCCGAAAGCCAAGCAACTCGGGATCAAGGTCCAGGCAAGAACCATTCCAATACAATGTTTCACCTTCACAGTGGCCTCCCGCTTCAAATACTCGATCTGTCCGTCACTTGCAGCCCTAAGCCGCTCCCAGCCTGCCTGTTCATTGCTTTTGCAGAGTGGCGCGAATCGAAGGGTATGAACCCGACTCGACCACCATAGTGCGCATCCAGGGGCTATAACCACCTATTCGCAACTGGATGACGTGGCGTCCCGCGTCAACGTGCTGTATGGAGGGGGTGTTCCCAACCAAGACGCCGTCAATCAGAATGTCCGCTCCCGGTGGATTACTGTTAAAGTCGACGGTGGCCGGCTCTTCCGTCGCCGGGGGCGTGGGGGCAGGCGCAGTTGGCGCCGTCGTGCTCTGCGGGGGTGGCACGGAAACCCCGGTGGTGATCGGCGGGGCAGCGATCGGCGTATCAGGGGCGTTTATAGTGACTGTAGAGTCGATATAAGCGGCGAATACTGTCCCTTTTTCAGCCCCAATCACGCGCTCGGGATAGCCGGGAAGCGCCTCATTGGCCTCAACCTCGTTCTCCTTGGACTCGGCTTTCTTGTGTCGATCGGGGAGTTTACGCAGCGGAATATCTTGACTGTCCACGGATCGGACCGACACAAATTGGAAAGTCACCGAGGCGTCCTTCGCGTTTCTCTTTCCCGCCCCTTTCACAGCAATCACTCTGCCTCGCGCCGGAGCTCCCTTTTGGATCACCACATGGGTTGCCACCATCACGTCTTCGACAACATCAAACTCTATCGCGTCGCCTTTCGCCACGTTTTCCGTGGTCAGCACATTGTCGAGCTTGAGCCGTACCATCTGCCCTTGCATGACACGAACCTGCGACGCAGACGCGGGAGCTGCGAGATAAACAAGCATGAAGACCGTGCCCAGCCAGGCCCACTTGCCATCCCGCTGGAAATGCTCGGTTGAAAGGTTTGGGATTGCACTCTCGCGTGTCATGACAACCTCCAGGCACCCACCAGCCAACTCGATGATCCAGCACCGAACGCGCCGCGCTTGACGGGTTCATTTCGGAAGACGGCTGCGTGCATTGTCTCACCACCCCGGCGCACGGTCAAGCCCTGCGACAGCCCTGCGACACTGTCTGCGACACTGTCTGTGCCTGGGTCCTCTGCCCGGGTCTCTGCCTGTGACTGTCTGGGACATTTCTATTCTGCCTTGACCGCCCTCTGCCTGGGCCCCCTGCCTGGGTGCCTGTGTCCCTGCCTGGCTCTGCCTGGGTCCGTGGTTTTCTCGGTAGTGGGTCAGCTTGATGTAGAGGCGGCTTTACGCCGCCATCGCGTCTCTGAAATCTGAAATCTGCGCTCTGAAATCGCCGCCAGGTGGGCCGTACCGCGGCCGCCTCTCCCATTAACTTCAAGCGCCACCCCTGTCGCCTCTTGCGTTCCTGAAATCTGCGATCTCAGATCGGCACCGGGTGCGCGCGCCGGGCGGGAGGAGCCGCAGATCGCCGCACCTCGAATCGCCCATATAGAAAACCCCGACATCTTGTCGCTGGACATCGTGTACCATAAAAATGTTGAGTCATGCATTATTATATCTTGACAACATTCTTGGGGGGGGGGTTACTCTTGCGGTATCTTTCGTTGAGGAGAAAACGCCGTGTGTCGCCTGGCACGGCAAAAATCATTCCCGCGCCCTCAGGCTTCAATTCCCTTTTCGGAGGTGTCGCCATGTTCGCGCATGTCCGTCGGCCAATGTTCGCGCCTATGATTCGCCATGCGTTTGTTTTCGTCCTCGCCTCAGTGCTGCTTTACGCGCTCGGCGCGGGGCAAGCAACAGCCGCCCCGCAGACTGTTGCACGCGACCCGCAGGCGCTCACTCTGATCGCCTCGTCGCTCAAAGCTCTGACGGGAGGAGTGGCCGTGAATGACGTAATCGTGCAAACCACCGCGGCCTACGTCGCCGGTTCCGACCAGCAAAGTGGCAACGCCACACTCGCCGCGCGCGGCAACCAACAAAGCCTGGTCCAGCTCAACTTGGACGGCGGGCCGCGCCAGGAGATTCGCAACGGGCCTGCCGGGGCCTGGAGCGGGCCGGACGGCACGGCCCACTCCACGGCCACCCACAACTGCTGGACCGACGCGAGCTGGTTCTTCCCGGCGCTGACGCTTGAAGCCGTGGCCGATGACCCGCAGACATCCGTTTCTTATCTTGGCCTCGATGCGAGCAAGGGGAGGCCCTTGCTTCATTTGCAGGTGACGCGTACCCTGCCTAGCCAATCGCCGAGCGTCGCCGCCCTGATTCTGGGCCTCAGCACCATGGACATTTACTTCGACCCGCAGTCGCTCCTCCCTGTTGTCCTCGACTTCAACGCCCACCCCGACGTCGACGCGAACACAAACCTTCCTGAGGAGATCCAGTTCGGCAATTTCCAAAGCCTCAGCGGAGGGCTGGTTCCCTTCCGCATCCAGAAGTATCTCCAGGGGAGCTTGATGCTCGACCTGGTGGTCACCAACGTCTCCATCAACTCCGGCGTGCCCTCGAGCGTCTTCACGCTCCCGCCGGTCTCTTCAGGAGGTGGCCAGTGAGCGAATACCGAAATTCGAAACTCGAAAATCGAAATTCGACATCTGAAAACCGGCGAATGGGTCATTGCCCCGCAGCGCCGGGTCATTCCTACACGATGCTACGTCGTTCCCGCGAAGGCGGGAATCCACTGCGGCTCGCATTCCTGTTCGTGGTCGTCTTGCTCGCAGCGTCCTCAGCCTCCGCCCAGGTGGTCACCGGCCTACCGCAGTTTGGCAGTTTCGGCGGGGGCTCGTTTGACACGATTAACGAAGCCAACGCCAACGTCTTTTTTGCCATACCGGTGCTGAACAAGCCGGGGCAGGGCATGCCCTTCCAGTACTCGATAGCGTACAACAGTTCCGTGTATACCAATCAGACCTCGAGCGGGACTGTGGCTTGGACGCCAGTCAGTGGTTAGGGTTGGGGAGGAATTACCTCCGCAAGCACAGGTTTTATGTCGTATCTGCTGACGCAGGGAGAATGCTACTACCCGCAGGGGCCTTCTGGAAAATACTACTACTGGAACATCTACGAGTTCGCGAACTACTACGACCCGAGCGGGACACCCCATCAATTGAACCAGTATGTCTCGAGTTGGACCTCCTCAATTCCTTGTTCGAACGGGGGCAGCTTCCCCTACAGCTACACGGGCACCGTCACCGACGGGTCCGGCTACACGATCAGCGTCACCGCGAGCCCGACGGCCACGGTCTATCCTCCGTCAGGTCTAACAATAAATGTGCCTGTAGGCGCAGGAACTGGCAGCGCATCGATCTATGACACGAACGGGAACTTCGTGACTGCCAGCTACTCCTCGGGCACCACGACCTTTACGGACACCCTCGGCCTCACGGCGCTGACCGCTAACGGGTCGACCTACACCTACACAGGGCCCTCGGGCGCTGTCTCTTACACCCTGAACTACACCGCGTATTTTGTCCAAACCAATTTCGGCTGTTCTGGCGTGGCCGAATATGGACCTACCTACCAGTCCTTGCTGACTGGCATTACCCTGCCGGACGGCAGCTCTTACAGCTTCACCTATGAGGCCACACCGGGGACTCCAACCAACGTTACGGGCCGCATCGCGTCCGTAACGCTGCCCACCGGCGGCACGATTTCCTACAGCTATTCGGGAGGGTCGGGCGGCATAACCTGCCAAGATGGAAGCGCGGCGACGCTCACGCGTACGACCCCGGACGGGGCCTGGACCTACGTGCATACCGAGGGCACCTCTACCTCGACAACCAAGATCACTGATCCAAACAAGAACGACACGCTCATAACCTTTTATGGGGCTTACGCCTACGGAAACTCTTATGAGGAGCAGCGCACGATGTACAACGGCTCGGAGGGATCCGGCAACGTCATGGAAACCGTGAACACCTGCTACAACGGGGCCTCGATTCCCTGCCCGGGCACAGCCGTGAATCTGCCCATCGCCAAGCGCGCCGTGCAAGTCACCCTCGGCACCCTTTCTCCGTCGCAGACCACCACGGACTACAATACTTACGGCCTGCCCACCGAGACGGACGAGTACGGATACGGTCCCAGCCTGGTGCGAAAGACAGTCCTCTCTTACTCGAGCTGCGGCGTTACCAGGGCCTATGTCTATGACCGGCGTTGCAGCGTGACGATTGAGAACGCATCCGGGGGGGCGGTGGCGAGCGCCACTTACTCCTATGCCACGAACGGCAACCTGCTCAGCGAGTCACATAGCACAGGCGGCAACCCCTCAACCCTTAGCCGGTCGTTTACTTACACTTCCAACGGCGTCCTAGAGACTGCCACGGACTTTAACGGCAACACGACCACCTACAGCAGTTTCACGTGCGGGAACAGCACAGCCTTTGCTCACACGATCAGCCTGCCTCTCTCGCTCTCCCGCTCGAGCGATTGGTACTGCTACCTCGGGCTGCCCAGTTCGACAACCGATGTCAACGGCAATGCAACGACCTACAGCTACGACAGCATGGTCCGCCTAACCGGCACGAGCTACGCCGACGGTGGATCCGTGAATACAACTTACACAAGCCCCACCCAGATCGACATCGAAACGGCGGTCACAACTTCCACCAGTCGTCACGATCAACTGGATTTGGACGGGCTGGGGCGTCTAATCAAGAGGGCGCTGGTGGACGACCCTGACGGGGAAACGTATGTGGCCTTTAGTTACGACGCCGATGGGCGACTGTCGTCAGTCAGCAACCCTTACCGGGGGTCCTCCCCCCAGGGCGGTGACAGCTACCAGTACGATGCTTTGAACCGCGTGACCCGGGTCACCCATGCTGACTCCTCGTATTCCCTGATCGCGTACGGCACGGCCTCGCAAAGCTGTTCCGCCTCCACGTATGGGTACGGATATTCCACCCTCTACACCGATGAGGTGGGAAATCCGCGCCAGATTTTCACCGACGCCTTGGGCCGCGTTATTGAAGCCGACGAGCCCACCTCCAGCAGCAACGCCTTATCCGTTTACACCTGCTACCAGTATGACGTTCTCAACGACCTTACAGAGGTTGTCCAAGGCAGTGAAACTCGCACATACGCTTATGACATGCTTGGACGTCCCACCCAAGCCACGACCCCCGAGGCGCAGAACAACACTAGGTATTTCTACTACGCCACTTCCAGCAACATTCTGTGCGCAGGCGATCCGAGCGCCGTCTGCCGCCGCACCGACGAACGCGGCATCACGACGACCTACACCTACGACGCGCTGAACCGCCCGGGCGCTTCCGCGAGCACTGCTGCCATGTCCTACTCCAACGGCGATGCGAGCGTGTATTACTCGCACGACCAAACGAGTTATAATGGCCTGACGATTGCAAACGGCAAGGGGCAGCGCACGGGGATGAGCGACGCTTCCGGGGAGACCGCCTGGAGTTACGATAAAATGGGCCGGGTGGCCGCCGAGGAACGGACCATCGGGAGCGTTACCAAAACGCTCTACTACACCTACAATTTGGACGGCTCCCAGGCCTCCATTACTTACCCGAGCGGGCGGAAGGTGACTTACACGCCCAGCGCCGTGGGGCGTCTACTTTCCGCCGTGGACACCGCCGATAGCATCAACTACGTGACCTCCGCCACCTACGCGCCGCAGGGCGCCTTGGCCACGGCCGATTACGGCGCCAACATTACGTTCTCCGCCCTCTACAACAATCGCTTGCTGGCTACAAACCTCCAGGGTTCTACCGTGTCACCCTCCATTACTTTCTTCCAATTGCAACCTTCTTACAACGCCAACGGCACGGTGAGTGGGGTGACGAACGCGCTGACCTCCGGGCGTACGCAGAGTTTTACCTACGACTATCTCAACCGCATAGTCACGGCGCAGAGCACCGCCACCTCAGGCACCTACTGTTGGGGGCAGAGCATTCCCACGAATGGCACGGGGTACGACCGCTATGGCAACCTGCTGATAATCAACTCCAGCCAATGCTCGGCGCCGACGCTCAACCTCTCCGTGAACACTTCGGGGTACTACAATCAAATTACCAGCTCGGGCTTCTCTTACGATGCTTCCGGCAACATGACGGCGGACGGAAGCGGCAACAGTTACACCTGGAGCGGGGAGAGCCGATTGAAGTCGGCGGCGTCAGTCAGCTACACTTACGACGGGGACGGCAAACGGGTTGAAAAGTCCAGCGGCACGTACTATTGGTCCAGCCCCGGCGGCGTGCCGCTGGCTGAGACGAACTCGGGCGGCACCACGCAGAACGAGTACATCTACTTCAGCGGGGGGCGCACGGCGCGGCGGGACTCGTCAGGAAACGTCTACTATTATTTCTCGGACCAGATCGGCACAGCGCAGTTGATCTTCAACGCCACCTCGGGCGCGGTGTGCTACGATTCGGATAACACGCCATTCGGCTACGAGATGGTGTACACCACCAGTTGCTCTCAGGAATACCAGTTTGCGGGAATGGAACTCGACAGCGAAACCGGCAATTACTACACTTGGTTCCGCAACTATGAGCCCAACCTCGGCCGCTGGATGAGTCCCGACCCGGTGGCGGGCAACGTCGCCA
>Ga0326728_10014676_pt1 | contig 16550 bp, 13 predicted proteins | sample MB3enrmetagenome_FD_207602 | JGI IMG/M metagenome (GOLD analysis project Ga0326728, IMG submission 207602) | Lab enriched peat soil microbial communities from McLean, Ithaca, NY, United States - MB31MN | ecosystem: Environmental > Terrestrial > Soil > Wetlands > Peat | place: USA: New York...
CGGGGTTCGATCCCATCCAACTGTTCGCCCCCGATTCGCCCAACTACCATAAGACCAACCCGGACGCGCTGCGGAGATTCCTGCGCTACCGCGAGAACCTGGTCACCGAGTGGCACCGCAAGGTGCTAACGGAACTGGAGCCCATGCGCCGCGACCGGGGCTGGGAAGTGATCGTCACGATGATGGACAGCCTGCACAGCAAGTTCGTGCAGCCGGCGCTGGGGGTGGATTCCAAACGCATCGTGGCTTTGATGAAGGACTTCAACTTCACCCTGCAGGTGGAAGACCCGGCGGAGTTCTGGATGAAGTCCCCGGAGCGTTACCTGGGTTTCGCGCAATCGTACCGCAAGCTGGTGAAGGACCCGCGGCGCCTCATGTTCGATATCAACGTGGTGCCGCGCGACGTGAAGAAGACCACCCTGCCCTCGGCCACCGCCACCGGGACGGAGCTGGCGCGCACGGTGGTCTCGGCCGCGGCAGGCTCGGGTTTGGGCCGGGTGGCGATCTACTCCGAGAACAGCGTTCCGGCACAGGACTGGCAATTCCTGCGCATCGTGCTGACCCAGGCGTCGCTGATTAGCTCGGGCAAGCGCTCCTGGAAGATCGACTGCCCGGAGCCGGTGCTGCTGACGCCGTCGGAGGACCGGGATTACTACCTGGACGGGAAGCTCTGGCCGGCGGTGTCCATCGACGGCGTGCTGGCGCCCACCGGCCGGCACGGACTTTCCATCGACCGGCCCTGGCACCATTTCCTGGATCCGGGGACCATGCCCGCGCGCCTGTTGAGCATCAGCGCGGACCTGCTGGATGCGCGGGTGATGCCCACCGGGCTGGTCTTCTGGTACAGCAGTCCGGGCCGGGCGGTGGTGGTGCTGAACGAGCCGCCGCTGGAGATCCTGGTGGACGGCCGGCGGGGCAACGTGCCGGTGGAGAGCGGCGGCGGCGCCTGGGCCATGATCTTTCCCGGCGGCGAGCACCGGGTAGCGGTGGTGACCAACACCAAGGCTGGGGTCGCGGTGAACCTGTGGGGCTGGGCCTCCGCTTCGGCTATCACGGCGTTCGGCGGAATCGCCACCCTGCTGATGGCGCTGATCTACTTCGAGGTGCGGCTGCGGCGGCTGTTCAAGCAGCGTTGGGCGCGGGGATCGTGACCAGTCGAACAGGCGAGCGGGACAAGGTTCCTCAGGTGCCGATGTCCGTGAAGTGATATTCGTAAGTCCAGCCGTGGCGGCCGCCGAGGGTCAGGCCAGGCGCCTGGAAGGTTGGGATCTGATCCGCTTCCCCGCTGACGGTGATGACGATCTCAAGGTTTGCGCCGGGTCCCACGCCGAGCGAATAGCCAGATGCAGTCCCCAGCGTCATCTGGCCCTGCGAGGCTGGAACCTCTTCTCCCCCCAATATCCCTATCATTCGGAAACCCGTGCTCGGGTATATGAGGAACACTTCCGCTTCGACCGTGCTGCCCAAGGCCCCTCCCGTCCAGGTTATGGTAAGCATGTGTTGATAGGGAATCACGGTGCCCGGAGCCAGGTTGGTGGTCAATTGGATTGGCGGCGGAATGTTCAATGCGCTCGTGAATGCGCCGACATCGGTCCCGCCCGCCCCGGTGACCGTGAATGCGCCTCCCCGGATTGTACCCGCGGGAAGGTTGGCCACGTAGACCGGCCTCCCGTCTACTGTTTGCGGCGCGATGGAAAGCGGCGCGAGGCCAGGCGCGGTTGCCGTCACGATGCCCGCATCCAGGGTCCAGTCCTGGAAACAGGGACAAGGTGGGCCTTCCGGCGGCACCTCCGAGCTACCAGGAACCACGGGGGGCGCCCAGGCCTGCTTCCCGGGCCCGGCGGAGAACTCGATTTGCAGTTCCTCGGTTGTTGGCGGCGGGGTGGTGGCGGAATACACCGTCTTCTTCCACCACAGAAGCCCGGTACTCTGGACCGGGGGGTCCACGCACTGTCCGCCACCCTGGTGGATGCTGATCGGGACGGTCTGGCTGGTCGAGTAGTACGGATCGCCAACACTCAGAGGGACCGAACAGCCTTCCTGGGCGTCGCTCGGAACGCTGATATTGTATTGATCGAGACCGGCGAATCCGGGTGCGCGACCGGCGAACAGGATGTTCGCGTATTCCTCACCAATAGTGCCGTCCACCGTTCGGTCGCTGATGCCGCCCAGCGAAGCCGGCGGGTTCGCGGGAGCAGGTTCCCCATCGGGTGGCAACCCGACCAGGCCGTATACGCCCAAGCCGGTTCCGAATACCGCGACGATCCCGCCGGGCTGGATGCTATTGGCCGGACTATTGAGAGACAGGGTTCCGTCGGCCGCGACATTCAGTACGGCGGCGCGTCCGCACCCACTCCCGTCCTCCGTGAAGATCCCCAGGCCGATCTTGTAGACGGTGAACTGTACCGGCTGGCTCGACCCGGCGGCGGTTGTTACCACGACAGAGCTCGCGCCCGCCGCCAGGCTGGAAGGGAGCTGCGCATTGATCTGACCAGGCGACACGTAGAGCAGGGGGGCGGAGATCCCACTGAAGGCGACCGAGGTCCCCGCCAGGGTTTTGGGCAGTGGAAAAGCCTCCGCCGAGGCGGTGGAGGTGGCGAGATTGGTCCCGAAAACAGCAACCAGAGAGCCTGGAGCGACCTGCCCGTAAGCGGCGCTCGCCGGGGCATAGGAGGCGGCATTCACCACCCCTCCCGGAAACACCACCGGCTGCTGGGCGGCAACACCTGCCGGCAGCAGCACAGCCAGACAGTAGGTTCGCACAAACATGGCCATCACCCTATAGACAGGCAGGCCTTCTCGCTGACGACACGTCCATCGCGCGATTTTCGCACTGCCGCCTCCGGCAAGGTCTCCAGGCCACTGTGTTATCGTACTAGCTGGTATCCCCTGGGTTGGGTGTCCGCGGGCTGCCAGCAAGTCCAATGTACTCCAGTGTCTTCATCGATGGGTTGTTCGTGGCGGCGGTCACGCTGATCTGGTTCATGCTGGGCTATCAGTGCCTGCTGTTCTTCCTGGGGCACCGCTATTACCGGCAATCCCGCCTGGGCCAGGGGCGCGCGCCGGCGTTACCGGATTCCGAACTGCCGGCGGTGAGCGTGCTGGTGCCCTGCCACAACGAGGAACGGGTGATCGCGCACACCATCCGGGGATTATTGGCCCTGGACTATCCGCTCGAGAAACTGGAGCTGCTGATCGTCAACGATGGCAGCACCGACCGGACGGCCGAGATCGTGCGGGAGTTCACCGAGCCGCAGGTGCGTCTGATCGAGGTTCCGCCGGAGCTGGCGGCGCGCGGGAAATCCGGCGCGCTGAACTTCGCGTTGAAACACGCCACCCACCAGGTGCTGGCCATCTACGACGCGGACAACATTCCCGAGACGGGCGCGCTTCGGCCCCTGGCCGAGCAGCTTGTCCAGGACCCCAAACTGGGCGCGGCCATCGGGATGTATCGCGCCTGGAACCGGCATCGGGCGCTGCTGACGCGCTTCCTCAACATCGAGGGGATCGGCTTCCAGTGGATCCTGCAGGCCGGCCGCTGGATGCTGATGCGGCTCACCACGCTGCCCGGCACCAACTACGTGATCCGGCGCTCGCTGGTGGAGCAGTTGGGCGGGTGGGACGTGCGGGCGCTCACCGAAGACGCCGAGTTGAGCGTGCGCATTTACCAGGCCGGCTACCAGATCCAGTTCGTGCCCGCCTCGGTGACCTGGGAGCAGGAGCCGGAGGGGCTGAAGGTGTGGTTCCGGCAGAGGCGGCGCTGGGTGCGCGGCTCCAACTACCTGTTCCGGAAGTACGCCGGCAGCCTGCTGCACACACGGCCGCGCCGCATCGGATGGGAGCTGCTCTATTCGCTGGCGCTCTATTACCTGTTCTTCCTGGCGGTGGTGATTTCCGACGTGCTGTTCGTGCTGAGCGTGAGCGGCCTCATCCGCATTCCCGTGCCCGGCCCTTACAGCCTGGTCTGGATCTTCGCCTATGCCACCTTCGTGCTGCAACTGATCATCGCGCTCTCCTGCGAACCGGGCGAGGACACGCCGCTGAACATCCTGCTGACCTTCGTGATGTACTTCACCTACTGCCAGCTCTGGATACCGCTAGTGGCGGTGGCTCTCTGGGACGACTTCATCGCGCGCCGCGAGATGCGCTGGGCCAAGACGGAGCGGTACGAAGTGACCCGCCCGTAGGCACGGGGAAGAGAATGCGCGTCCCGTGGTTCATAGGCTATCCGCTGGTAGGCGCCTGTGGGTACGGCGCGCTCTACTGGGCGGCGAACAGCGGGATCTACTACCCGTCGCGCTATCCCAAGGGCCGCTGGGAAACGCAGGCCCAGGTGGGGGCGGCCGACGTGTGGCTGCGGTCGAGCGACGGGGTGCGGCTGCACGCCTGGTGGATCGATGCGCCCGGCGCGCGGGTAGCCACACTGTTCCTGCATGGCAACGCCGGCAACATCAGCCACCGGGGGCCGCACATCGAGGCCCTGGTCGCGGCGGGCTCGGCGGTGCTGATGCTGGACTACCGCGGCTACGGCAAGAGCGGCGGCCATCCCACCGAGCGGGGCTTGTACGCCGACGCGGAGGCGGGCTACCAGCATCTACGGGGGCTGGGCAGGCCGATGGTAGTGCATGGGGAATCGCTGGGCACCGCGGTGGCTGTGGACCTGGCCTCCCGGCGGCCCTGCGCGGGGCTGGTGCTGGAGTCCCCGTTCACCTCGGCCCGCGCCATGGCGGCCAGCGTGCTTCCGGTGATCGGCCCGCTGCTGGTTTTCGGTTTCGATTCGGCCGGCAAGATCCGGCAGGTGGGCGCGCCCCTGCTGGTCGTTCACGGCGACCGCGATTCGGTGGTGCCGTTCAAACTGGGGCGCGCGCTCTTCGAAGCGGCCCGCGAGCCGAAGACCTTTTGGGCCGTCCCAGGCGCGGATCACAATGATCTGGTGGAGGCGGCGGGCCCGCGCTACGCCGAGCGGCTGCGCGAGTTCTACGCTTCGTTGCGGTTGGACTAGCGCGGTTGTTCCACCAGATCCACGCTGGGGCCGTTCAGATCCTCAATGTGGACGCTCAACCGCCGGCGGGCCTGCAATTCCTTCTCGGAGATCTCGAATCGCGCGGCCAGCATGCAGTCCAGCGACTGGTGCGGGCCGATCTTGGTCCTGACCACCAGGCTGTCGTTGTACTTCTGGCCCAGTGCCGGAAAGTACTGGAAGAGCCCGCGCGCGTCCATCTCCGAGATCGCCGCGCCCTCGAGCGCATTTCCGCTCCGGTCCACCAGCGCGACGTCCGCTCGGCGCACGACCACGGTATACTTCGAGGGGTTCACGACGCGGAAGTCGAGGATGGCGGCGGCGCTTTGATCGTCCAGCGCCAGCGTGCGGACCTTCAGGATGGAGCCGCCCATTTCCAGTTGAGATCCCCGCTGCCAGAACATGATCACGGCCATCAAGATGGCCACCACCCCCAGGCCGATCCCGAAGAAGGGAGCCAGCCTGATGTAGGGCTCGAGGACTTTCTTCAGTGCGGGTTTCACTTGGCTAGGACTCCAGGGCCTAGAACGACAGCGAGAACATGATTTCAATCTGATTCCGTCCCGTCATGGTGGTGAGCGATTCGAAAGTATCCTGCCTCCAGCGGGTGTAGCGGACTTCCGGCACCACGCGGATGCCGAAAGGATCGATGAACTGCATGCCGAAGCCGGCTTGGTAGCCTAGCACGCTGCTGTGCGCGGGGGTGGTGGGCGTAGTGACGCAACAGCTCGTGGTGCCCTCGTCGATGGTGGTGTCAATCGCGGTTCGGATGCCGGAAACCCGGCGCAGTACGCCTCCCAGCTCGAGGAAGGCGCGGGCGCCCGCCGTGTGCCGGTTCTTGGTGTAGTAGCGAACCGTGGCGGGAAAGTCCATATAATAGCCGCTGGTGTTCTCGTCGGTGACGGTATGAGTGCGGGTGTCGGTGAGGGAGTTGGGGTCCTGCAGGCCCGTGTAGATATCGCTCGTGAACTCGTAGCCAAAGCGCCTTCGGAAAGCGCCCGCGCTCAGCGCAAAATGCCCGGTGAGCGAGAGCTGCGCGATCAAACCGTATCCGATCCGCTGTGTGTCTTTCCGGTCGCCCGTGGTGGTGTAAGTGGCGTCCACCGGCGGGATGGTGGTGATGCTGGTCGAACCGCGGTCGGGCATCATGCCCAGGCTAAGCACGCTGAGCGTGGCGCCGATGGAGATGCGCCGGACGTAGGCCGGCTGCTTCTCCGCCGGGGGGGCGGGAGGCGGAGTGGGACTCTGGGCGCACAGGGTTCCGCCGGCGAGCAGCACGGCAAATAAACAGCGTTTCATGGGCATGGGGTTGAAGATGGATTTTAGCAGAGGTCCGGCTCCACATGCACAAGTATAGCGGGTTCCAGGGAACGGCTTAGTCGCCCAGCAGGCGGCCGTACGGCTCGAGTTGCTCCACGTTGTCGCAGACGGCCTTGAGCCCGGCGGTGAGCGGGATGGCGAACAGCAGGCCGAGGGCGCCCCAGAGGACGCTCCAGAACATCAGCGCCACGGTGACCACCAGGGGATTGAGGTGCACGCGCGGGCCGACGATCTTGGGATAGAGCAGGTTCATGGCCACCAGGTGAAGGAACGCGACCACCGTCAGGATGATGACGTAGGCCGTCATGTTGTCGTAGACCGCCACCGCGCCCACCAGCGCGGGCAAAATCGCCAGCGGCAACCCGATGTACGGGAACAGGCTCAGGAACCCGCTCAAGGGTCCCAGAAGAATCGGATAGGGGAGGCGAAACAGCCAGAATACCAGCGTGGTGGCTATGGCCAGCAGCAGGCCCAGGAGCGTATTGCCCACCACGAAGGCCCGGATGATGCGGGCGATGCCGTTCAGGCTGTTGGAGGCCACGATGCGCGCCTGGCCCTGGAACAGTTGCAGGAAACTGAGCAGCAGATGGTCGCGCCAGCTCAGCATGAAATAGACCAGGAAAGGGATGAAGGAAGCCATCAGCAGGATTTCGTAGACCGACATCGCCCAACCGCCGAACAGCAGAGCCGCCAGCGGCGCGCTCTCGTTCCGGATGCGGACTTCGGGCACTGCGCCGGGCGCGGCCGGTTGAAGCAGGCCGGACTCCGCGGCACGCTGCCGTCTGGTGAGCGGCCTGGGGGGCGGCGGCGCCGGCTGCTCGCTGAGCCGCTTGGGCACCACCAGGTCCTTCAGCTTCTGCTCCATGGAATCGGTGGCAGCCACCACCCGGTCGGCGATGTTGTTGATCCGTTGGGCGTACTTGGGGAACTCCTGCACCACCCCCGAGACCTGCGTGAAGACGCCCAGCCCCGCGAGATAGACCACGCAGAGGGCCAGCGAGCAGACCACGAAACTGCCCAGGGCTCGGGGCACGCGGATGCGGATCAGCAATCCCACGAAGGGCTCCAGGATGAACGCGGTGATAAAGGCCATGCACAGCGTCACCAGGAAGGCGCGCCCGTAGTAGAGCAGGGCGATCCCGGCTGCCAGCGCGATCACCGCCGTGCTCGCGCTGCGCGGGGCGAGGCTGCGGAAGGATGGTGTGGGGGCGGTCACCTGTTACCCGTACTCTAGCATGCAGCACCGTATAATGAAATGGGGCGCGGCCCGCGATACGGGCTGCCCCGCGTGGCGCGGCCGAGTGGCGCATCGTGTTCCAAAGCAAACCGCGAATTCTGGCTCTGGATGTCGGCAAGCGCCGGATCGGAGTGGCTATCAGCGACGAGCTGGGGCTGACCGCCCAGGGCCTGGAAACCCTCGAGCGCACGAACAACCGGGAGGATTACGCGGTCCTGGCCCGCCTGGCCGCCGAGCGGCGCGTGTCCATGTTTCTGATAGGTAACCCCGTGAATATGAGCGGCCGCGAAGGCCGCCAGGCCGAATGGGTGCGGCAGTTCGCCGAGGCGCTCTCCGCGCGCACCGGAGTGCCGGTGAAAATGTGGGATGAACGATTGACTACGGTTGAGGCGGGGCGCGTTTTGCGGTCCAGCGGCGTCAGCATCCAAAAGCGCGCCCGCGCGGTGGACCGGCTTTCGGCGGTCCTGCTGCTCCAGAATTATCTGGATGCGCTCGAGCTGGGCGGCGAGCCGGAGCCCGGCGCATGAAGCTGCGGGTCGCCGCCGCGCTGGCGCTGGCTATCGCGGCAGCCGCGGGCGCCGCCTGGTGGTGGGTGCGCGTTCCGTACGCCGGTTTCCACGAGCCGGCCTTTGTGGATATCCCCAAAGGCACGGGAACCCGCGCCATCGCGCAGCTTCTCGCGGAAGCCGGAGCGATCGAGCATCCGCTGCAGTTCTGGCTGGCCCGCTGGATGCGGCCGGGCGCCCGATTGAAAGCCGGCGAGTATCGCTTCGAGAAGCCGGCCAGCGCGCTGCAGGTTCTCGACCGCCTGGCCAGCGGCGACGTCTTCTATTACCTTCTGCCGGTGCCGGAGGGGAATAGCGTTTTCGACATCGCGGCCACACTGGAGCGCGAACACGTCATGACGGCGCATGCGTTTCTCGAGGAGGTACACGACCCGCGGCCCATCCGCGACCTGGACCCCCAGGCCCCCAGCCTGGAAGGCTACCTGTTTCCGGATACCTACCGCGTCGCGCGCCACACCACCGCCGGGCAGCTCTGCCGCGCCATGACCGAGCGCTTCCGCAAGGCCTGGCAGCAACTGGGACCGCCCCAGGCGGATGTGCACGCCATTGTCACGCTGGCTTCCCTCGTCGAGAAGGAAGCGCGCCTCCCCGAGGAGCGGCCGGTGATCGCCGGAGTGTTTCTCAACCGCCTGCGGCTGGATCTTCCGCTGCAGTGCGATCCAACCACGATTTACGCGGCGTTCCTGGAAGACCGCTACCGCGGCGCGATCCACCGCTCGGATCTGGCCAGCCAGCAGCGCTACAACACTTACCAGCACGTGGGCCTGCCGCCCGGGCCGATCGCCAATCCGGGCCTGGATTCGCTCCAGGCCGCGTTGCACCCGGCGGAAACCGCGTACCTCTACTTTGTGGCGCGGCCCGACGGAAGCGGCCGGCACCAGTTCTCGAAGGAGCTGGCGCAGCACGAGCTGGCTGTTCAACAATACAGGCGTGGGCTCCGCAAGGCGCAGCAGGCGAATGGAACTGGACGCGTACCTGGAGCAAAACCGCCCGTCCATGGTAACGGAAGCGGAACAGGCCGAGCTGCGGGCACGCCTCGCGCCAATTTCCGATAGCTATCTGCGGCGGCTGCTGCGTTCGACCGGATGGCCGCTCGCGCCGTTGGTGGCCGGCGTGCGCCAGGAATCCCTCGAGGAGCTGGAACGCAGCCTGCGAGAACTGGGAGAGGTGTACGCCCAGGCCACCCAGGCCGGCGATGCGGCGCGCGCGCGGCAGGTGCGGCGCCTGGCGATCGAAGCCAAGCTCCATGCGCGCTGGGCGTTGCGCCGCGGCCACCCGGAAAAAGAAGAAACGATCCTGTGGCTGCTCACCTGGCTGGAGAACCCCGAAGTGTTTCCAGCGTGGGTGGGACTGCGGAAGCGCGCCCGCGGTTGATAGCGGTGGAGCGATTACCCATTCCGCCTGTTTGGCAAACCACCGCTTGGCGCCCTCCGATTTTGGGTCGCAGATCTTCGCGGGCGATGATCCGCTCGAATCTCCGCCGGTCCGTCCAGCTCCGTTTTCGGATCGGGATCCTGCGCGGCATAATCATCGGCTGCTTAACCGTTGCGGCGACCCGCTTCGTGGATCTCGAGCGGGGCCGTCCGGTGCTAGGATGGCCTTGTATGAAACGGACTGCCGCAGCCGTTCTGGTGCTTGCCGCGCTGCTGGCGGCGCCCGTTCTCGCAGCCTCGCGAGTTACGGTCCAACAAATCGCCGAGATGCTGACCTCCGCGCACGCGTCGGGGCGTGCGGACACCGATATTGCCCAGGGCATCGCCCGCTACGAATTGACGGAGAGGCTTACCGGGGCGACGCTCGCCGTCCTTTCGCGCGGTGCGGGGGAGCGCACGCGGCTCGCGCTGCGGATACTGGCCGATGAGAGCGCGTTCCTGGATGCGCCGGCTCGGGAACTGCCGGGCGGTGAGCCGCCGTCGCCGGCTGAGCAGAAGGCCATCCTGGAGAGAGCCGCGCGCTATGCGCTCACCTATACCCGCAACCTTCCCAATTTCGTTTGCACGCAGCTCACACGACGTTTCGACGACGACCCATCCTCGGCCCATCGTAACAAGGCCGAAAGTTTGGGTCGCCTGCGAGAAGTGGACACCGTCGTCAGTGAACTGACATTCAGCGGCGGCCGAGAGCGGAATCAGGTGCGTTCCGTGAATGGCCAAGCCGGGAGCAACGCCCAGATCGCGCCGGGACTGGGCACGTTTGGCGAGCTGGCGGCCCTTATTGGATCGATCTTCGCGGGCAGTGACGCGAAGACATCCTGGAGCCATTGGGAAGCCATCGGCGGGCTGCGCATCGCCGTGTTCAACTACGCTGTGGATCGCGCCCACTCGAACTTCCAGCTTTCCTGGTGTTGCAGCAAGTGGGGATGGCGCCACGAGAAAGCGGCCTACCGGGGAGAGCTGTTCATCGAGCCGGCCTCGGGCGCCATTTTCAGGGTGACCCGGCAGGCGGTGGTTGCTTCGGCCGAGTTTCCTACGCGCCGAAGCGATACGGCCGTCGAATACGGGGCCATAAGAATCGGCGGCAAGCCGTGGCTGTGCCCGGTCGGAAGCGTCGCGATTTCAGATGCCGTGAGGGCGGACCGTCCGACTGACATCGGCCTACGCGTACACACGGTGAACGACTCGGAGTTCACCGAGTACCACAAGTTCGAATCGGAATCCACCCTGGTGGCGTCCGACCTTCCGATGACGGGAGGCGAGACCAACGGGCCCGCGCCAGCCGCGGCGCCGGCCGGGCCGCCGACTCCCCCCCCGCCGGCCGAGGTTACGGCCGCGCCAGCCACGACGACGGCTGTTTCTCAGCCCGCGGCCCAGCCGGCGGAAGAAAAGCCCGTGGCGCCAGCGAGCGTGGTTGCCACGCCGGTGGCTGCCGCGGCCTTGCCCGCGCCGCCGCCTCCGTCCAGTCCCCAAACTCCGGAAGCGCCCGTGGACACGCAGGCGATCTTCAGGGTTCGGACTAACGTGGTCACCGTTCGCGCGGTGGTGCGCGATGGCCACGGCAATGTCGTGGGCGATCTACGCAAGGACGATTTTGAACTCTTCGACAACGGCAAGCGGCAGGCCATCTCCAGCTTCTCGGTGGAAAGGCCGACGGCGGCGGATCAAGCGCCAACCCTCGCTTTACGTGCCAGGGAGCCCGGCAAGACCGGGGAGGCCGTCTTGCGCCAGGCCGCTCCCGTGGCGAACCGTTTCGTAATGTACCTGCTGGACGACCTCAACCTGAAATTCGAGGATCTGTCGCAAACACGCACGGCCGCCGAGCGCGTTTTGCGCGATTCGCCCGGCGGCGCCTCCCGCGTGGCGCTGCTGACCACCTCGGGGAGGGTGGCGCTGGATTTCACCGCCGACCCGGCCAAGCTGAGCCAGGCACTCGACCATATCACTCCGCAAGGGCGGGCAGCCGTGAACGGCCGATGCCCGGATCTCAGCTACTACGTTGCGTATCTCGTTGCGGGCTTGGACGACCAAATGGCTCTCAACTTCGCCACGGGCTTGGCAGTGGAGTGCGGCCTAATCACCCGTCCGCGAAGAGCCGCGCAGATAGCGGCCGAACAAGTACTGAGAGAGTTCACCGTGCAAACGCAGGCTGTTCTGGCGGCGATCAAGATCGCCGCGCGCCGAATATCGATCATGCCCGGATCGCGCACCCTGGTTTTGGTCTCTCCGGGGTTCCTTACTCCGGAGTTGGAGTCGGCGGTCAACGATGTGATCGACCGAGCGGTGCGATCCGGAGTGGTGATCAATACGCTGGACGCTCGCGGGGTCTGGGTTCTTCCCGGATTCGACGCGGCGACGCGCAGTGAGGCCTCGCCGAGTCTGAGCAGACTCAAGCGGCAATATGCCAACGACGAGCAGCACGCGCAGTCCCCGGTCCTGATGCAACTGGCGGAGGAAACGGGAGGCCTTGCCTTCAGTAACAACGACTTCCAGGAGGGATTCCGGCGACTCACTGCGGCGCCCGAGGTCTCGTACATTCTGGGGTTCTCTCCCGCCACGCTGAAGGCGGATGGAAGTTACCACAAGCTGAAGCTGACTCTCGGAACGCGCAAGGGGCTGACCGTCCAGGCGAGGAAGGGATACTTCGCTCCCAAGCACGACGTCGACCCCGCTGGGCAGGCCAAGGAAGAGATCGAGAATGCGGTGTTCTCGCGAGACGAGATTCGGGACATCCCCGTCACTGTGCGCACAAAGGTCGCCCAGGGCAAACTCGCCGTGGAGGCGCATTTCGACATCGGGGGAATCCGGCTCGTCCGCGAAAACGGGCATAATCGCGGTTCGGTCACTGCGACGATGGGTCTTTTCGACGATGGCGGCAATTATCTCAAAGGCGCGCAGGAGGTTGTCGACCTGGACTTCCCGGACGACAAGCTAGCCGCCGCTATCGCTTCGGGCCGCACGGTCCGGGCCGACTTCGACGCCCCCGGGGGAAGCTACCTGGTGCGCGTGGTGCTGAGAGACAACGACGGTCATATGTCATCGACGAGCAAGCTTGTAGACGTGCCGTAACGGAGCCTCCGGGAACCCGCGGAATGACTCGTCCATGCGGGGGAGCCGACCGGAATCGCATCTCGGGCCAGCCGTCCCGTCGATGGCGCTATTGGCCGACCTTGAACTCCGCGTGCAATGGCGCCTTCGAGTCGCCGCCCACCCAAACGTCGAACTCCTCCGGTTCCACAACCCAGGCCCTGGCCTGAGGACTCCAGAACTTCAGCTCGTCCTTGCCGAGCGAGAAGTGCACGGTCTTCTTCTCTCCGGGCGCCAGGGCAACGCGCTCGAATCCCTTGAGCTCGCGCACCGGCCGCGATGCGCTTCCGGCCCGCTGGTGGATGTAGAGCTGCACCACCTCGTCGCCGGCCACGGGGCCCTGGTTCTCCACATCGACGGACACCTGCACGGTGCCCGACGCCCCGATTTGCTTCCGGTCAAGCTGGAGCCGCGAGAATCCGAAGGTCGTGTAGCTGAGCCCGTAGCCGAAGGGATACAGAGGCGCCGTGGCGAAGTCCGCATAGAGCGAGGTGAATGTCGGATCGTCTTCGGGAGACTGCGTAAGATTGTGGTTGTAATAGATGGGAACCTGGCCGGTGGTGCGCGGCCAGGAGACCGGAAGCTTAGCGCCGGGATTCACGTCGCCAAAGAGCACGTCGGCGATGGCGTTGCCGCCTTCCGTGCCGGGGTACCAGGCTTCCAGAATGGCGGGCACATGCTCCGCGGCCCACGCGATGTCCAGCGGCCGGCCGTTGAGAAGCACGAGAACCACCGGCTTACCCGTCGCCACGACCGCTTCCAGCAATTGCTGCTGGTTTCCGGGCAGGGCCAGCGAGGCGCGGGAGGCGGCTTCGCCGGTCATGAAGGCGCGTTCGCCGAGCACCAGCACCACGGTATCGGCCCGCTTGGCCGCTTCCACCGCCTTCTCAACTTCCTTCTTCATTTCCGCCTCGGGCATGGGCGGAGTAGCCTTCTTTCCCAGCATCGCGTCCCAGGGCAGAGGGAAGAGCCTCTGCATGTCGCCGCCGCGCACGAACTCGATCCTGGCGTTGGGGAGTTTGTTGTGCAGCCCCTCCAGTACCGAGACCGCGGGGCCTTCCTCCACCGTCCAGGAGCCCTTGATCTCTTCGGTGGAATCTGCGATCGGCCCGATGAGGGCGATCGAGCCCAGGGTCTTCTTCAGGGGCAGCGCGCCGTTCTCGTTGCGGAGGAGAGCCATGCAGCGCTGCGCCGCTACGCGCGTGGCGGCACGGTGTTGGGGATCGTTGAGCACCTTGTCTTTGCTCGCCGGATCGCCGTAAGGATTCTCGAAAAGCCCCATGCGAATCTTGATGGCCAGGACTTCGCGCACCATCTGGTCCACCCGAGCGGCCGGCAGCTTGCCGGATTCGACGAGCTTGGCGACGTTTTGCAGATACGTTTCGCTGCCCATGTCCATGTCGACCCCGGCCACGAGACCGCGATAGGCGGCGTCTGCGAAGTCGCGCGCGTAGCCGTGGGCCACCAGCGAATGGACCGCCCACGCGTCGCTAACTACGAATCCGCGGAAACCCAGATCGCGGCGCAGCACGTCCTGAAGCAGCCACCGATTGCCGCTGGCCGGAACGTCGTTGAGGTCCATGTAAGCGCTCATCGCCGTGCCGACGCCCGCCTCGATCGCAGCCGCGAAGGGGCGCAGGTAAACGTTGCGGAAGAGCTCCTCGGGAATGTAGCAGGCATCGTAGTCTCGTCCGCCCTCGGCCGCGCCGTATCCCGCAAAATGTTTCACGCTGCCCAAGACCCGATGCGGAGTGCCGAGCCTAGGCCCCTGGAATCCGAGCACCTGCGCGCGAGCCATGGCCGCGCCCAGGTAGGGATCTTCGCCCGCGCCTTCCACGATGCGCCCCCAGCGGGGATCGCGCGCGATATCCACCATCGGGCCAAACGTCCAGTTGATGCCCGCGACCGATGCTTCGTGCGCGGCCATCGCCTGGGCTGACTCCACCAGGGCGGGGTCCCAACTGGAAGCCATGCCGATGGGCACGGGAAAGAGATTCTTGTAGCCGTGAATCACATCGTAACCGAAAAGCAGCGGGATCTTCAGCCGGCTTTCCTTGACGGCGATCTCCTGCATCCTCTCGATCCGGGCGGAGTCGATGGTCCACAGCACCGATCCCGCCTGGCCCTTGCGGATGAGGTCCTCCGGCTGCAAGTTTTCGGGCGCGACCGGATCCGGACCAATCTGCGTGAGCTGGCCGATCTTTTCCTGCAAGGTCATCTGCTGAAGCAGCGACTCCACACGCTGGTTGACCTCTCCGTCGCCGAGGGCCGCCGCGGGAGATTGCTGCGCGATGGACGCGGCGGAAAAGAGCAATGCGAAGAACGACAGAACGAATCTTGGAACACGACTCCTCAAGCAGGGAGACGCGGTGGTAGCGAAGCGGGCATTAAGCATACTGGCTCCAGTCTAGCTTGTGCCAGGAATGCTTGGTGGGCAGTCCCCTGATTCTCCTTGATCCACGGCTCCACGGCACCGGCGCACGGATTTCGATCAGAGTCGCCCGCGTGGGCTCCGCTGCCAGCCCCACGACCAGCGGCATCGCTAAAGCGGTCTGACTCGAACTGCGGTAACTCGCCGGATCGAGACAGGCCTTCCGATACGCAGCGCGGACCTTTCCGGCGCGTTCGAGCCGCCGTCTTGCGGGCGCACCTACGCCACCCAGAGCGTCAGCCGGCCGTTCGAGCGCCGCCTGGGTGCCGGATTGATCACGATGTGGACATCCAGGCCCAGCCGGGTCAGGCATTCCAGCAGACGATGTTCCGAGATCCCGCGAAACCGCCCTTTCAACAAGGCGGAAACCCTGGGCTGCGTTAACCCCAGGATCTCCGCGGCTGTCGCCCGTAGTTTTTCCAAAGGAGCATGAGATTTTCGAAAAGCCGGGCATCAAAGATATTAATCTCGTTGGCGACCTCCAAACCGGCGGCGACGACTGCTGTGTTCCAGGCGCCAAAGCGCCTCGACGCGGTTGTCGGATCGAATTCGCCGAACTCCGAATATAGCCGCTGCGAGATGACGTTCGTGCCCGCCAACGCGGCCGCGTGTCGTATGCCGGTCAGGATCTCTTCATTCGAAACAGAAGCCCCTGGGACGCGCTCAAGCTGCAATTTCGAATCGCTCACGTTGCTTTCAAAACGGTGCGGCTGCGCAGGCGATCTTCCACGCAAGCACGGAGTGACTTCAATAAGGCGCGCGTCTCAGCCCGGTTCAGGGGCTCTGTGCCGTCGTAGTCGTCGTACCGATACACCGCACCAAACGGTGTGAGCACGTCCAAATTCTCAAACTCGTCCGGCAACGGCGCGCCCGAACGTGCGAGAGAATCCATCAAGGCTCCCAATTCGCGGGTTTTGTGGAACGCGATGCCCAAGTCGGACAGCAACGCCTTCAACATCTTCTCCGCGGCCTGCTGACGGTGGAAGCCGATTACCTCGTCGCTCACGCTGTCGCACTCGATGACTGCATCCAGCTAAGGATTCATCCTGAGCCGCCTTGCGCAGAAAGAGCAGAGCCTGTTCACGCCGCTTCATACAGGACCCGCCCCTCGGTGGCAGCTTCGTAGTAGACGTTGCCAGGAGTGTCCCGCCAATACTGAAAGTTTTCGTCACTGACAACCAGAAGATCGATGGCCATATCGAAAAAACGAAGGAGGCGATTCAGACGGACGATCTCCGCAAAGCGATTGGCGGGTTTCTCTTCCACCACCATGATGTCGAAGTCGCTATCGCTGGCGGCTTCGCCCCTGGCCCGCGAACCGAAGAGGATGGGCTCTTGATCAAAAACGGGGGCAGACCCTGATCCCAGATTGGTAAAACGATCTTGGGAGATAACGTCTTGACCGAATCATCAGAGATCCTATTAGGTCTGCCCGACTTTCAGATTAGCGACATTC
>Ga0326728_10014680_pt1 | contig 16546 bp, 15 predicted proteins | sample MB3enrmetagenome_FD_207602 | JGI IMG/M metagenome (GOLD analysis project Ga0326728, IMG submission 207602) | Lab enriched peat soil microbial communities from McLean, Ithaca, NY, United States - MB31MN | ecosystem: Environmental > Terrestrial > Soil > Wetlands > Peat | place: USA: New York...
AGGTGGAGTTCGACTTCTTCGAAAAATAAGGAAAGGCGGCGCCACACGCGGCGGCGCCCATTTTCCCGTATTACGAACAGAAAGGCAGAGCCTTATTTCTTCGGGAAACCAGAAAGGGCGGCGCCACACGCGGCGGCGCCCATTTCCCCGTATTATGAACGGAAAGGTAGAGCCTTATTTCTTCGGGAAACAAGGAAAGGCGGCGCCACACGCGGCGGCGCCCATTTTCCCGTATTACGAACAGAAAGGCAGAGCCTTATTTCTTCGGGAAACCAGAAAGGGCGGCGCCACTATGGGGCGACGCTCATAATTCACTTAAAGGAGCCAGCGATGCCAAGAAAAAAGAATCCAGCGAAGGTTGCCATCTACTCCAGCGACTTGGTGAGACTAACAATAAAGGGCCTCGTGCCTTCCCCCCAACCCGTCCCCTTTGGCACAAAGGTAAAGGGCGTCTATTTCGACGGCTACCCCCAGATCGTGAAGCAAAAAGCATCCGAGCCAAAGTATGCGGTGCGGAAAGAGAAAGACATTATGGTCGCCATGCGCGACGGCGTGCGCCTGGCAGTGGACGTCTACCGCCCCGATGTAAAGGGGGAGAAGTTCCCTGCCATACTCGCCTGGGGTATGTGGGGCAAAGACGCGCAAGACGCGGTGGCCTGGAACTGGGACAAGCCGCAGGAATATTATGAGACCCCCTTTTGGGACGGTTCCATGGAGGCCGGCAATTTCATGTACACCGTGCCGAGGGGATACGCGCACGTGATCCCGGAACCGAGGGGGATAGGCAACTCGGAGGGGACCGACCTCTTCTTCGAAACCTACCATAAGCAAGAAGACATCTACGACACCATAGAATGGATCGCTGCCCAGCCCTGGTGCAACGGGAAGGTAGGGATGATGGGGCCGTCCTCATATTCGCAGTCGCAGATGACGATAGCTCCTAATCCACCGCCTCACCTCGTGGCTCTCCGCCCCGATGAGGCGCCCGATATGCCGGGCCCTGGGAACGGCGACAACTTCCACGGCATGTGGGATGCCATGTTCTACAACATATGGTACGGCAGACACGAGAACGACACCACGCCTCCTCCATCCAATTCTCCGCAGATGCCGGCCCCCCCAAGAATGCTCAGTCTGCCCAAGAAGGAGCTGGATCGGAGGCTTCAGGAGGCGTTCGATCACCCGGACATAAAGTACAACACGAAGTTTTACTCTCACCTCAAATACCCAATGAAACACCCGATTTTCTTCGATCAGATACTCGGCTCGCTCCATCCCACCCCGGCTCCATCCGAAGGTTCCTCCCCTTTTCCGTCCCCGTCCGAGTTCAAGAACGTGACGATCCCCATGTACCTCGGTACGCCGTGGCTCAATCGAATCTACACCTGGGGAACCTTCGAGAGCTATGAAAAGATAAACACGAAGAAACAGAACAAGAAGTTGATAATCTACCCCCCGGGATTCCCGCCGCGGCCCTATGCCTCCTATCACGACGAGATCATAAGGTGGTACGACCATTGGCTCAAAGGGATAGATACGGGAATCATGGACGAGCCGCCGATAAAACTCTTCGTTATGGGAGTGAACAAGTGGAGGTTCGAGAATGAATGGCCCCTCGCGAGAACGAAGTGGACGAAGTTCTACCTCCATCCCGAGGGCGGTCTGTCGACCAAGGCGGTAACAGGCAAGCCCGGGCCCGACGTCCTAACTCAGCCTGCGCCCTACCTGGATCCAAGAGTCTACTGCCTTCGATACAGCACCGGTCCGTTAGACAAGGACTTGGAGGTAACGGGACCCCTCGCCTTCTACTTGGAAGCTTCCATCGACATTGACGACACGAACTGGATGGTGGACCTGGTGGACGTCGACCCCAGGGGCAAAAGGCAGTGGCTGAGCGTCGGCTATCTCAAGGCATCTTTCAGGGCCGTCGATAAAGAGAAATCAAAACCGTATCGACCGATACACCCGAGACAGGAGCCGATACCCGTGCCTCCGGGAAAGAAGATCGACTACGCGGTCGCAATGATGCCGACTTCGAACGTGTTCCGGAAAGGCCACTCCATGGAACTGGCAATCAGGAACCAGGATGACCTCATGGGCAGACTCGGGCTCTGGGGTGTTTACATGCTGCCGTTCATGCGGACGGTGAACCACACCATTCACTTTGGCAAGTCTCACGTGTTTTTGCCGATCATTCCTTAAGTGTAAGACAGCAGCCATCTCTGGCGATACCGGGGCGATGCGGCGCGCTCGCCCCGGTCTTCCAATTTCTTGTTGCACAGCTCCCCTTTCACGTGGTAGTGGTGGAGGAGATAAGGACGGGAAGGCTGCGAAGCCGCTAGAGGCGGCGCGACTCCCAATCCCCGTGATAAGGAGAAACCGATGAGCACATACCTCGTCAAGATCGACGCGTACTCCCACATTGCCCCGACTCGGTACAAAGACGCCCTGGAAAAGATATCGCCGAAGGCGGCTGCCTACATGATCGACCCTTTCCCGCCCCTCTACGATCTGGACAGGAGGTTCGGCATCATGGACAGGTATGAGGGTCTCGTCCAGGTGATAGCGCCCGCGTGGCCCGCAGTGGAGGCCATCGCCGTTGGGCAAAAGGCCTGTGACCTCGCGAGACTCGCCAACGACGAGATGGCGGCCCTGGTGGCGAAGTATCCCGATCGGTTTCCTGCTGCCGTGGGCTGCCTGCCCATGAACGACATCGATGCCGCCCTCAGAGAGCTGGACAGAGCCATCGATGAACTTCACTTCAGAGGCATTCTCATGTACACGCCCATCAACGACAAGCCCCTCGATTCCCCTGAATTCATGCCTTTTTTCGAGAAGATGGCTGCCTATGACCTGCCAATACTGATCCACCCCATGCGGAACAGCGATTACGCCGACTACAAAACGGAAACCGTATCGAAATACCGTATTTACATGCTCTTCGGCTGGGTGTACGAGACTACGGTTGCCATGACCCGTCTCGTCTTCAGCGGCGTCTTCGACAGGTGGCCGCACCTCAAGATCGTCACTCACCACTGTGGCGCCATGGTCCCCTACCTGAAGGAGAGGATCAGGAATTTTTTCGACGTGGGAGAAATGCGCCGCAAGGATGAGGTGCCGCGCATGCGTAAGGCCCCGATCGACTATTACAAAATGTTCTATAACGACACGGCAATTTACGGCAATCCGGAGGGCCTCGAATGCGCCCGCGCTTTCGGCGGTGTCGACCGCCTCCTCTTCGCGGCCGATTTCCCTCTGGGCGATATGGAATTCGGCAACAGGAACTACCGGCAGACCATCAACGCCATAGACGCGATGAACCTGAGCGATGAGGAGAGGAAAAAGATATACGAGGAGAATGCGAGGCAGCTGATGCGCCTGCCCATATAGCGTGAGGGGCTCAAAAAAGCGTGCGACCTCGAGGCGAGTAGATCGATTTAAAGGGCGGGAAAAGGGCCGGCACAGGCGATTAGCTGCCGGCGCGTAAGAACGGGCGCGAACACGAGAGGTCAAAAGGAAACATGGACAAGCTCAGCGTGACAAAGTTCTGCGATGAGTTGAAGTTCAACGGGTTTCACTGGACTCTCCTCGTTCTCGGGGTGTTTGCCCTTGTCTTCGACGGCTATGACTCGCAGATCCTCGCATACGTGATGCCCAACGTCATCAAGGAATGGCACCTGACCCCGGTTACCGCCGGCTCTGTCGTGTCGTACGGCCTCTTCGGCCTCATGATAGGCACAGCCGGACTGGGCATGCTCGCCGACCGTATCGGCAGAAAGATCCCTCTCATCCTCGGTCTTCTCATGTTCTCCGTGTTCAACGGCGGACTCTTCTGGGTGCACAGCTTCAAGACATTTTGCATCCTCCGCTTCCTTGCCGGCCTCGGCATGGGCGGTGCCCTTACCCTCAACATTACCCTCGCATCCGAATTCGCGCCGGCCAGGGTGAGGGCAAGGATGGTGGCAACCATGTTTACCGGCTTCATGATAGGCCCTGCTCTTGCCGGCGTGATCTCGATCCTCTTCATCCCTTTGTATGGCTGGCGCATCGTGCTTTTCTTTGCGCTTCTGCCCCTCATTTTCATCCCCTTTCTCTACTATTTCCTGCCGGAATCGGTGCGTTTCCTGGCCCAGAAGGGCCGCTACGACAAGGCAATCAGCGTTCTCCGAAGGATGGAAAAGGCCGCCCACGTCTCCCCTCAGCCGTGGACCGAAGAGAGTTTCGCCCTGCCTGCCATCGAGAGGACAGCCAGCGTGAAACAGCTCTTCACCTCGAAGCTGGCGGTCATGACTATCCTTATCTGGCTCGTTTACTTCTTCAATCTCCTCGCGATATATGGCCTCACTACGTGGCTGCCGACACTCCTTACCAAGACGGGTATTTCCCTCGTAAAAAGCTACGGCTACACCGTCATAGACCACTTCGGGGGTTTCCTCGGCGCCATCTTCCTCGGTATGATACTCGACCGCTTCGGAAGAAAGTGGGGTCTCACCTCGGCCTACGTGCTTGCGGCAGTCGTTTCCTGGCTGTTCGGCCGGGCAACGGGGAGCCCCGTGGCCCTCTATCTCCTCAGTATGGCAACCGGCTTCTTCGTTATTGGCGGTCAGTCGGCCCAACATGCGGTGACGGGAGAGATCTACCCGACCTTCGTGCGGTCGACTGGCGTGGGATGGGCCCTCACCATGGGGAGGTTCGGTGCAGTATGCGGCCCCCTGCTCGGCGGCCTCCTCCAGTCGGCAGGTTTTTCCTTCAGCCAGTTCTTCGCATTGCTCGCAATCCCCCCTCTCCTGTGCGCGATCCTCGTGCTCTTCTACAGGGTCAACGTGCGAGGCGAGGCTCTGGAGGCAGTGGAGGCCAAGCTCACAGGGACGGTTGCGTAAAACGTCGGGAGCATAGGGTACGTGCTCCTTCCTGGGAGCGAGCAATTGCGCGAAGTAAACACCCTCTCTTTCGAGCGGCAAGTGCGTAACGGCCTAGCCTTAGCGCCTGTGATTTGAGCATCTTATGCAAGAGGCTGTTGCCACGACCTCGGATGTTGACAGGCACGGAAATCGCTGGTACCATCAGTAGCAAACTCCCCGGGGAGGCCCCAATGACTCAATTAAGACAAGATCCCACGACGAAAGAGTGGGTTATCATAGCCGCAGAGCGCTCAAAGAGACCCCACGATTTCGTAGGTGCGAGGACTTTAATTGAGAAGCCCCCCTACGAAGAGAACTGCCCCTTCTGCCAGGGCAACGAACATCTCACGCCCCATGAGTCCCTGGCCTACCGGAGCGGCGGTCCGGCGGACAGCAGAGGATGGTGGGTGAGGGTCGTCCCCAATAGATTTCCCGCCCTCTCGCCGGACGGAAGTGAGCGGAGGGAAGAGACGGGGTTTTTAAGGATGATGGATGGAGTGGGGGTTCATGAAGTGGTGATCGAAAACCCTCGCCATGATCAGATCCTCCCCCTCATGGAGGACACACAGGTGGAGGAGGTCCTCCTCGCCTACCGGGAAAGATACCTTGCTCTAAGAGAGGACCGCAGGATCAAATTAATCATCGTCTTCAAGAATCACGGGATGGCTGCGGGAACATCATTGGAACACCCCCATTCCCAACTCGTGGGAACTCCGGTCGTCCCCTCCAATATTCGAAGGAAGTTAGAACAGGCGGCCCGGTATTATGATGACCACGGGAGGTGCGTCTATTGCGATTCGATTCAGGAGGCGCTCAGTTCCGGCACGAGGATCGTCATGGACACCGAAAGATTTGTCGTCCTCCAACCCTTTGCATCCCGTTTCCCCTTCGAAACCTGGATCGTCCCGAAAGAGCACCAGGCCTCTTTCGGGTTAATTTCCATGGAGGATTCAAAACAATTCGGGAAGATTCTCAAGACGACGTTATTCAAACTCTATTCCAAGCTGAACGATCCTGATTACAATTACGTCATTAACACCGCGCCCGTGAGAGATGAACAAGAAGACTACTACCATTGGCATCTTGAGATTATCCCGCGACTGAGTACCCCTGCAGGATTTGAAATGGGATCCGGCATCTACATCAACACTTCGTTTCCCGAAGAGACCGCTCAATTCCTCAGGGAATGAGCTTTGGATTCCTCACCACCCGGAAACGGTGCCGAGTAGCTGTGGGCCTCGATCCTTTTCGAGATATTGCATACTTTTAACATAATCTTCATACAAGCGTAACAATCGATACCTACCCTACTGTACATACTAATTATTTCGCTCCTCCACATCAGGACGGCGGCTATCGAAGGCGCACTGCCGGCGAGACGCGGGCAGGCGCGTGATGCCGATAATGCGCCAGGCATGGGAGGAGACAAAAGGAGCTTTATCATGGATATCCGCCGTTGGACCGCGCCCGTTCTGATCGCTATTGCCGCAATCTGTGTCGGCACGCTCGGACAGGCTGCCGACCTCGTGAGGCTCCAGGGCGCAGGGGCCAGCTTCCCCGCCCCCCTCTATCTCAAGTGGTTCAAGGCATACAGCGGCTCCCATAGGAACGTACAGATAGACTACCAGTCGGTTGGGTCGGGCAGCGGCGTCAAGAGCTTCACCGACAAGACAGTCGACTTCGGGGCGAGCGATGCAGCTATGACGACCGAGGAGATGGCGAAGGTCCAGGGGGGCGTCCTCTGCCTGCCGATGACCGCGGGCAGCATCGTCATAGCCTATAACGTCCAAGGCGTGCCCGAGCTACGTCTGTCGCGGAAGGCATATGCAGGCATCTTTCTAGGCACGGTCAGAAAGTGGAACGATCCCCTCATCAGTCAAGCCAACCCCGGCGTCAAGCTGCCCGACGCGCCTGTCAACGTCGTGGTGCGGGCCGACTCGAGCGGCACCACCTTTGTCTTCTCGAAGCACCTGAGTACGATCAGCCCGGAATTCGCCAAGAGCCCCGGCACCAACAAGATGCCCAACTGGCCGGTGGGTACCCGTTCCAAGGGCAACGAAGGTGTTACGGCAGCCATCAAGACGACACCGAATTCCATCGGCTACGTGGAGTATGGCTATGCGAAGAGCCAGAAACTCGCGTTCGCCGTGCTGGAGAACAAGACCGGGGCCTACGTCGGGGCCACGACAAAATCGGGCCAGGAGGCGCTCGCTTCCGCCACGATGCCGGCGGACCTTATCGTCTGGGCCTCCGATCCAACGGGCAAGGATGCCTATCCTATCGTCACCTACACGTGGCTCCTTCTCTACAAGGAGTATCCGGACAAAAGAAAGAGCGCCGTCCTCAAGGAGCTCCTGACGAATTGCCTCAGGGATGGCCAGAAAGATGCGGAGCCTCTTGGCTACATTCCTCTGCCCCCTGCGGTGAGCGATAAGGTGATCAATGCCCTTGAGACGGTCAAGTAACTGCCTCTCCGCGGCACTCCCGCACGCCACGGCCGTGACAGCATCGGGCTTCTCGGGATCCTTGAGACAAGGGGAGACGAACAGGTGATCGATCCATCCGGCAGCACGCAGATATCGCGGCCCCCCACGCGCTTCCAGCAGGTCATGGATGTCATGTTTCGCCGGCTGTGCCACGGGATTGCCTGGCTCTCCGTCTTGCTGGTAGTCTTCATAGTGCTCAAGATCGCCGTGGCTGCGACGCCCGCCCTGCGTCAACAGGGCATCGGCTTCCTCACCGGCACAACGTGGGACCCGAATACCGGGCAGTTCGGCATCCTCCCCGAGATCTGGGGCACCCTCTACACCTCCTGGCTGGCTCTCATCATCGGCACGGCCTTCGGCGTCGCGGCAGCCATCTTCCTGAACGAAGGCTTTCTCGCCCAGTCCGTCTTTCGGATCCTCAAAGTGTTCGGCCTCGAGTTCCATCCTTTGTTCGGAAAACTGCCCGATCAGATCCAAGGGCTTCTTAAGAACCTGATAGAGCTGCTGGCGGCGATTCCGAGCGTCGTCTATGGCCTCTGGGGACTCTTCGTGGTCATCCCCTTCATCCGCCCGATGTGCAATTGGCTCAACCTGAAGCTGGGATGGGTCCCTTTTTTCGGGACCACCTTGACGGGACCCGGCCTGCTGCCGGCAGTCATCGTGCTCTCCATCATGGTCCTGCCCACCATCACGGTCATCAGCCGCAACGCCCTCGCAGCGGTCCCGTCCAAGCTGAGGATGGCCGCATACGGGATGGGTGCGACCCGGTGGGAGACGATTCTGGCCGTCATCCTGCCCACCGCAGCCCGGGGCATCGTAGGTGCGGTAGTCCTGGCTTTCGGCCGTGCCCTGGGCGAGACCATGGCGTTGGCCATGCTCGTGGGAAACGCGAACCGCATGAGCCTCTCCCTGTTTTCGCCTGCAAATACCCTTGCAGCCCTCCTGGCCAACAATTTCCCGGAGGCGGCCAAGAAGGATGTGGCGGTGCTCATGTACGCGGCACTGATCCTTCTGGCTATCACGCTGCTCGTGAACATCATCGGCTCGATCATGCTGGAGCGCGCGTCGTCCGGCCTGGAAGGAGGAAAATGAGGTACACATGGGCGATACGACGATAAACGGAGAGTGCCTGAACACACCATCTGCGAGCGACCTCAACCCCTTCGCCGGCGTTGATTTCTCAGAGCTCGAGAAATCCCTGCGTCGGCCGCGGACCCTGATGGATCTCCTCACGAGCTGGCTCGTCGCGGCCATGACGCTCCTGGCCCTGATCCCCCTGTTCTCCGTCGTCTGGATGCTCGTCTGGCATGGAGGGCAGAGGCTCACGCTGAGCGTTTTTACACAACTGCCGCCGGCACCTCTGGAAGAGGGCGGAGGGTTCGGGAACGCCATCCTGGGCACCCTCGTCATGGTGGCTCTGGCCGCCCTCATCAGCATCCCTCTCGGCGTCCTCAGCGCCGTATTCCTCGGCGAGACAGGTCCGCGGAGTCGACTCGCGAGCGCGGTCAGGTTCGCAGCAAAGGTGATGACCGGCTTCCCGTCGATCCTTGCGGGTGTTTTCGCATATGGGGCGCTGGTCCTCCTCATGGGGGGCTATTCGGCCGTCGCCGGGGCGATTGCCCTCTCTATCCTGATGCTTCCCACGATCATGCTGACGGCTGAGGATGCCATCCGCATGGTGCCGTCGAAGATGCGGGAGGCCGCGGTCGGCATGGGCGCGACAACCACTCAGACGGTCTGGATGGTGCTTCTCCCGACGGCGCTGCCCGGCATCCTTACGGGCATCATGCTCGCCGTCGCAAGGGCGGCCGGCGAGACGGCACCCCTTCTCTTCACCGCCCTCTTCAGCAATTACTGGCTCTTTTCGGGAGGAGCGGCCGACCTCAAGCAACCCACGGCGTCGCTCGCCGTGCTCATCTACAATTTTGCGAGTATGCCCTTCGATAACCAGGTTCACCTGGCATGGGCTGCCGCACTCGTGCTCGTATTGCTGGTGCTTGTGACGAACCTTCTCGGGCAGGTCTTCTCACGCCGCCAAATTCATGAATAGGAGTCGTAACCGCCATGAAAAGCATGAAAAAGGCAGATAAGGAAAGAGTGGCAGTGGACGTGTGCAATGAAGTCAAACATGCGCCCGAAGGCATGAAGACCAACGGAGTCGTCATCGACTGCAGGATCGACGAGCTTTACTACGGGACGTTCAAAGCGGTCCGCGACACGGCCATCCCTATCAAGAGGAACAAGATCACTGCCTTTATCGGACCGTCGGGCTGCGGCAAGAGCACCGTGCTGCGATGCATCAACCGGATGAATGATCTCGTGCGGGGATTCCGCTTCAAGGGGCACGTGGAGTACCGCGGTAGGGATATCTACCACCCCTCCGTTGACCCGGTCGCTGTGCGCCGCTACATCGGCATGGTCTTCCAGCAGCCGAACCCTTTTGCCATGAGCATTTACAACAACGTGGCCTTCGGCCTTCGTCTGAACCGTTACCCTGGGTCGACACATGAGAAGGTCGAGGAGGCCTTGAAGCGTGCCGTCCTTTGGGACGAGGTGAAGGATAAGCTCCATAAGAGCGGCCTTTCCCTCTCGGGTGGACAGCAGCAGCGCCTTTGCATCGCGAGGTCGATTGCCACCGAGCCGGAGGTGCTCCTCATGGACGAGCCGTGTTCCGCGCTCGATCCCATAGCGACGAGGAAGATCGAAGAGCTGATGCTCGAGTTGAAGAGCCGTTACACGATCGCCATCGTAACGCACAACCTCCAGCAGGCGCAGCGTGTGGCCGACCATACGGGGTTCCTCTACGTCGATACGACGCAAGGCGGGCGCACGGGATACCTGGTGGAGTTCGGCGAATCGCAGCAGATCTTCAACGACCCCAAGGAGAAGTTTACGAGAGACTACATCAGGGGCGAGTTCAGTTAACGAGGAAGAGGACCATGCGACGTCACGCGCGAAGCCCCGAAGTCCTGAGGGTAGCCCTCTGGCTGCTTGCCCTGGTGGTCACCCTCGGCGTCCTGAGCGCCTGTTCCCCGCCGAAAGGAGGCACGCAGCAGGCCGGGACACCGGCGAACGCCATTGTGCTGCGAGGCGCCGGGGCCACCTTCCCGCTCATCCTCTACAAACAATGGTTTTCCACGTATCAGCACGACCATCCGGGCACGGTCATCACGTACGAGGCGGTTGGAAGCGGAGAGGGGATTCGCCGCTTCATCGGCCGGAACACGAAGGACGACGAACGCGTTGATTTCGGCGCAAGTGATGCCGCTATGAGCGACGCGGATATGGCACTGGTCGAAAGGGGGGTGCTCCTGCTTCCCGTCACCGCGGGAAGCGTGGTGCTGGCCTACAACCTGCCGGGCATCCAGGGGGACTTGAAGCTCTCCCGAGCGGCTTATGCAGGCATTTTCCTGGGGGAGATCAAGAATTGGAACGACCCTGCCATCGCACGGACAAACCCGGGGGTTAAGCTGCCCAGGCTCACCATCGCCACGGTGGTGCGTCAAGACCGAAGCGGCACCACCTTCGCCTTCACGAACCATCTCAGCGCCGTCAGCGAGAAGTGGCGAAGCCGTTACGGCGCCGCCACGTATGTCAACTGGCCGGGCAACGCCATGCGGGCGACCGGAAACGAAGGCGTTGCCGGCCGCATCGATCACTCGATCGGCTCGATCGGCTACGTGGGCTATGAGTTTGCACGCCGTCTTAGCCTGAATCTCGCAATTATCGAAAACCGGGAAGGCAGGTTCGTCAAGCCCACGCCTGAGAGCTGCGCGACAGCTCTGGCATTCGCTCCCATTTCCGAGAATCTCCGCGCCTTCGTGCCCGATCCCCCCGGCGAGGACTCCTACCCGCTGGTCACCTTCACGTGGATCCTTCTCTACAAAAGGTACGACGCCGTGAAGGGTGCCGCGATACGGGACCTCTTCCGCTGGTGCTTACGAGAGGGGCAGGGCTATGCTCCCCAAGCGGGGTACGTGCCGCTGCCCGAGGGCGTCGCAGCGAAGGCCGTGACCGCACTCGATAGGCTCACCATAGGGGAGGGATCTTAAGTAGAATGCGCTCTCACACAGCACGGGGCGAAGGGCAACGAAGGCAAACGCAAAAAGCGCCCGTGTGCCTCGGTAGGATGGGGATATCTTACACATTAAACCTGATGTGTAGAATATCGCCATCCTGAACCACATATTCTTTTCCCTCTATCCTGGCCAGCCCCTTCTCCCTTGCCGCATGCTCGGAGCCTGCCTTCACGAAGTCGTCGTAGGCGATCACTTCGGCTCTGATGAACCCCCGCTCCATATCCGAATGGATCTTGCCCGCGGCCTTGGCAGCGGGCGTGTTCTTTCTCACGGTCCACGCCCGCATCTCCTTACCCACGATGGTATAGAAGGTAATGAGGTCGAGAAGGGCGTATCCCGTCCCGATGATCCTCTCGATGCCTGAGTCGGCCATGCCGTACATCTCCATGAAGCCGGGTCTTTCTTCCAGGGGCAGAAGGGCAAGCTCTTCTTCGAGCTTCCCGCTGATGTAGACGACCTGTCTCCCCCGCTCCTGCGCGGGTGCTTCTACTGCCGCAAGGGGTGTCTTGTCCAGGTCCGCCTCGTCGATGTTGGCGACATAGAAGAGGGGCTTGGCTGCAATGAGGCTGAACGACTTAAGGATGGCCGCTTCTTCCGGCGAGAAGGCATCCGCGTCCACGAAGCGGCCTGCCTCCAGATCCGCCTTCACACTGTGGAGCACGTCCTGCTCAGGGCCGTGCTTCTCCTTCGATACCCTGGCGAGGCGCTCCATCTTGTCGAGCCTCTCCTCTACGATCTCCAGGTCCGATATGATGATCTCCATCTCTACCGTCTCCATGTCTCGCGTGGGGTCTATGCCCTCGTAGACATGGGGCACGCTGTTGCCCTGGAAGCACCGGACCACATGCGCCACGGCGTCGACCTCCCTGATCTGGCCGAGGAACCTGTTGCCCAGGCCTTCACCCTTGTGCGCGTCTTTCACGAGTCCGGCGATATCTATGAACTCTATGGTGGTGGGCGTTACTTTCTCGGGCTTCACGAGATCGGCCAGGCGGGAAAGACGATCGTCAGGGACGGGCACGATGCCCTTGTTCGGCTCGATGGTGCAGAAAGGATAGGGCTGGGCAGCCACGGAGAGGGCGGTAAGAGCATTGAATATGGTCGACTTGCCGGCGTTGGGCAAACCTATGATGCCGCAAGAAAAGCCCATATTTCTATCCGCCTAGGTTAACGTTCGGAGACCGCGCGTATCAGCCCGGAGCTTCTCCACAATATCGCCCCCAAAACCGTCCACACCGGAACGACAGTCGCGGCCGCGGCGATTTTTGTGTCAGGCGAGGAATGAAGGGGTCGCCGGACCGGAGCATACTTTGTGCGTATGTGAGGACCGCGCGGCCCCGCGTATGACGAAGCATGGCGCAAAAAGCGCCCGGCCGCCCCCCACTCATCTATTGAAGAGATTCATCGCCCGCTCCCGCCCCTCGGCGATCAGGACGCCCAGGGCTTCTACCGCCCGGTCGAGGGCCTCCGCAAGGGCATCCGCCTCTGTTGGCTTGAAACGGGAGAGGACATACTCGTCCGGCGGCGCGACCGGGTCCCGTCCGATCCCGATCTTCACGCGAAGAAACTGGGAGGTCCCCACGTGCTCCGCAACGGAGCGGACACCCTTGTGGCCGCCGTCTCCGCCGTCCCACTTGAGGCGGAGTTTGCCGAACTCCATATCCAGGTCGTCGTGGACCACAACGAGGTTCTCAGGGGGGATATTCCTCTTTTTCATGAGAGCCGCCACAGGCCCTCCCGAAAGGTTCATGAAGGTATCAGGCTTGGCGAGGAGGGCGGATGCTGTCTCGCCCACCACGCAGCCCGCCACTTTTCTCGACATGGGCACCGATTGGCTTTTCGAGAATCTCTCTATGGCGAGATAGCCCATGTTGTGCCTGGTGTTGCGATACGCTGCGCCTGAGTTGCCGAGCCCGCACAGGAGGAGCAATATGACGGCTATTCCTCCTTGGCTGGGGTCGGCTCCGCTGCTTCCTCCGCAGCCGGTGCTGCCGCCTCCACCTTCTCCTCTGCCTCAGGCGGCGTCACGCCCACGACCGCGACGTCGGGCGCGTCGAGGAGCTTTACGCCGGGCAAGGAGATCTCGTGGATGTGGATGGAATCGCCGATGTCCAGATTCGATATGTCGACTTCAATGAACTCCGGAATCTGACCGGGGAGGCTCTCGATCATGGCCACTCTCAGGTGCTGATCCACGACGCCGCCGTTCACGACGCCCACGGGATTGCCCACGAGATGGATGGGGACCTCGACCTGAACGGCCCTTTCCATGGAGACCTGGAGGAAGTCCACGTGGAGGACCTTGTCGTCCACGGGCCTTTTCTGCACGTTCTTGACCATGACGGGTCTCTCCTGCACCTTTGTGCCGTCTGTCAACTCCATCTTGATGATCGCGTTGCTCCTCGCGTGGGTCTCGAGGAGCCACCAGTCCCTGGACGATATGGCCAGCGCGAGGGGCTCAACATCCTTGCCGTAAAGAACGGCGGGGATGGTCCCTTCCCTTCTCAGCCTTCGGGCAGGTCCCTTTCCCCTTCCCTTTCTTGCCTCCGCCTTTATGCGTATCTCTTCCATTGCCGGACCTCCTTGTTCCGTTTACACGAATAGCGAGCTAACCGATTCTTCGTTGTGTATCCTTCTTATGGCCTCGCCGAGGATGGGCGATACATCGAGGACTTCCACCCTTTCGAGGTCCGCGGCCTTCGAATTGAGAGGAATGGTGTTCGTCACCACGAGCTTGTGCATGGGCGATTTGTTGAGCCGCTCTACCGCGGCACCCGAGAGTATAGCATGGGTGCAGCAGCCGTACACCTTGTCCGCGCCGTCCCGTATGAGTGCTTCCGCGGCCTGGACTATGGAGCCGCCCGTGTCGATCATGTCGTCAAGGAGGATGGCGACTTTACCCTTCACGTCTCCCACGATGTGCATGACCTTGGAGACATTGGCCCTTTCGCGCCGCTTGTCTATGATGGCGATGGTCGCGTCCTTGAGCCTCTTTGCCAGCTCGCGGGCCCGCTCCACGCCGCCTGCGTCGGGCGAGACGACTACGACCCGCTCCTCGAGATGCTCGAAATAGCGGAGCTGCGCCGGCAGGGCGTAGAGATGGTCCACGGGTATGGTGAAAAAGCCCTGGATCTGGCCCACGTGGAGGTCCATGGCGAGTATCCTCGTCGCCCCTGCAGTCTCCACGAGGTCCGCGACCAGCCTCGCGGAAATGGGGGCCCGGGGCGTCACCTTCCTATCCTGCCTCCCGTAGCCGTAATAGGGCATGACCACGGTGGTCCGCGCGGTCGACGCCCTTTTCAGGGCATCGAGCATGATGAGCAGCTCCATGAGGCTCTCGTTTACAGGCGGACAGGTGGGCTGGATGACGAAGACGTCCATGCCCCGCACCGATTCTTCGATCTCCACCTGGATCTCGCCGTCGCTGAATTTGCCCACGTTCGCCTTTCCCAATTCTACGCCGAGGTAGGAGCATATCCTCTCCGCAAGCCCCCTGTTAGCATTTCCACTAAGAATCTTCAGCATATCCAACGTAAATCCTCCTGATGCCCAAAAAACGTCGCATGAAAGAAAGCTGGGGCGGGAGGATTCGAACCTCCGAATGCGGGCTCCAAAGACCCGTGTCTTACCGCTTGACGACACCCCAGTGTGATGTCACAAAATGACTTTGCTCAGCTCTCTGTCGTAGGCCGCGAGCACTATCGTCTCTATTCGCTGGCGCGTCTCGCTGTTCAAAGGGTGAACGGTGTCCCTGTACGAGCCGTCTTTCATCTTCTTGCTCGGCATGGCAACGAAGAGCTTGCTGTCCCCATCGATCACCTTGAGGTCCCTGATGATGAAACATTCATCAAAAATAACGGAAGCGTACGCCTTCACTTTTTTTTCATTGACCGGGTAGATCTTGACATCGGTGATTTCCATCTCTCCCCTCCTCCTAGACGCTCCTCACTGCGAAGACACTTCCAAGATCCCCTACTCTCGCTGATCCCTCCCTTGCTTCTTTTTCGTCTCTAAATATGCCGAAGACCGCCGACCCACTCCCGCTCATGAGTGAGCCAACGGCTCCCGCCTTGCTCAGCCGTTCCTTAATTGTCTTAATTTCGGGACATTTTAAAAGGGCGACCTCTTCAAGATCGTTCTCTAGAACGTTCGCGACGTCAAGAGGAGACGAAAAATCCTCCGAAAATCTAACTTCGTTTTCCTCTTTTGTCAACAGATTCCTCAAGCCCCCGTATACATCTTTCGTGCTTATCGCCACGTTCGGGTAGACGATGACGTACCACAGGGGCGGCAGGCGCAAGGGGCTCACCCTCTCCCCTATCCCCTGTATCACGCAAGGAGCCCCGAAGATGAAAAGGGGCACGTCGGCTCCTATCCGGCCCCCTAAGTCCATGAGCTCACGCGGACCCACGGGCAGGTCCCACAGGCGGACCAGAGCTTTCATCACCGTCGCCGCGTCGCTCGAGCCTCCGCCTAAGCCGGCCCCCATTGGGATGTGCTTCTCTATGAGAACCTCCACGCCGGATGCCTGCTTGTAGTGCTCCTTGAGGAGTGTGATTGCCCTAAAGACCGTGTTCTCCGGACCGGTGGGGAGAATGCCGGCCTTATCCCGGACAACGACCCTCCCATCGGGGACGGCACGGATGGTCATCCTGTCATAGAGGGAGACGAGATCGACGATGCTGACCAGATTGTGATAGCCGTCAGGCCTCTTCGAGACAACTTTCAGGAAAAGGTTGACTTTGGCGGGCGAGAGCGATACGCGCTCCCATGCTTCTTTGGACCGCGTCTTCATCTAGTACGCGCTCTTTACTTCAAAATTATCCACTATCAGACCGGGATTCGCAACAATATTGATCTTGGCCCCGTAGGTCGTCTCGAGATACTCGATGGAGCTCTTCTCCTCCTCGGCGAGAAGACGCGCCACTTCCGGTGAAAGATAGACACTGAACTGCTTCTTCTCCCCTTTCCTGCACGCGGAGCGCAGGGCCCTCAGAACCTCGTAGCAGACCGTGAGCCTCGATTTTATGTATCCCGAGCCGTCGCAGACGGGACACGTCTCGGTGAGCATGGTCACCAG
>Ga0326728_10014681_pt1 | contig 16545 bp, 17 predicted proteins | sample MB3enrmetagenome_FD_207602 | JGI IMG/M metagenome (GOLD analysis project Ga0326728, IMG submission 207602) | Lab enriched peat soil microbial communities from McLean, Ithaca, NY, United States - MB31MN | ecosystem: Environmental > Terrestrial > Soil > Wetlands > Peat | place: USA: New York...
ACAAGGCCAGTAAAATTCGCGGATGCGAAAATAGCCGTCTTCTGCGAGGGCCTACGCCAGTTCCATTCTGCTGTGTGTGCTCAGCGGCTTACCTGCTTCTGTATTATTCGGGTGCCGAAACTGCTGCGGTGGAACTCGGGCGATAATAGAAGAACACAATGCCGGCAACCAAAAAGACATTGAAAACACCTATAAGACCTTCGGCGGCCGAACCGCAGCGGAACAGTATTGCAGAGTGGGCCGTCACGATCGTCATGCTTCTATTTGGGACCGCGACGGTGGCACAGGCATTCGTCATCCCAACTGGCTCCATGCAAGACACGCTTCTGATTGGCGACCACCTCTTAGTGGACAAATTGTTTCTGATCATTGACCGCAATGTTGCGAGCACATTTCGACATTACTTTGGCGTGAGGTTTCGGAAATCAACCCAGCCAGGCTATTCCGTTGAAAGGTATACACAGTGCCTCTATTTGGCTCAAGGGGAGATTCGTTCGTTTGGCCCTGAGCGGTTCCGACTGCTGGAAGCGAACACGCCGGAGGCCCGCATCTTTGACAAAATTGCATGGTTTGCTGGGAGACCTTTCTCTTTGTCTCGGGCCATCTGAAGCGTGGACAGCGAACTCGAGAAATGCTTCAGGGCCGCCTTCCCAAAACCTCTTTCAAATCGCGCTTCCCATGCAGCACCGCGACCACCTGCAACGGGATCGTTTCGGGCCGGCAGACGATCACATAACTGGGAAATTTCGTGACGGTCCAAAAACGCACCGGCTGCGGCGTTATGTCCTGCCGCTTGCTTCCCATAAGGGGATGCTTCGCCAGCCGGCGACATGTGGCGACGATTTCCATTTCCACCCTGTTGGCGGTTTCCCGGCTGTCTTCCGCGATAAACCACCAGATGGCATCGAGGTCTTCAGTCGCCTGCGGCGTGAACCGAAAGGACGCATTCATCCCTGCGGCTTCAGCCGCTCGGCGCGTCGTTTTCTCAACATTTCAATGGCGGCATCTCCATCGATCAATTCACCGCGCTCGGCCTGCGCAAAGCCAATCTCTATATGGGCGGCTACGGATCGCGCTGTTCAACCATCCAGTCTTCGAGCTGAAGCTGCTCGCGAATGATCTCGAGCGCCTGATCGAGGACTTCGCCGGGGTTCTGATACGCACCGGATTGGACGGCTAAGTCGATCACGCGCTGCTGTTCAGGTTTCAGGTCAATCGCCACGACGGCCTCCCGTTTTCAAAACCAGTCTTGCTGCCCTCACCGTACCCCGCCGCTCCTAGCGGCGTCAACCAAATATCCGCCCGGAAACCGCCGATCTCCCTCACTCCCCCACCAAATGCAGCACCACGCTCCGCCGATGCGGAATGGAGCGGTGCTCGAAAACGTAAACTCCCTGCCACGTTCCCAGCGCCAGGCGGCCTTCCACCAGCGGGATCGTTAATTGTGTCTGCGTGAGCGCCGCGCGGACGTGCGCCGGCATGTCGTCCGCGCCTTCCACCGTGTGCCGGTACCAGGCCGCGTCCTCCGGTACGAGCCTCTCGAAGAACTCGTCCAAATCGCGCAAAACGTCCGGATCGGCATTCTCCTGAATCGTGAGTGATGCCGAGGTGTGCTGAATGAACGCCGTCAACAGACCCGTTCGCAGGCCCTGCCCTTCGGCCCACTTCGCGATTTCTCTCGTGATGGAGTAGAGTCCCTTGCCGCGCGTCGCCACCTGCAAGCGGTGCGTGAACTGCTTCATTCCACGGTAACGCTCTTGGCCAGATTGCGCGGTTGGTCCACGTCGCAGCCGCGCCGCACCGCAACATGATACGCCAGCAATTGCAGCGGAACGATCTCTAGAATCGGCAGCAGCAACTCGGTGGAGGCGGGAATCTCGACGGCGTGGTCCGCTATTTTCGCAGCCTCGTCGTCGCCCTCTGTCACTATCGCGATGACCATCCCCTCGCGCGCCTTCACTTCCTGAATGTTGGAAACCGTCTTTTCGTAGAGGATGCGGCCCTCGGGCTGCGAGGGATCGCGCGTGGCCAGCACCACCACCGGCAGTTCTTCATCAATCAACGCGTTCGGTCCGTGCTTCATCTCTCCCGCCGGGTAACCTTCCGCGTGAATGTAGGAAATTTCCTTCAGCTTGAGCGCGCCTTCGAGCGCCATCGGAAAATGGACGCCCCGGCCCAGGAATAGAAAATCTTCTGCGCGAAACAGCTTCCGGCTCAGTTCTTCGAACACCGGGTCGTGCGTGAGCACCTTCTCCAGCTTCGCCGGGATATGCAGCAGCTCTTGCACTAGGCCTCGCGACGTGTTCTCGTCCAGCACGCCGCGCGTCTGCCCAATGTACATGGCGAGGATGAACAGCGCCGTCAACTGGCTCGTAAACGCTTTGGTGGATGCGACGCCGATCTCCGGCCCCGCGTGCGTGTAGATCGTGCCCGAAGCTTCGCGCGTGATCATCGAGCCCCCCACGTTGCAGATGGCCAGCGTCTTCGACCCCTTCTGCTTGGCCTCCCGCTGCGCCGCCAGCGTATCCGCCGTCTCGCCCGATTGTGAAATCACCACCGTTAGCGTGTCGCTAGACAAAATCGGGTCACGATATCTAAACTCACTGCCGTAATCCACTTCCACCGGCATCCGCGCCAGCTTCTCGATCATGAATTTCCCCGCCAGCGCCGCATGCCAACTCGTGCCGCACGCGATGATCTTGACTTGCCGGAACTCGCGAAAGTGCTTGGGCGAGATGTCCATCTCGTCCAGGAAAATGCGGCCCGTTTCCTGCCCCACGCGCCCCAGCGTCGTGTCGCGTACTGCGCGCGGCTGCTCGTAAATCTCCTTGAGCATGAAATGCTTGTAGCCGCCCTTTTCCGCCATGATCGGGTCCCACAAGATGTGCGACACCTGCCGGTTCACTCTCCGGCCCTCGAAATCGCTCAAGTAAACGCCCTCCGGCGTCAGCACCGCCATGTCGCCGTCCGCCAGGAAAAACATATCCCGCGTGTGATGCAGAATCGCCGGAACATCGGAGGCAACGAAATACTCTCCGTCTCCCAGCCCAATTACCACCGGCGGCCCCGAGCGCGCGGCCACGATCTTGTTCGGATCGGTCCGCGCCAGTACCGCCAGCGCAAACACGCCCGTCAACTGCTTCACCGCTGCCCGAACCGCTTCCTCTAGGTTCCCCTTGAAGTGTTTTTCCACCAGGTGCGCGATGATCTCGGTATCGGTCTCCGTTTTGAAAACGTGCCCCTCGGATGCCAGTTGGTCCTTCAGCGCCAGGTAGTTTTCCACAATCCCGTTGTGCACCACCACGATGTCGCCCGTGCAGTCCCGATGCGGGTGCGCGTTTTCTTCGGTTGGCCGCCCGTGCGTCGCCCAGCGCGTGTGCCCGATGCCGTAACGCCCTTCCACCGGATCCAGGCGGATGACCTCCTCCAGGTTGTGGAGCTTGCCCGATGCCCGCCGAATCCCCAGCGTTTCGTCGTCGCAGTAGACCGCGATTCCGGCAGAGTCATACCCCCGGTACTCCAGGCGTTTCAGGCCCTCGAGAATAATAGGAACGGCTTTGCGGGCGCCCACATAGCCAACGATGCCACACATGGATTCATTATAGGGGGATCGAGGTGGGGTGAAGTTGCTCGTATTGCGCCATTTAGGTGCTAAGTGGGACGCCGAATGGGTGATATCCCCCAACATAAATGGAGAGCTATTGTGCTGAAATCACACATTTTGTTGCAGATCCCGGCGTGGCACCTCTAGTGCTTACTTCGGCATCGGCCAGCACTACTAATAGCGCTGCCGTGGAGGCAATAATGACTCGAATTTGGCCGTTTCTGTTGATCGCTGGCTGTGCACTGGCGGCCGATCCTAAACAACCACCGGCACAGGCGGCCCGCGGTCAAGCCTTCTTCCTGGATGAAAGCAACGCCAAGCACTGCGGTAGTTGCCACGCATTAGGCAAGCAGGGCACTGCCGTGGGACCCGATCTTTCCAAGCTCGCCCGTCTCGGTCCGCGCGGCATTCTCATGGCGATTCGCGCTTCGCGCACCGCCTACGTCCAGACCGTCAAGTTAAAGAATGGCACCGAGTTTCCCGGAATGCCCGTAGCGCAGGACGATGCTACGGCGCAATACTATGACATGAGCGCAACGCCGCCGGCGCTGCGGAAAATAGACCGGAAGGACATTGCTTCGGTGGGTGATAACAGCGTTTGGAAGCACCCGCCCGAGTCCGCGGGGTACACGGCCCAGCAGCTTGCTGATGTGATTGCCTTTATCAAGTGGGCCTCATACGGTGACACTAAAGGGGTCAGCCTCGACGACGTTCAGTAGCGGCGACGCGCGTTTTGTCCTCGCGCCACGTCGCGTTGAGGAGAACGAATGAAGCTGCGCGATGAAGACGCGCTCGAATATCATGCCGCCGCGCCTGCGGGCAAGGTGGCAATCCGTCCGACCAAACCCTGTCTAACCCAACGCGACCTCAGTTTGGCCTACACTCCCGGGGTCGCCGTGCCTTGTTTGGCCATCGAACGCGACCCCGGTCTGGCTTACAAATACACGGCTAAAGGAAATCTGGTTGCCGTCGTGACGAATGGCACTGCTGTTCTCGGATTGGGCAACATCGGTCCGCTGGCCGGCAAGCCCGTCATGGAAGGCAAGGCTGTGCTGTTCAAGCGGTTCGCCGACATCGATGTTTTCGACATCGAGTTGGCCACGCACGATCCGCGCGAGGTGATTCGCGCCTGCCAGTTGCTCGAGCCCACCTTCGGCGGCATCAACCTGGAAGATATCAAGGCGCCCGAGTGCTTCCTGATCGAGGAAGAGCTGCGGCGAACCATGAAAATCCCGGTTTTTCATGACGACCAGCACGGCACCGCCATCATCTCCGGCGCGGCACTGCTGAATGCGCTCGAAATCGCCGGCAAGGACATCGGCCAGGTGCGCGCGGTGTTCAACGGCGCGGGTGCGAGTGCCATTGCCTGCGCCAAACACTATATACGGTTGGGTGTGCGCCGGGAGAGCATCCTGATGTGCGACACCAAGGGCGTCATCTATCGTGGCCGCGAAGAAGGCATGAATCCTTATAAGGAGATGTTTGCTGCGGAGACACGCGCCCGTACGCTGGCGGATGCGATGCGCGATGCGGACATTTTCTTTGGTTTTTCGTCAGGGAACTGCGTGACGGCGGACATGGTACGGTCGATGGCGGCGAAACCCATTGTCTTCGCGCTGGCCAATCCCGATCCCGAAATTGCTTACGACGTGGCCATGGAAGCGCGGCCCGATGCAATCGTAGCCACTGGCCGATCCGATTTTCCCAACCAGGTGAATAATGTTCTCGGATTTCCGTTCATCTTCCGCGGGGCGCTGGATGTGCGCGCCACGATCATCAATGACGAGATGAAACTAGCCGCCACCCGCGCTCTGGCGGCGCTTGCCAAAGAAGATGTCCCGGACGCGGTACGGCGCGCCTATGGGCAGGAGCAACTGGAGTTCGGGCGCGAATATCTGATCCCCAAGCCATTTGACTCGCGGGTCCTGATGTGGGAAGCCTCCGCGGTCGCAGAATCCGCCATTCGTACCGGCGTTGCCCAGCTCACGCTCGATATCGCAGAGTACCGCGAACAACTGGAGCGCCGCCTGGGTAAAGCACGGGAAGTGATGCGTGTGATGATTCACAAGGCGCAGCGCGATCCCAAGCGCGTTGTCTTTCCGGAAGGAGAAGAGGACAAGATCCTGCGCGCCAGCCAAATTCTGATCGACGAGAAGATTGCCACGCCGATTCTACTGGGCCGCGAGGCGGTGATTCGCGAGCGCATGGCCAGTCTTCATCTGCATACCTACGCCATGCGCATCGTCGACCCCTCCGCCGCGCCCGAACGCGAGCGCTATGCGCAGGAGCTTTACAGTTTGCGGCAGCGCAAGGGTCTGATGCCGCACGAAGCGCAGGAGATGGCGCGCCAGCGCACAATTTACGGAGCGCTAATGGTGCGCGAAGGGGAGGCCGACGCACTGGTCGCGGGGATCACGCAACATTATCCAGACACCATCCGGCCGGCCCTTCAGGTGATCGCTGTGCACCCTGGGCTGCGGAAGGTTTCGGGGGTATATGTGTTGATCACGCCGCGCGGGGATATTTATTTCCTGGCGGACGCCACGGTCAACATCGAGCCCTCATCGGAAGACTTGGCAGAGATTGCCATTTGCGCAGCCGAGACCGCGCGCCGCTTCGGGCAGGAGCCGCGCGTCGCTCTGCTTTCGTTCTCGAACTTCGGCAGCACGCGGCACCCACTGGCAGAGAAGGTCGCGCGCGCGGTGGCGCTCGTGCGGCAGCGGGCTCCGGAGCTGATGGTAGACGGCGAAATGCAAGCTGATACCGCGCTATCGCCCGAGATCATCGAGCGTGACTATCCATTCAGCACGCTCAAGGGCGGCGCAAATGTTCTGGTTTTTCCGAACCTCGAAGCGGGCAACGTGGCCTACAAGCTGCTTGCACGCATCGCCGGCGCGGAAGCCATGGGGCCGATCCTGACGGGCATGAGCCACCCCGTGCACGTGCTGCAACGCGGCGCCGAAGTCAACGACATCGTGAACATCGCGGCAATAGCGGTGGTGGATGCGCAGGAGAGAAGGTAGTTCTCGCGGGGCGCTGCTCGGGTACTACTTAGCTATTCAGCCCCACTCTGCACTCGTGCCGTTCCAGCACGAGTTTTTCCTCGTTGATATACGCGCGGTTGCGTTGAGTGAGCAGGTCGAAATCTACCTGGTGGGCGTCGAATTCGGGCCCGTCCACGCAGGCGAAGACGGGTTTTCCCCCGACGGATACGCGGCAGCCGCCGCACATGCCCGTGCCATCCACCATGATGGGATTCAGGCTCGCGACCGTCTTGACGCCCCATTCGCGCGTGAGTTGCGCGGCGAAGCGCATTAGCGGGATGGGGCCGATCACGTGCACAAATCTCGGCACGCGGTGGGATTGAGTGCGCCAGTAGCGCATCAACTCGACTACGTTGCCGTGGAATCCGTCGGAGCCGTCATCGGTGGCCCAGTGCACTTCGTCCGTGGCTCCGGCGAGTTCCTCATTGAGAATCTGACGGCTGGCGGTGCGGGCTCCGACCAGCGCGACGACGTAATTGCCTTGCTGGCGTAACGCGCGAGCCACCGGGAGCAGCTCAGCGACACCCACGCCGCCGCCGACGCACCACACGGTTCCGAAGTGGCCCGCAGTGGCGGGCGTCCCCAGGGGGCCGAGTAGATCAGCCAGCGAGTCGCCGGGCCGCATGGAGGCTAGCGTATGGGTGGTTTTTCCGATCGCTTGGAAGATCAGACGAATACTGCCGCGTTCGAGATCACCATCGACGAGCGTCAGCGGGATGCGTTCGCTCTCTTCGGTCGGGCGCAACACTACGAACTGGCCGGCCTTCCAGTGGCGCGCAATATCCATGGCTTCGACTTCAATGGAATACGTGTCCGGCCCCAGTTCCGCTCGCGAAAGGATCTGGAAGGGCGCTGCCTTCTGCGGTGTTTCGATCAGAGAAGCCGGCTGGCCGTTCAGTGCTCGATGAATGGCCTCCGCAGCCGCACGGCCGTCGCGCATCGCCTGAATGACGGTGGAGCCACCACGGGCCACGTCGCCGCCTGCGAATACGTTGTGCAAGCTGGTCTCACCGGACTCCTGTATCGCGATCTTGCCGTCTTTGGTCACTAACTCGGGCGTGGCACGCTGCACCGTGGGGTTGGGACCTTGGCCGACGGCGGCGACGATCGTGTCAACATCCATCCAGTATTCGGAGCCTGGAATCGGCACAGGGGACGGACGGCCGGATTCATCTGCGGCTTCGAGACGCATGCGAATACACTGCATGCGCTTCAACACGCCGCGCTCGTCGCCTTCCAGGCGCACCGGGGCCGCGAGAAACTCAAACTTCACGCCTTCTTCTTCGGCGTGCGCAATCTCTTCTATGCGCGCGCGCAGTTCCTTGCGGCCGCGGCGAAAGAGAATTGTGGTCTCGCTTCCCATGCGCCGCGCCCACCGCGCCGCGTCCATCGCGGAATTGCCGCCGCCCACGACCACGGTGCGCGCGCCCACACGCACCGGTGTGTCAGACTTGGGAAAGCGGTACGCTTCCATCAGATTGAGGCGGGTGAGAAATTCGTTGGCGGTATAGATGCCGATGAGATTCTCACCGGGTATGCCCATCATGTGGGGCAGGCCGGCGCCAGTGCCGAGAAACACCGCCGCGTAGCCCTGGTCGAACAGTTCTTCGACCGAGCAGGTTTTGCCCACGAGAAAATCCGTACGAAACTCGACGCCCATCGCGCGCAAGCGATCGATCTCAGTGTGTACGACTTCCCTCGGCAGGCGAAACTCAGGGATGCCGTAGATCAGCACGCCGCCGAGCTCATGCAGGGCTTCGAAGACCGTGACGCGGTAACCGTTAATAGCCAGGTCGCGCGCCGCGATCAGCGATGCCGGGCCGCTACCGACCAGCGCCACGCGCGCTCCCTCAGGCGGCGGAGGCGTTGCGGCGCCGTCTCGCGTAACCATGCCGTAGTCCGCCGCGAATCGCTCAAGTGACCCGATGGCCACCGGCTCCAGCTTCTTCCCCAACAGGCAGGCTTTTTCGCAGAAGCGTTCATGCTGGCACACACGGCCGCAAATGCCAGGAAACGGGCTCTGCTGGAGGATGCTTTCCAGCGCGCCGGGGGCATCGGATTCGGTCAGACGGTCGATAAAGCTGCGAACATCGATGTGAAGCGGGCATGCCTCCATGCATTTTGGTTCGACGCAATGCAGGCAACGGAGAGCTTCCTTGAGCGCCTGGTCAGGCGAAAAGCCGCAGTTAACCTCTTGGCAACCCTGAATCCGTTCTTCGGGCGCCCGCAGCGTTTCGAGCTGCCTGGGCGCTTTTGGGGTCCTTTTTGGTTTATTCGCCCCCGGATGTGCGTGATTTGCCCCAGTTTGTTCGGAATCCGCGCTCATTGACAGCCCCCCAACCCATCCAGAAGGGTGTTTATTGCACGTCGGCTTCCAGGTTCGTCACGAAGGTGCTATGCCGATTGCAGCATTTCCTCCCAGGTGACTTCGCGGCGGGCATCAATGGCCATACGGCCTAGCAGGGACGTGAAGGTGCTGTCGGCGGCATCGAAGGCCATGTTGCGGGCTTTGCCGGCAAGGACGTCGGTCACGAAGGCATCGATGGCGTCGATGGTGATTTCGTGCTTGGAATTCACGACGAGGTCGTTGTTCTCGTCCTTGTGCCACTTGTAGTACTTGCGCTCGGTTTCCAGCACGCCTTCGGTTCCGAAGAACTGCTCTTTGACGTCCCAGTACCGCTTCACGCCGAGTTGGGTTGCGGCAAGAAATCCGCGCAGGCCATCGGGGTATTCGTACGTCACGTTGAGGTGGTCGAGGTTGTCGCCGAACGCGCGCTTCTTGCGCCCGCCCGCGCCGGTTGCCTTCAGCGGATGCGACTGCGCGAACCAGTTGAGGATGTCCAAGCCGTGGCAATCCTGCTCGACGATGAAATCGCCGGAGGTCTCGCGGAACGCGCCCCAGTGGCGGATGCGCCACTCCTCGCGTGGATAGGACGATTCGAAATGGCGCATGGCCGCGCCGCCGAGCAGCCAATCACTGCGCATGAGCAGCAACTCGCCTAGCTTGCCGGAGCGCAGAATATCGAGCGCCGCCAGGTACTCCGGGCTGAAGCGCTGCTGGAAGCCGAACTGGATGACTTTCGACGGGTCGGCTTTTTGCGCGGCGCGCACCAGACGCTTGACACCAGCTACATCTGCGCCCGCAGGCTTCTCGCAATAAATGTGCTTATGCGCCTCGACGGCGGCTTCGAAGTGTTCGGGATGCAGGAAGACGGGCGTGGCGATGAGAACGGCGTCGAGATCCGTGCGCGCCAGCAGGTCGTGGTAGTTGGTGTGAACCGGAGCGTGTTCGGTGCCGGGGATTTCGGTTTTTGCGCGGTCGATCTGATCGTGATAGATGTCACAGAGCGCGGCAACGCGCACGCGCGGGTCGTCGGCAAAGAGTTTGCCGTCGTATCGGCCGCGGCCGCCGGTTCCGATGATTCCCAGCGCTAACTGCGAGTTGGCCTGAGCACTAAAGGCGGCTTTGGAGCTGGCGAGAAGTGCGGCTCCCCCGGTGAGCGCGGCACGGCGCGTGAATTGATGCATAGAATCTCCTTTTCCGGAGACCGATGCAATTCAAGTGCCGCGGGATTTAATCGAGGAATTCGACCCGGTATTCTTCGATGACCGGGTTGGTGAGCACCTCGCGGGCGATGGTGTCGATGTCTTTGTGGGCCTGCTCGCGAGGAGTAGCGGCGTCGATCGCAATCTCGAAATACTTGCCCTGCCGCACCGCGGAGATGTCGCGATACCCCAGCCCATGGAGGGCATGGCAGATGGTTTGGCCTTGCGGATCGAGGACGGTGGATTTGGGCGAGACGTACACGCGGGCTTTCATGGAATCTGTATTATAGCGGGCGGGTAGGTGGGCGTCCTGGAGGCGGCGAGACTCACACCAGTGTCTTTACACCGGCATGCTTGGCCGCCTTGTTGAGGCTCGCGTCGCGCGAGGCGAGGGGAAGACGCTTACGGATGGCGAGTTCGAGATATGCGGCATCATACACAGAAAGTTCATGCTTCTGCGCAAGGTCTGTGATTGCGCCCAATGCCAATCGCGAGCCTTCGTCATCGACGGCTGGCATGAGGCGGCCCAGGATACTGCGGCCGCGCGAACATTCGCCCGGATCGATTCTTTTTCGGCGTGTCAGCACGACCAACGAATTCGCCACCTCGAACATCCACAGAACGGGGACCATGAAGGGTCTGCCCGCCGCCACGTCGTCCAACAAGTGGTCGGTTACCTCGGTCGATTGGGAGAGCACAACCCAGGAGACACCGACAGACGAGTCAGCGACGAAACCGCCACTCACGGGCGTCCTTCGCCGATCGCACTCCGGATTTCCGCGTCGGTCAGCGGCTTGAAGCCCCGGCGCTTGGCCATCGAGCTACGCAACGCCCTCAAGTCGCTGACGGCTTGTTGAATTGCTGCCAGTGAGGTCCGGCCTTCCGGGATAATGCGTGCAACAGGTTTGTCATGCCTGGTGATGATGATCTCCTCGCCGTGAGTTACGCGGTCAAGAAGCTCTCCGAACCGGGTCTTTGCCTCGAATGCGGTAACGGTTGCCATCGCGCCTCGAAATTAACTAGCTATTGACTAATCTAACAGAACCAGAAGCCTTACGCGTAAATCGGCTCCAACTTCTTCACCACATACGCCCCACACCGCTCATAACTGGCCCGCGGGCCCTTGCGCGCCGTGTCCAGATCCACGCAGAGCCAGCCTTTGTAGTCTACCGATTTCAGGATGTGGTGGCAGGCCGGGAAATCGACTTCGCCGTCGCCTAAGTCATAAATGCTGGAAAGGAACTTGGCTTCGTCGGAGTCTTTAGGGTAGACTTTGCCGTTGTCATCAACAAAGTCTGCCTCAGGGATGGTCCACCTCGCGTCCTTATAATCCGCGAAGATGATGCGGCGCTTGAATTTTTCGACCATGGCGGGCACGTTGGCGCCGGCCAGGTGCAGGTGCGCGGTGTCGGGCGCGAAGAATACCAGCTTCGGATCGCATTTGGCAAGCAGCAGCTCGATTTCGTCCGGCTTCTCCATGAGCTGGCCGAGGTGGTTATGCAGCCCCACGCGGAATCCCAGTTCGCGCGCCATCAGGCCTGTGCGCGAGTAACAGTCGGACATGTTTTCGAATGCCGGCATGATGTCGGCTCCGGGCGGGAGGCGCGAGGGTGTGAACATCACGAGCTCAGTAGCTCCAAACTCTTTCAGGACGGACATCGCGCGGCGGGCGTCGGCGTAAAACTTCTCGTGCTTCGAGGGGTCGTGCGCGGGGCCGCCGAACGAAGCCGTGCAAACGTGCAGCTTGCGCTTCTTGACTTCTTTCAGCATTTGCGACGGCGTGAGATTGTAGGCCTCGAAGCAGTGCGGAAAATCGGTGAGGCGGATGCCGATGAAGCCGGTGTCGCGCATCACGTCGAGAATGTCGGTGAACGGCACGGGCCGGAAGTGGCTCCACAGGCCGAGGCTGACGGCCCACTTGATGTTGCGGTTGGCCGGCAGCGTTGCGGCCGCGCGGGCCAGAGCGACCGATAACGACGCTAGAAACGCTCTGCGGTTCATGGCAATCTACGCAACGCGAAACTTGCGAACGGCTTCCTCATCCAGGTCGATGCCTAATCCGGGCTCTTGCGGCATGGCGAGGTAGCCGTCTTTGGCGCGCAGCTTTTGGCGGGTGAGCTGCTCGCGCAGATTGGTTTCCTCTTCGGCGACGAATTCGCAAATCAGCGCGTTGGGAATGGAATTCAACCAGTGCAGCGCGGCCGTTACATTCACATATGTGGTGAACCCGTGATTGGCAACGGGCAGGCCGCGGTCCCAGGCGAGCGCGGCAATCTTCATGGCTTCGGTGAAACCACCGCAGCGGGTAAGGTCCACCTGGACCACATCGATGCCGCCGCGGTCCATCAAGTCGAGAAACGATTTCCTCTCGCTCTCCTCTTCGCCGGCGGCGATGCGCACGTGCGTGGCTTCGGCAAGCTTGTGATAGCCGATGTAATCGTCGGGGCGCAGCGGTTCTTCCAGCCAATAAATGTTGTAGTCGGAGAAGGCGCGGGCGCGTTGGAGCGCTGTCTTGGAGTCCCAAACAAGGCCGGCGTCGATGAGCAGGTCGCCTTCGTCGCCCAAACCCTTGCGGCCCTCGCGAACCAGGCCGATGTCGGTCTTCTCATCGCGCCCCATCGGATCCCAGCCGAACTTGACCGCCGTGAATCCCTGGTCGCGGTAGCGTCGCGCCAGTTCGCCTGTCTTCTTGGGCGTCTCGCCGAATAGCGAACTCGCGTAGCACCGCATCTTCTGGTGAAAGCCGCCGCCTAGCAGTTTCCACACGGGCATTTTGAGCGCCTTGCCTTTGATATCCCACAGCGCGATGTCGATGCCACTCATGGCATGCAGGCCCACCCCGCGCCGGCCGCCGTAAATGTTGGCGCGATACATCTTGTGCCAGATCTTCTCGGTCTCGAAGGGATCTTCGCCAACGACGACTTGCGCGAGGCCCACCGCGGTCGTGTGTGAGAATGGCCCGTCAATCGTCCCCTTCACGGCCATCGGCGCCGAGTCGACCTCGCCAATACCGGTGATGCCGGCGTCGGTTTCGACGCGGACGATCAGTGCATCCTGACCGCTATCGCACTGGAACTTGACCTCCGGCTGGCGGAGGTAGAGAGCTTCTACTTTCGTGATTTTCATGGTTGAATCTCGCATGATATCGTGCGCGCAGGGATCAGCGCCAGATCGCTGGACTGGGGCTCATCGCGAATAGTAGGCCTGCATCATCTTTTCGATAACGGCGTACGGCATCGCGCGCTTCAACCATACCGCCGCGCGCTGCGCAAATGGTCCTACTGTGTACCGCAGGCGAGGCCGGGCGTTGTTGATCACTCCATGCAGCAGGCGTGCGATAGCATCGGGACTAGGGCCAGCTTGCTCGTCCGCTGCCATCCGGCCAACGGCGCGTTCGAAGCTTTCCCGGTAAGCCGAGGCGCGTGAAGACGCCGCCGTCGACCGCCGGTTCTGCGTGAACGACGTGCGGTGATCACCCGGTTCGATCAGCACCACGTGAATGCCAAACGGTCCGGCCTCCAGCCGCAGTGCCTCGCTCAAACCTTCGAGCGCAAATTTCGTCGCACTATACAGCCCTTGATAAGGGATCGCGATCAACCCACCGATCGATCCAATATTGACAATGTAGCCGGACCCTTGCCGTCGCATCACCGGCAGCGCCGCGCGGCACATGCGAAACACGCCGAAGAAATTCACTTCGAATTGCGCTACGGCTTCCTCGCTCGACGTATCCTCAATAGCCCCGGCGATACCGAACCCCGCGTTGTTGACCAACACGTCAAGCCGCCCCTCCTGCGCGAGGACGGTGTCGATGGCTTGTGCAACTGAAGCGTCGTTCGTCACGTCCAGCGCAAGTGGTGTCACGCCCGGTGCCGTCTTCGCACTACGCGACGCCCCGTACACGCGATATCCGCGTTCAGCCAAATACGCTGCGCAGCATAAGCCGATGCCGGAGGACGCTCCCGTCACCAGCACAACCCGCCCCGCTGCGCGCATCTGCTCCAACGCTTAGCTCTTCAGCCAGCGGTCAAACCAGGCGAACGCTTCCTTTTGCATCGCGCGGTCGAACTTGTGCGGCCCGTCGTAGAAACTCGCGTGGTAACGCTCCGGCGCACCAGCTTTTCGGTACACTTCGGTGAGAATCCGGTCCGCCCGTTCCATCTCGGGCATCGTGAACAGGTCATCCTGTCTGTTGTTCAGCACCAGCACCGGGTTCGGCGCGCCCAGCCCCAGTACTTCCGGATAATCCAGGTCGCGCGGCAGCCCTGGCACGTAGCACATCCACGTATGCGTGTAGCACTTGTTCAGCAGGTAGTCGCGCCACGTCGTCATCATGCCCACGCAGCACGAGCACCGAATCCGCTCGTCAGCCCCCGTCAGCATCACCGTGCGCAGCCCGCCGCCTGACAATCCCGCGCAACCGATCCTCGTCGCGTCCACGTCCGGCCGCGAAGCCAGGTAATCCACCGCGCGCTGATCGTCGAACACAAACACGCCCGGCCACGTCATCCCCGCGCAGAACAGGCTCTTGGCCATCAGGTGCTCGTGATTCGCCGCGAACTCGTTATAACGCTGGATCTCGTCTTCGGCCTCGGGATTCACCTCCGTCAGATGGCCGCGAATGCTGTCCGGCAAATCCGCCACGCGCACGCGCCGGCTTCCAAACGTGAACGTATCGTGCACCACCACCACGTACCCGCGCCGCGCCAATTCGTTCGCCCATGCCGCACCCTCGTAGTAGTGCTCCTGGTGCTGCAGCATCAATGGATGCGGGTCCTTCGACATCCGCGTAATCTTGCGCAGCCCGAAATATTTGTTCCCGCCGTGGTCATGCAGCCCCACAACGCCCGGCAACTTTCCGCGCGCCCCGGCCGGCTTCAACACCAGCGCCTCTGTTGGAGGTCCATACGGCAGTTGCCACTGAATGTGCTCAATCGAGAGTCCGTCGAACTCGAGCTGATGCTGCAACACCGCCACCGGCGTCGTTGCGCCACCCGGCGGCCCCATCAGTGCTTCCCGGAATCGCGCCCGCGCCACGCCCCGCCAGGCATCCACGTTCGTGAACATCGGCTGCCGGAACGATAACAGCGGCGGATCTTGCACAATGTGCGCCGCCCACTCCCCGTACGCGCCAATCATGTTTGGAGTCATACGATCCTGGCTCAGGCGAGCAGCTCCTTCATCATGTTCACGTACCTGCGGCACGTTTCTTTCATGTCTTCTTTAGAGCCGTCCTGTTCGAGCGAGAGGTATCCCGTGAAGCCGATCGCCTTCACCGCGTCCGTGATCGCCCGAAAATCCATCACGCCTTTTCCAATGGCCACATATTCCCGCATCGAAGCGTCAACGTCGCGCACATGCAGATTCATCAGATGCTTGTTCAGCTTGTGAATGGACACCGGCGGATAATCGCGCTGATTCATCGCCCAGCCGCAATCCAGATTCGCACCCAGCGCCGGGTCGCGAATCGCGTCCCACAAGCGTAGGAAACTGTCGGTCACCGGGATCATGGTGTACGTGTGGTTTTCGATCGAGAATTTCATGCCGTGCGCCTTGGCACGCTCCACGCATTCCTTCATGGTTACCGTGAACACGTGCCACAGCTCGTCGAAATCGTAACCCGGCCCGATGTTGATGTGGAATTTCTCGCCCGGCTTCACATCGCCCAGAAAATAGCGCGGCAGGTATCCGCCACCGGGATCGCTCAACTCCCGCGCCCACGGCGCTACGATGTTCACCATCGGCGCTCCCAGCTTCTTTCCGATCTTGCAACCGCGCTCGAAATAATCGACGCTCTTCTTGCGCTCTTCCGCATTTCTGCTCGTCAGCCCTTCCACCACCGGCTGGAAAAACGGAAACTGATTCACCACCAGATGATTCCGCTCCAACTGGAGCTTGATGCGGTCTATAGTCGCATCCGTCCAGTACTCGTCCACGTCCTGGCGCGAATTGGCGATGAGTTCGATACCCTCGAAACCCAGGCTCCCGATAATGTCGATCGCCTCCTCGGGATGCGCGCCCGGAGCGAGGCTATGAAAATTCCAGCTCACACTTCCAATGCGCGGCCGCTGTTTCGTGACACTCGTTTGCGCCGCGGCGGCGAGAAGCGGACCACCCAGCCCTAACGTGGGAATGAATGTTCGACGGTTCACGAGTTACCTCCTTGAATCAGAAGGGTCATGATAACCAACTTGCCTGACGCGCGCCAGACCCAAAGCCCGTGGATGTCGTTAGTATGTGATATGTCCGGTCCAATTCACACGTGATCTGTCCGCTTGTACCGGGGCGGGTAATGCTGGGTGGTGGACGAAACCCAGCAGTACTCAGCCGCCGAGATGGAGCGGATGATGA
>Ga0326728_10014682_pt1 | contig 16545 bp, 13 predicted proteins | sample MB3enrmetagenome_FD_207602 | JGI IMG/M metagenome (GOLD analysis project Ga0326728, IMG submission 207602) | Lab enriched peat soil microbial communities from McLean, Ithaca, NY, United States - MB31MN | ecosystem: Environmental > Terrestrial > Soil > Wetlands > Peat | place: USA: New York...
CTTCTCGTTGCGATCTTTCTTGCCTAACACCCATCCCTCCAATCGTTTTCGTTATTGAATTCTAGCAGATGGATGAGAGGAAAACCAGTGATTTATGAGGGAAAAGGCGAGTTTTTCAACAGGCTGTAAAGATGTGGCCCCCATGCCCCCCAGGGTCAAGGCCATCCCGGCATTGTCAATGAAAATGTGAATCATGTGAGAACAGGAGCAGCCGGGCATCTCGTATAGAGTCAGTAAAGGGGGAATAGCGAAGGTACATGAGTGATAAAGAGGTGAGGGACAGCGGGGGGCCGATTCGATTCATCGCCACAAATGCTTCCGCCCGAATCTGATTCCCAGCTTCCTCATCCTGTGCCTGAGAGTGTCGGGGTTAATGCCAAGCAGCTCGGCGGCGCCTCCCTTCCCGCTCACCTTGCCCCCTGCTTTCTTGAGAACGGTTTCGATATGCCGCGCCTCCACGTGATCAAGCCGTTCGGTCTCCTGCTCAGCAAAGGTGTGGCCTTTGGTCCACGGAGGTGAGTAGCGGCCTGCGATACCGGCAAACGTCACGCATTTTGGGTCGGAGAGAATGATCGCCCTTTCTACCGCATTCTCCAGCTCCCGCACGTTGCCGGGCCAATCGTACGCCGTGAGCCGGTCGATCTCACCCGGTGCTAGGGCCGGGATAACGGGCAGTACCATCTCTCTCGCTTTTTTCAGGATAAAGTGATGAACCAGGCTGGATATGTCGTCCTTCCTCTCGCGCAGGGGCGGCACCGATATGGGGAAGACGTTCAGGCGGAAGTAGAGGTCCTCCCGGAACTGTCTCTTCTCGACCAGGCTTTCCAGGTCCCTGTTGGTGGCCGATACGATCCTGGCATCGACCTTTATCGGTTTTGTGCCCCCAATGCGTTCGATTTCTTTTTCCTGCAGCACCCGCAGGAGACGGACCTGCACCTGGTGCGGCAGCTCCGAGACCTCGTCCAGAAAGATTGTGCCGCCCTGGGCCCGCTCGAAACGACCCCGCTTCTGCTCGATTGCACCGGTAAACGCTCCTTTCTCGTGGCCGAATAACTCACTGTCCACCAGTGTTTCCGGAATAGCTCCGCAGTTCACTTTGATCAGGGGTCCTTCGGCCTTGTGCGAAAGGTTGTGGATCGCGTTTGCGATGATTTCCTTTCCTGTCCCGGTCTCACCGATCAAAAGGACGGGGCTCGAAAGGGGAGCAACCCTCCGTACCTTATCCATCACGTCCCGAAGGCCGAAATCCGCGCCCACCAGCGTTTGGCCGAGCCCACTCCTCAGTTCATTCTGGAGATATTGTTTGTCGTCCTCCAGGACTTCATTGAGCCTGTTCAGCTCCCGGTACTTCAGATGGTTCGCGACGGCTATCGCCGCAGGCTCGTTCACCAGCGCCCAGGCACGCACATGCTCGTCGGTATACTTTCCTTCTCCTTCGACGCGCGCAGCAAATGCCCCCACATACTTCCCATCAATAATGAGGCGATTGACGAGCACTGAAGAAAGGGGCCGCCCAAGAACCTTATTTAGGTCTGTTATTATCGGGTCTCGTAAGGTACTTGCCTTTCGGCCCCGCTGAGATTGCTCCGTCTTCTCGATCAGGCGACGCGAGGCGGGGGCCAGAGGAATTTCTTTGGACATGAGCCGAGCCCCGGAGGAGTCGGCAACCGCGAGGAGGCTCAAGTACCCCGTTTCCCGGTCGTAAGTCACAAGGAAAAGCTCGTCCACCGGCATCACCCTGCGCACTAACTCGAAACACCGCCACAAGGCCTTATCGATCTCAAGGCTCCCGCATATCCGAACGGACATCTCCATGAAAAATTCATGTTCATCGATCATGGTGACATTTTAACACTACTTTTATCCTATTGTCATATATGCCATTTCTTCGGAGACGTTGTTATAACTACTCAATGTCATCGTTAATAGCCTGGCACGGTTCATGCTTTAACACATGGTGTGAAATGGGGTACCGGCAATAGCGGTCTGGTGGCAGGCTGGGAAGCACTGCATGCGAATACAGCGGTGTGAGCGGTACGGGCAGCGTGGGTTGGATCGCGGAAGACCGCTGTGTGTGTGAAAGGAGAAAGATTATGATACGCCGGGAAACCTTGGAGCAGGTTAACCTTATTCTGGCGGGCATGGCTGCTTTTCTCTTCTTTGTGTGTATCGTCGCGTTGTGTTGCCGGAACTGTCCTTTGGGGTTGGCAATAAGATCTGTACTCGGCTCGTAGAGCAGACATCGCACGGCTCCGGTGGGCCTTCTGGCTTGAGACATCGGCGCTCATGTAAGCATCTTTGAAAGCAGCGGCCTTCATTTTCTTACGGTACCTGCCTCCAACTATTCTTCCCATTCAAGGCTGAGTCCCCGTGAAATGAAAATCCTATTCCGCCCGTATTCTATCTTTATTTAGCATATGTGCGAATAGATTCGGCATATATGCCATTTAATCCGGAATGCGACTCGTAACTCATTGATATATCAGGTTTTATCCTTTGGCATGGTTGATGCTTTGGTAATGGCATGAGATGGCTGGAGGAGATACGTGTGAGAACGCAGCCGAGAAGAGAGAAGAAGGTCATGGATCTCCTTCTGGAAGCGGCTGAATCGCTCACCCGAAACAAACGACTTGAATCGGCGCGTGTGTTCTCCCATGAGTCCGCCCCGGTCGGCTTCAGCCTGATCCTTACCTGGGACACGGAGTCAATTCCAATCCAGGGAAGCGAGACATCCATGCTGATCCTTGATGGCGTCAAGACGCTGGGGCTTGTCGATCACACGGTTCTCGTTGAAAGGGGAAGGGGCGGGAAATGAAGGCCCAGGCTGCACAGAACCAAGGGCGGACGTGGCGGTGTCGAGGGAAGAGCAACATGCATTTCACAACTTTGTCAGGAAAGACAGAGGCCGGAGGAACGGGAAGTGACCAGACTGGATAGGGGTCCTGGCGGTGCCTTCTACAATAGAAGGGACATCCAAAGATCGGGCATGGGAAGGGCAAGAGATATGAGGAGACTGATCGTCGTATTCATCGCCGTATCGCTCTTTTCGAGCCTTTCCCTGGTGGCCTGCCACTGCAATCCGTATGTTCAAAAACAGGCAACCTCAGTAGGGCAGGCAGGACCTGACCCTTATCAGGCTGTCCCACCCGCAGAGTTTTCGCCGGCTCCTGCTGTCAGCGTCGGTCCTGGTTAGCGGAGGGCCGTCATGGATCGCAAACTCGCAGAGATCGAGCGGGCAAAACCCGAAGCCCTTCTGAGAGGCACTATCGACAGCAGCCCGGATATGATTTGGGTTGTTGATTGCAAGCACTTTCGTCTGCTTGCTTATAACCGTTCATTTAAAGAATACTGTCAGAGTGAGTACGGCGTTCTCGTCGAAGCCGGGATGGACCAGACAAAATTGTTTCCGCCGGGGTCGGAGTTCGTTGAGCGATGGAACGACTATTGCCGGCGGGCCCTTACAAATGCGCCTTACACCGTAGACTATACGACATCTACGAAAGCCCGTGTCATTGAGTTGACTTTCAATCTGGTTGGCGAGGACGAGCGTGTACTTGGAATATCGGTCTTCGGAAAGGACATAACCGAGAAGAAGAGGCTGGAAAGTGCCGCCCGGCAATCGGGCGAGAAGTTCCGGAAAATCTTCATGTCAAACCCTGCTCCACTCGCCATTTACGACATCACCGACGACGCCCGTCTTGTTGACGTCAATCCCGCTTGGCAGTGTGTTACTGGTTACCTGCGCGATGAAGTGATCGGATCCCATGCGGCTAAACTCGGGATTATGGATTCCTCTGTGTTAGAGGACTTTCTTAGGCGAATAAAGAAGGACGGGGCGTTCCGAGAAGTGGAATTCGCCTTTCGAAGGAGAAACGGAGAGAGCGGATTCGCTTTGGGGTCAGCCGAAGCCATCGAATTCCAAGAGAAAAGGCTCATGCTTGCCGCCTGGGTCGTAACTACCGACTGCAAACTTGCGGAAGAAGCACTCAAGGAAAGCGAGCAACGTTACAGGACGGTATTTGAGAATACAGGGGCAGCCACTATCATTTTCCACGAGATCGATACTACAATCAGCCTTTGCAATGCCGAGTTCGAGCGTCTTTCGGGCTATAGCAGGAGTGAAATAGAGGGCAAGAAGAGCTGGACCGAATTCGTAGCTCCCGAAGATCTCGACCGTATGTTGCATCTGGGCCGTATTCGGAGGGAAAAGCCCGAGGAAGCGCTGAACAGGTACGATTTCCGATTTGTTTCGCGCTGCGGGGAGATACGGAACATTTATCTCACAATAGACAGAATTCCGGGAACGGAGAATATCGTCGCCTCTTTGACGGACATCACCGAGCGTGTCGGAGCCGAAGAGGCGCTGCGCAAGAGGGAAGCCCTCTTTCGCGCCGTGGTGGATAAGAGCCACGCCGGCGTGGTGATGATGGACAAAGAGGATCGAATAGTGTATCTGAGCCCGTCCTATACCAACATCGTAGACTACTCTTCGGAAGAAATAGTAGGAATGTTTGGCCTGGACTTGGTGCATCCCGATGACCGAGCGGGAACGAGTAAAAAACTGGCCGAACTTCATCAGAAACCGGGCGCGAGCGCTGTTGCTGAATACAGACTGACGCACAAGCTGGGACACTGGGTGTGGGTGGAGACGATTGCGACCAATCTTCTGGAGGATCCACACGTTAATGCAGTAGTGTTGAGCATCCGGGATATCACGGAACGCAAGGCGACAGAAGAAAAACTGAAAGAACAAGCGGATGCTATGGAGGCTTCTGCGGTCGGCATTGCCATTCTTGACAAAGATCAACTGCACGTGTATGCGAATAGAGCCTATGCGAAGGTGTGCGGTTACGATACATCCGAGGAATTAATAGGAAAATCATGGCGCGTTCTGTATCACGACGACGAGCTGCAAAGGTTCGAGTGCGATATCATGCCTCAATTCAGAAAGAGCGGACAATGGAAAGGGGAGGCAACCGGTAAAAGAAAAGACGAAAGTTATTTCCCCCAGGACTTATCATTGACCGCCCTCGATAACGGCGGGCTGATTTGTATCGTCCAGGATATCACCAACCGTAGAGAAATGCGGGACGCATTAAAAGAAAGCGAGGAAAAGTACCGCACGATTTTTGAGAATGCCATGGAGGGGATCTTTCAGACTACACCGGAAGGAAGGCTTCTCAGTGCCAATCCTGCCCTGGCGCGCATCTGCGGGTACAATTCCCCGGCGGAAATCATAGATCTCCTTGTCGACCTCAATACCCAGCTATACGTGCAGCCCGAAGACCGTGTCATATTCAAGGACTTTCTCCAGAAGCACGGGTTTGTAGAGCGCTTTGAAGCGCAGTTATACAGGAAGGACCGCAGTAAGGTGTGGGTTTCCATGAACGCGCAGGCTGTGGCAGACGCGAGTGGGAAGGTTATCTTCGAGGGCGCGTTTGAAGATATTACCATGCGAAAGCAATCGGAAGAAGAGCTTCGCTCTGCCCACCGGCGCCTTTCGGACATCATCGACTTCTTGCCGGACGCAACTTTCGTCATCGACCACGACAAAAAAGTGATCGCCTGGAACAAGGCCATAGAAGAGATGACGGGGGTGAAGAAGGAGGAGATGCTCGGGAAAGGGGATTACGCCTATGCAGTCCCCTTTTACGGAGAGCCCAGGCCCATCACTATCGATCTCGTACTCGAGAGGAACGATGAGATGGAGAAGACCTATGATAACATACAGAGGGAGGACAACAAGCTTTCCGCCGAGGTCTATGTGCCGATGACATACCGTGGAAGGGGCGCCTATCTTTCCGCCGCTGCATCGCCTCTCTTCGACCATGAAGGCAATGTCGTCGGGGCCATTGAATCGATCAGGGACACGACCGAGCAGAAGCGTATCGACAAGGCGCTCCAGGAATCTGAGGAGCGCTACCGGGTGGCGATTGAGAGCTCCAACGACGGTATTGCCCTTGTCAGGGAGGGTCGCCACGTCTATGTCAACCGGAAATTCCTGGATATTTTCGGCTACAGCAGCCTTGATGAGGTGGAAGGAAAGACACATTGCCTTACCGTCCACCCTGACGACCTGGAAGAGGTCGTCAGCTACAATCGCAGGAGGCTGAGTGGCGAAGCAGTCCCGGACCGCTACGAGTTCAAGGGCCTGAGGAAGAACGGCGACACCGTCTATATCGAGGCATCGGTCACGCGCACAACCTATCAGGGCGAGCCTATCTCCCTCGCCTTCATGAGGGATGTTACAGAACGCAAGCACCTCGAGGACCAGCTCCGCCAGGCCCAGAAGATGGAGGCCATCGGTACCCTCGCGGGCGGTGTTGCCCACGATTTCAACAACATCCTCACCGTCATCATGGGTCTGGGCAATCTCATCCAGATGAGCATCGACAAGAACGACGTCCTCAAGTCGCACGTCGACCAGATAGTGGCCTCCTCCGAGAGAGCCGCCGAACTCACCCAGAGCCTCCTCGCTTTCAGCCGCAAGCAGCGGATAACCCTGCAACCCCTCAAGGTGAACGAGGTCGTCACGAGCACGGCAAAGCTCCTAAGGAGGCTGCTCCCGGAGGACATCGATATTACGTGCGATCTTGCCGATAAAAATACCCTTACCATGCTCGACATCACCCACATAGGCCAGGTCCTTATGAACCTGGCCACCAATGCCCGCGACGCCATGCCCCATGGAGGCTCGCTGACCATTACAACGGAACGGGTAACGCTGGACGAGAGCTTCAAGAAGATCCACGGATTCGGAAGACCTGGCAACTACGTGAAGCTCTCCGTATCGGATACCGGCGCCGGTATGAACGAGCAGACCCTGTCACGTATCTTCGAGCCCTTCTTCACCACGAAAGAAGTTGGCAAAGGAACGGGTCTCGGACTCGCGAGCGCCTACGGCACCGTGAAGCAGCACAACGGCTACATCACTGTTTCGAGTCTGCCTTTCAAGGGGACCACCTTCGATATATACCTCCCTCTTATCGATACGCCGCAGCCACGACGTGCCTCCGCGGCTACCAAGACCAAGGGGGGCGCCGAGACCATCCTTATCGTCGAAGACGACCGGGACGTGAGGAACATGCTCACCAAAGTCCTTGAAGGCCACGGCTATACGACCATAGAAGCCGTTGATGGGGACGATGCGATAAAGCGCCACGAGGAGCACAAGGGAAAGGTGGATCTCGTCATCCTCGATGTGGTGATACCCGGCAAAAGCGGCAAGGAAGTCTTCGACGAAATCACCCGCATCAACCCCTCGGTCAAAGCAGTCTTCGTGAGCGGCTACACCGGAGATGTCGTCATCGACAAAGGTATTCAAAGCGAGGGCGTTGACTTTCTCCAGAAACCGCTCTCCGTGCCGAAGCTGCTTGCCAAGGTGAGAGAAGTGCTGGACAGGTAGGCTCTTATTGCAGCTTTCAAAGGGTAATTGATAGCTCAGTTCACCCGGTCATATCCAAGCTTCGCAGGTGGAAGCCATTGCGGACGGCCCTTTTCCGGCCGGAGGAAATTTTGATGGATTTTGCCGTGATCGAGGGGGTTGCGCGCCGGAGCTTGCCACCCAGCCTATTGCTGCGGAGGCTGGTGCGACCCGGCAAGGCAATATGGAGCCGGGTACCCCGCCTATGGCCTACCATTGCGTATGTGAGGACGCGCGGCCCCCGAAGAGACAGGCAAAAGGCGTGAAATTAACCCGGCCGCCCAGGCAGGCCCTAGCCGAAGCGGCCCGTGATATCTTTTTCGCCCGGGGGTCGGAGTTATTTACTTATTTACGGTCGTCCCCTTCGCCCCTTTTACGAAGCAGCGGTGGTGGTGAGGAAATGATGCGCGTGGAACCACCTTATAATCCTCTGGATAAAAAGAACCTCGGCGTAAGCGTCGCCGATGCTTTACTCGTAAGACGTGTTGAACCTTTGCAACTTTCCGACGGGGCGGCGTTAAAAGAAATGGGGGACGGGAAGAAGGCGACGTAATTCCATTAATTGCATCGACACGAAAAGAGAAGGACTACCGCCTCCATGAGAACGGAGCCGCCCAATTCCGCCAGAAACGGAATAAACGGAACTACGTCCCCCTCGTGCCCCCTGCCATACTCATCCCCCGCCAACGTATGGATTGGAATTACCACCGTAGGCTTCAAGGCTTCACCGGATCGCCCCGATCGGGGGCTTGTGCCGAACCGGAAAACGGGCGCCAAAGGCATGCTGCCGTTCCAGGTTAGCAAAAAGTTAGCAACCTATAATACAAACTATCTGGCTATTCAATTGACTCCACCTGACGAGGCGTACGCCGCATGGGACGGAGCAAAATCGTCGGGCAGCGGAGTGTAAGGGACGAGCACATATTTGTTGTCGAAAATCAGAGGGACCATCCTGCTCTCCCGTCATACGGCCACCTTGATGTAGGGAGCCACGAAATCGCCCTCATATCCAGCCACGGACCCGCCTCCAAATCGGGCCAATTGATGCACCTCACCTGTGCCGAAAAGGGCAACTTTCCCACCTCTCAACCCCGAGCGATTGTCTGCGATGCGCATGCCCTTCGGCTTCCTATATAGAACCTCCTCGGCAAGAGAGACTGATTTGCGCTTACGACATTCTGCCCAACTGCATGCGGAATTGCAACTGTTAACGCTTTCCCGCCCCGTTCGGCCAGGATCACAGCTATAGCAGGCCCTGCTGGGAGCTTTCGCGAGAAGCATTCTTTCCAGACGTATTCCGCATCGAATGGACGATGCCTCGATGACTGCATGTCTTCCTGAAGTCGAGCGACAGGCCCCGTTCTGAAAGCTGCTCTATTTCAGATGGTATTCGAGCAATGGAAAAACGGCAGCCAACCCGGACCGGGCTAAAAGCGAGTTTTACGGCGAGCTATTTCCCCCTATTTCCCCGCCCCTTCGGGGGGCTGGGCTGCCTGCTGGGGCTGCTGGGCCTCAGCCTCCTTTATGAGCTGCGCCACCCTGGAACCGGCCGAGACGGGCTCTATAAAAGCTATATGCTGCTTATTGATATACATGTACTCCGGGCCGTGCCACTCGTTGCCCCGCTTCACCAGAATGTTGGAGACCTGCTTGCCGTCCGGAGAGGTCTGCCTTCCTATGTAGTAGACATCGCGCAAGAGCGGGTAGGCGGAGCCCGCTTTTTTTAGCTTGCCGAAGAAGACCTGCCCGTTGTCCATGAAGACCGCCTGGTAGTCCGTCTTGAAGGAAGGGTCGCCGCACGACATCAAAAGCAGGCATAGGGCGAACGTTAAGGCGATGGAGCAACCTGCGTTCTTTACCGACATGGCGCTCCTTATCCGTTCTGGTTCAATTTGTTAAGGCCCGGCGCCTTATCTGCCTGCGCAAGCACATAAGGCCCGCGAACCCCCCGCCAAGGAGGAAGAGGCTAGGCGGCACAGGAGTAGGAGTGTAATTCTGATCGGCCACGAGATAGACGTCCGTGCCCGTGTAATCCAGGGTGAAATAGGACGAATCCCCGGTGACGCTGGCAAAAGTGCCGGACAGGCCTCCAGGCGCATGGACGATATCGAACTGCTCGTTTACGTTCAGGACTGCGCCCGTAAGCATGTTGATCTGCAATGTGCCTCCCAGGATGGTAACGCCGGTGCTGTTAACAACGAGCTGGCTGTAGCCCGTGCCCGCGCCGCCCGCGTGATTGAGGATGTCGATGGCAAGCGTGCCCGCGTTGCTGTAAGCGCCGTTGACTGTCAGAATGCCCGGCGAGTTGCCGGGATGCAGGGTAGCCCCGCTGGAGACGGACAAAGGGCCCCCGGCAAGGGCGACCGTGCCCGCGCCGTTTAAGATGCCGCCCTGTATCGAGACGGAGCTTGCCTGCAGGAAGCCGTTTACCGTCGTGCTCCCCCCCGTCTGCGTGTAGGCCGCCTGGCTGCCCGGGCTCCCGGCCAAAAAGGCGCTGCCTACCCCTATCGCCATCGACCCCGCATTCGTGAAGGCCCCTGCGGTCAGGAAACCGGCGCCGCCCGTGACGGTAAAGCTCCCGCCGCTTGCGTTCGTCGCGAAGCCCGCCAAGAGGTTCGGCGCGCTCTGGCTGGAGATCTGCCAATGAGGGCCGTCGAGGACTATCGTGGCAGCGTTGGTTTGAATGGTCTGGCCGGTGGGAATGGGCAGCCACAGCGCGCCTGCCACATTGTACGTCCCGCCTGTAAGGGTTCCGGAAGAGTAGTTCGTGAAATTGCCCGTTATGTTGATGGCACTGCCGGCAGCCGTGTGCAGAGTGCCCGTGTTGGTGAAAGAGCCTGACGTTGCATCGATGATCATGGCCTGTCCGCCCGTCGAGGTGGCCTGGATCGTGCCTGAATTAGTGCTTCCGGGACCTAGATAGAGGCGGAGGGCGCTTCCCCCGTCTGCCGTGATCGTGCCGCTGTTCGCAAGGACTATGCCCGGCGTCCCGCCGCCAATCTGGCCGGCGCCGTGGATGGTATAGGCCGCGCCGTTGACGAGCGTGCTATTGGCGCTCGTGACACCGCTGTTCACGACCCCGCCGCCACTCAATGCGAGGGAGCCCGAGCCGGCCAGCGTCAGGGTCTTCCCGGAGTCTATCAGTAAATTGGCGTCTTGACCGATGGCCAGGGAAACGTTCGTAAGGGTGGTATCCCTGGAACCGAGGGTATCGGAGGTATGGATACGCGTGTTCGAGCCGGTCGCAGAGATGCTGCCGCCGGTGATCGTACCGCCTCCCAGGTAGATGATGCCGCCTGCCGATGCGCCGATCGTGCCGCCCGTATTGTCGATCGTGCCTCCGCTAGCGAAAGTGACGCCTCCCCCGTTTGCCTGGATGGCGCCCGAGTTGGTGACCGCAGGCGACCACATTAGGTTGAGTGTCCCGTTCGCGGCCTGCATGGCGCCCTGGTTGACAATGTTCCCGTAGACGGTTACCTGCCCGCCTGAGGCCAGGATGCTGCCCGTGTTCGTAAGGGTGCCTGAGAAGGAGCTGCCCGACATGGGGTTGAGGTAGATGTTCAGCCCGCCCGACCCGCCCCCACCCGCCGTGGCCTGCATGGTGCCGGAGTTCGTGCTGCCGGGGTTCAGGTAGAGGTTGAAGGCATTGTTGGCCTGGCTGGCGTTGATCGTGCCGTTATTCGTAAGGACTATACCTGCCGGCCAGACCCCGATTTGGCCTGCGCCCTGGATGGTATGGCCTGTGCCGTTAACAAGGGCGCCCCCTGAGCCGGCGATGATCCGGCTGGAGCCGCTGCCGTCCATAGTCAGCGTGCCCGAGCCGGAAAGCGTCACGCTACCCGTTCCGACGTTGAGGGTCGCGCTGCCGTTGAGGGCTATGGCGCCGTTGTTTGTTATGGTGCCTTGCGCGTTGAGCGTCCCGCCGTTTACTTGCAGGCCTGCGCCCTGGCCGATGGTTATGGCCATGTTCGTGAGGGCGCCGGAGGTATTGATAAGCGAGCCTGCGCCCGTCGCAGTCAGGCTGCCGTTCGTGAACGTGCCGCCGCCGAAATCGACTATGCCGCCTGCCGATGCGCCGATCGTGCCGCCCGTATTGTCGAAGCCGTTCCCGAAAGAGACATGCCCCCCCGACGCGCTGATCGTGCCGCCCGCATTGCCGATCGTGCCGCCGCCCCCGAAAAGGACGCTGCCCCCATTGTTGGCCTGGATGGCGCCTGTGTTAGTGATCGTGGGCGACGCCGTGAGGTTCAGCGTCCCGTTCGTGGCCTGCATGGCGCCCTGGTTGACGATGTTCCCCGATATGGTCAGCGGCCCGCCCGCGGCCTGGATGTAGCCGCCGCTCGCATTCGTCAAAGCGCCCGTCTGGCTGATATTGAGCCCGCCCGTCGAGCTGGCCTGGATGGTGCCGGAGTTGGTGCTGCCGTCGTTCAGGATCAGGTTGAGGGCATTACTCTGGTTGCCGGTGATCGTGCCGCTGTTCGTGAGGAGCACGCCGAGGTTTCCGCCGCCAACTATATTGGTTTCGCCGATTGTACCCGCGCCCTGGATGGTTATGCCATTGATGAGGGTGCCGGGGCTGAGGCTGTTGGGCACAATGTTACTTGTCCCGGCGCCGTCCATTATCAGGGTGCCTGAGCCGGCCAAAGTCAGGCTGCCATATCCGAAGATGGAATTGTTGCCGTAAAGGGTTATGGTGCCGTTATTGGTTATGACGCCATCACCGGAGACATTATTAAAGTTGGCGCCGAAGACAGAGAGGTTCATCCCGGCGGCAAGGTAGAGGTTGTTGCCCGAGCCAAGGGTCAGGCTCCTCGCGCCGCCATTGCTCACGCCGTTGACTGTCTGGATGGTTACATTGGAATTGGGGTTGGTTATCAGTGCATCGACGCCGTAATACGGTAAGCCGTTAGTCCAGTTGGCCGAAACGTTCCAGGCCCCCGTGGCTCCGTTCCAGGTAGTGGTCGTCTGGGCAAGGCTCGAAAATGGGACCGAGCACAAGGCAAAGAAGCAGGCAAGAACGAAGATGCCTGCTTTCAGTAATGCCGATGGCCTCACCGTTCTTTTCGTCATGGGCATCCTCCGGACGAACCTTTACAGGTGCAGACGGGCTGCTCCCGACCCGTGGAAGATGGCGGATTTATCCTTCCATCCCCCCATACGGCGTAATTCAATGTTTAATATGCCTAAATATTTACAACATTGTATAACGATAGTCAAGAAAAAAAAGCGGGGGAAATAATTGACCGTACCGTATTGCACTCACCCCGTTTCTTCCTCATGGCAATAGTGACGTTCTGCATCCAGAGCGAAGGACTTTGATTGTAGATACCGTTTTCCATGTCAAGCCATTTTTAGCCCAAAGTTAGGATCAAATGGCCGCCCTGACTTCAGGACACCGAAGATAATGTGGACGAGCTTACGCATGACGGCACAAACAATCACTTTGCCGTTCTTAGCCTTCTTTGTGAGACGCCGACAAAAACTGATGATGACCGGATTATATTGCATTGAAACCAGTGAGGGCATGTAAAGGGCCTTTCTCATTCGGGCGCTGCCCGTTTTGCTCAGCCTCGGTCTACCCTTGATCGAGCTTCCTGACGTAAACTCCCTGGGAGCGAGACCTATGAACGCGACGACCTTGCGAACACTGTCGCACTTCTCGAACAGGGAGAGCTCGGAAAGGATAGCAGCGATTGTAGCCTCCCCGATTCCAGGTATGGACCGTAAGAGATCCGCCTTTGTTTTCAGGTTCGGGTCTTTCTTGATAAGATCGGCGATCTCCTTCTTGAGCGCTGCAATTTCCTCTTCCAGGAAGGAAATATGTTCCTTTATAGAATGGAGAACAGTCTCGTGGGTGGTGCCGATCCTGTTGAGTTCCTGGGTACGCATCCCAAGCAGGGCATCGACCCTTCTCACAAGCGCCTGGAGCCTTCTCACTTCCGGAGGAAGAGGCGCCCATGATTCGGGGCGCATCTTGTCGCAGAAGCGGGCAATGACACCGGCATCTACTTTGTCGTTCTTTATTCGAAGAAGCTCGCTCTGGGCGAACCCCTTGATCCTGGCGGGATTGACAATACTCACTCTGTAACCCGCATCGTGAAGATACGTAGCAAGCTCCTCGCCATACGTGCTCGATGCCTCCATGCAGACGTGTGCCTGGTCGACGCTGTATTTCTTTAACCAATTCATCAGCTCGGAGAAGCCCTCATCGTTGTTGGTAAAGACCTTGTGTTTCAGCTTCTGATTTAGCAGAAGGGCCACATCGAACTTCCTCTTCGCTATATCGACTCCCAATACGAAATCCGTCACTTCCGCACCTCCATACCACCATGATAGGAGCCCGATGCTTGCCCTGTCCGAATCGACCTTGCAAATACAAGCTCTTCCGCAAAGGAGGCTTCAGATACCGTACGAGTTCGTGGACAAGGTTTTATGGGGAGGGGATCGAATCTACAAAGCATGCTCGTAGGCATTAGGTGAAAGACAGATTCACCCTCCCCGGTGCATCCCTGACTCATAGAAGTATTAAAGACGATGATGGGAGTAATATACAAGGTGAAAGGGACATCAGGGGCTTGGGTCTCGGGGAGTCTCCTCATGCTCTCACAACATAACAAATGGGCGAATCAAACTCAGAATTTATGTTATACGGAATGATACCCTGTTTTCGACCAGTTTTCGGCTGCTATTTCTTGACTCGACCTCTCTCATAGTCATAAAATGGGAACATATCTTATAAGCATAAGAAAAGATGTTACGAGGCAGGAGACTACAGAAACAACGGAAAACAAGCACATGATCCGTCTATTCCATGAAGCCGATTTGGGTCCCCTCCGCCGCATGATTTGCCACACCATTGACGTCTCATATTCCGGTGTATATCCCCCTCGTGCGGTTCAGTTCTTCAAGGACCACCATTTTGAAAGAAGAATTGCCGAGCGTAGCATCACGGGGGAGATATTGGTAGCCGAACGAGATGGGTCCATACAGGCAACAGGTGCTCTGGTAGGCAGCGAGATAGTCGGCGTCTTTGTTCATCCCGACTATCAGTGGCAAGGCCATGGAAAAGCCATAATGACCGAACTTGAAAGAAGGGCAAAAGCAAAGGCGTTATCGGAGATTGCCCTGAGCGTTTCTCTGCCATCAAGGAGATTCTACGAGAGTCTCGGCTATGAGGTGCTTGCCGGGTGTTCGCTCGATGTCGGTGAGGGACAGTGTCTGGACTACTGGCCGGGCAGAAAAAGCTTGACCTCATAACGAGTCATTGTAGCCGACCAGTAACACTGGTGACCAGTATCCGTGGAGGCTTGAGGGTACGCAACTGCTCCACCGCTCGGCGGCTGAATTCTTTGTTCCGTGCTTTCGCTTGATAATCGAGACCTGGTTCTCTTTATCTGCTTCCAGCCTTCGTAGGTGAACTGAGTAAGGTCGTTTTCCTGGCCGGGATAACAGGGTCAAATCTTTATTATTGAATTTGCAAGTTCAGGTCGGGGTAATGTAAAGAATAAGGATTTGACCCTGTTCCTTCCCTTATCTATGCAGAGATATCGATACGCTTTGCCTCTATCGAGGATTTGGAGGGGGTCCTGGATCCCCTGTTCTTCCGGAAAAACCAACTCCCCTGGGAGGCCGCCTTTCTCGCCGGAAAAGTGTTTCTCAGGTACAGAAAGAAAGGCGGCAGAAAAGTTACGCCCCTCCCTGACTTCTTTATCGGGGCTCACGCTGCGGTGCGAGGTATGCCTCTTCTCACCCGGGACAGTAAACGGTACGGAAGCTGTTTTCCCACTCTCAACCTGATCGCTCCATAACGCACTATTCTGCTGGAATAAGGAAATGTACAGAAGGAAACAACGTTACCTACCGTCCACATATGGTATAATAGAAGCATGATTACTGATAAGGAAAAACAGACCATTATAAGCACTGCCACCAAGTATCATGCAAAACGCGTGATACTCTTTGGGTCGGCGTTGTCACCCGACAAAGAAAGCCGCGATATCGACATTGGAGTGGAAGGCATAGAAGAGAAGGACTTCTTCACCTTTTACGGTGAACTTATGTGTGCCCTGTCGAAACCGGTCGACGTCATCGATCTGTCTATAGAAAGCCGCTTTTCCGAGCTCGTAAACCGGGAGGGTATACCTCTCTATGCCTGACTATCGTCTTCGTATCGAAGGCGAGTATGAGGCCATGAGAAACCTGCTTTCCGCCTTGCCAAAGTGTCCGTTGTCAACTCTCTCCACTCTTGAGCTTGCCGGTGCAGGAGCACTGCTCTACAACTTCTACAGTGGCATAGAAAACGTTCTTAAGCAAGTTTTCCAGATGAAAGTACTTGTCGTTCCCCAAGGGGAATCATGGCACAGAGACCTTCCGGTTACCGCAGGAGAAAAGGGAATCCTATCCGCCCAACTCTTGAACAGCTTGAAACGTTACCTTGCCTTCCGCCACTTCTTTGGTCATGGTTACGCCTTTAATCTGTTTCCAGAGCGTATGCAACCGCTTTTGGATGATGCACAGTCGGTCTTTGACCAGTTCAAGGCTGACATTGAAAAGACCATGTGGTAACTAGGACGTCGGGGACAGGTGATGACGATAAGCCTGAATATAGTTGTTGAGTTGTTGTAATCTTGCGGTATTTCTCTGATAATGGAGGATAGGGAGATGGCAGTCGGAAAGGCTGACGCGCTGCCCGGTGCAATGAGAATGCACACCAGGAAGCAACGTCCCTACCGTCCTCATTCGGGGGTCGGAGTTATTTACTTATTTACGGTCGTCCCCCTCGCTGCCTTTTACGGTCGTCCCCCTCGCTTCCTATTTGCTGGAATTTGCCGATTATATATGGCGCCCGTGGCGCTTATGGTACACGACTTAGAACGGTATTCCGAGCTTCGAGCAGACCCCGCGCGAGAAGTCACGCACGCTTTCATTGGGGTCTTCGAGCCCGAGCTTTATCGGCGCTTCATATTTCTCGCTGTAACCGTTCATCATCACGGTTAGCGCGTTCAGTTTCCATTTCCAGAAGTTTTCCGCCTTTATATACCAATACTTGGGAGCCAGTGTACGCCCGATCTCATCGTAGCTCATCTCCATAATGGTTTCCGGACGCATTGAGGAGGCGAGCG
>Ga0326728_10014683_pt1 | contig 16544 bp, 19 predicted proteins | sample MB3enrmetagenome_FD_207602 | JGI IMG/M metagenome (GOLD analysis project Ga0326728, IMG submission 207602) | Lab enriched peat soil microbial communities from McLean, Ithaca, NY, United States - MB31MN | ecosystem: Environmental > Terrestrial > Soil > Wetlands > Peat | place: USA: New York...
GCACCTCCCGCATGGTGTCCATCACGCCAGGCACATCCCAGTCATTGACCGCGATCTCGACACGCAGCTTGGTGACAAAGGTGATCTTGTCCGCGGCAGTGGAGCCCACGCGGCCCTTCTGGCGGCCGAAGCCCTTCACCTTGGTGACGGTCATGCCCAGGATCAGGTCCTCCTCCTTGAGCACATCCACCAGCACATCCAGCTTCTCAGGGCGGATGATGGCCGTGATCATCTTCATGCTGTAGGTCTTCTTGACGCTGGTGAGGGCCACGTAGAGGAAGCTGATGAGGCCCCAGGCTCCGGCGATGTAGAAGCAGATCTTGGCCTCATTCACCGAGTCGGCATTGCCGATGGCATAGAGGTAGATGATGGCCACCAGCATGATGACGTTGGTGATGATGCCCAGCGCCGGGATCAAGCCGTGCCTGAAGAAGCTGAAGTCAGCGCGCTTCTTGAAGGCCACGATGGTCCAGACGCAGGTGAGGCCGTAGAGCACGAAGGTGCCGAAGTTGCTGGCCAGGGTGATGCCGGTGAGGCCCACCACCGACTGCACGCCCACCGCGGCGATGACGCAGGAGATGACCACCAGGGTCCACAGCGCCGTGTGCGGGGTGGCGAACTTGCCGTGCAAGAAGCCCAGGAAGTCGGGCAGCTCGCGGTCAGCCGCCATGCCGTTGGTGACCCGCACCGCGGTGTTGAAGCAGCTCAAGGTGGTGCCGAAGATGGCGATGGCCACGGTGATGGCGATGGTGATCATCAGGCCGAAGCCGATGCCGTGCAGCAGGGTGCCGCCGAAGAGCTGGCTCAAGTCGCCGATGGGCGCGCTGGAGGCGCCGGCGGCGGCCATGGCCGTGGCCACCGTGGTGACCGAGGCGGGAATGGCGCTGACAGCGGCGGTGGCCGTGCCGGTGACCGCGGCCGCAGCCGGGGCCGCGGCGACCGAGACATTGACCAGGTGGTCGCTGATGGCATAGCCGGTGGCGAAGTACTCCAGCAGGTAAGCCAGCACGCCCTGCACAAAGAGCGCCAGCAGGATGGCCTTGGGGATGTTCTTCTCCGGCTCCTTGGTCTCGGCCGAGAGGGCCGTGGCGCTCTCAAAGCCGACCAGGATCAGGATGGCCAGGGTGGACTGGATGAGCACTCCGTTGAGGCTGTGCGGCCTGATCACGTCCCAGGCGCTGCTGAAGGCCCACTGGTTGTGGGTGATGGCGCCGGCCACGCCGCTGGGCAGCGTGGAGGCCGAAGCCGGGTCAGACCAGCGGTACCAGATGGCCAGGCCGCTGAACAGCGCCAGGCTGATCCACTGGATGACGTTGATCCAGATGGCGGTGAGGGTGGAGCCGTTCACGCCCCGATAGGCCACATAGCCCACCACAAAGGCGAAGACCGTGCCCACCACCACCAGCTCAACATTGGACATCGTGTTGCCGGTGATGGCGTTGTAGCCGTAGCCGATCAGCTCGGCCATCATGGCCACCATCACGCCAGGGTAGACCCAGTAGAAGAGGTGCGCCGCCCAGCCGGTCACCAGCTTGGCGATGCGGGCCAGCTCCGTGGGGCCGCTGGAGCGCTTCTTGCCCGCGTCATCCAAGAAGGCCTTCTCGGCGAAGTAGGCGCAGCTGGCGAAGCCGGCCTCAGGGTAGATGCGGGCCAGCTCCGCATAGGACAGGGCGGTGAGGAACGCGATGCCCAAGGCGACCACGATGCCGAACCAGATGTCATTGGCCACCGAGGCGCCGCTGGGCGAGGTGGCCGCCGCTTGCAGCTGGTAAGTGATCCAGAGGAACGCGCCAGGCGCGATCAGCGCCATGGCGTTCATGCTGGCCCCTACCAAGCCCAACGTGGCCTTGACCTGGGGGGTGCTGGGTTTGTCTGCCATGACTCTCTCCTTTGAAGTGTAAGAAGACTCAGGCAACATAAGAGCAAGCACTATGCCAAAGGCTCTGGCCTTTGCAAAACAGGCAAAAATGCGGGCAACACGGCTAGGCCAACACTTTTTGGCAGACAAAACTGTCCTTGCCCTACATTATTGTCAGGGTGGACAAAAACAAGGCTCACTGGGATCTCTCCACTGAGGGGAGAGGATGGCGCAAACCCAACAACAATCTTGGTTCACCGGCTGGCTCGAGCAGCAGCGGCCAGGCCTTTTGCGCATGGCGCAGAGCATCGTCAAGGACCGCTCCGAGGCTGAGGACGTGGTGCAAGACACGGCCCTGGCCCTTTGGCGGCGCCTGGAGCAGGGCGGGGTCGAAGACCCGGCAGCCTATGCCCGCCGCGCGGTGTGGGTGAACGCGCTCAAGCGCCGCTCCCGCTGGAGGGACTGGGTGCCGCTGGAGGCCGAGGCCCTGGCCCTGCGCGGCCTGCCCGAGCCGGCCAGCCCCTCGCCGCCCGAGCTGGCTCTCTCGGCCTGGGAGCTGGAAGCAGCGCTCGCTGAGCTGCCTGCGGCCCAGCAGGCCGTGATCCGCCTGCGCTTCTATGGCGGGCTCACCTTTGCCGAGACTGCGGAAGCGCTCTCCCTCTCCATCAACACCGTTGGCTCCCGCTGCCGATACGCCCTTCATTCCCTGCGCCAGATGCTGCCCAAGAGCCAAGAGCCCAACCCCAAGGAGGAGAAAAATGCCAAACCAAGACGAAAAAAACGCTGAAGAGCAGGGTGGCATCTGCTTCGGCAGCGGCAACTCCATCGGCGCTTTCGGCGTGATGGGCGGCGTGCTCATCGCCTTAGGCGTCCCTTACATCGCCCTGGCCTATGGCCAGAGCCTGGGCACCGCGGCCCAGATCACCATCGCCATCATCGGCGCCTCCTCAGGCGCCCTGGTCAGCCTGGTGGCGGCCTTCTTCGGCATCGTCATGCCCAGCCGCATCGCCGGCCGCATGATGAGCCCCGACCATTGGATGCGCTGGGCCCAGATGGCCCATGCCCACAAGCACGCCCGCTGGGAGGCCCGCTACCAGGCCCGCTTCGGCCACAAGCCGCCCATGCCCTGGGAGGCGGATGAGCCGGCCAGCGGCGAAGAGCCCGAGCCGCCGGCGAGCCGGCGCAGGCGCTGATGGCCTGATAGATAAAAAAAGCCCCGCCAGGCCGGCGGGGCTTTTCGTTTATCAGCGAAAAAAAGGGGGTCAGCGCCTCAGCATATCCAAGGCCTGGCCCACGCTCTCCGCCATCATGGGAAAGGCGGTTTCTTCATGATGGATGAAGCCCGAAGCCTGCATCTGCTTCACCTGGTCCAGCAAGGGCTGCCAAAAGCCCGCGTGATCGATCAAGCAGAGCGGCTTGTCGCACAGGCCCAGCTGGCGCAGGGCCAGCACCTCAGACACCTCGTCCAGGGTGCCCAAGCCGCCCGGCAGGGCCAAGATGGCATCGGCCATGAAGACCATCATGTCCTTGCGCCGGCCCAGGTCATCCACCACATGCAGCATGTTGAGGCCGTCATGGGCCAGCTCCATGTCCTTGAGCGCCTGGGGGATGATGCCCACCACCTTGCCGCCCTCGGCCAGCGCCGCATCCGCCAGCGCGCCCATCATGCCGCGCCGGCCGCCGCCATAGATGAGGGTGATGCGGGCTTCGGCCAGCTGGCGGCCCAGCTCTTGGGCCAGGGCCATGTGGGCCGGCAAGCCGTTGCTGCTGCCGCAGAACACGGTCAGATGCAGGATGTCCAAGGGCATGGGGGCTCCGAAAAGAAGAGGGCCGGTTCCCCGGCCCTCTTGATTTGCCCCAATGCTACCCGCTTGATCACCTTTTGGCAAGGCGAAGGCGATGACTTTAGCGCTTCTCAGACACCAACAGGCCCAAGCCAGCGCCGACATGCCGCTTTTCTTGGGCCAAGTGATGCTGGTCCAAGGCCTGGCGCAAGAAGAGCTTGATGACCGCCTGCCGGCTGACATTCAGCTCGCGCACCAGGTCATCCAACTCGTTCAGCATGGTCTCGGTGAAGTCGACATTCACCCGCTGGATGGCCGGCATCATGCGGCCCTTGTTTGTGAAATGGCGCGACACGTCCCTGCCCTTGTCGGCTTGCAGGGCTATCTGCTCGGCGGTGGGGGCATAAGGCTTAGGAATGCTTTTCATAGAGAGCCCTCTCTTCCTTGGTGGAGCGCCACAAGGTGACAAGATGGACATAATCGCCAAGGTCATCCTTGCGCTCTTCATAAATTACAGTGAATAAACGGTCCCCAACCCATCCGATGGCACGCCATTGCTCTGGCATCTCAGAGCGCTGATCCAGGTAATAGGGCCGCAGCCATATATCCCTGGCTTCCTCGAATCCTATGCCCCGCGCCGGGTTTAACCTTAAGCGCTTGCTCTTGTGCGAATCATAAAAGAAACGCATGCCCATCCTTAAGTATAACTGTTATACCATATTTTAAAACCGTGTCAAGCCCGTCAAAAAAAAGGAACAAACCCGCGCTTCGGCGTTTGCTCCTTTTGGATGGCACGAGCTCAATGGAAGAAGCTGGATATCTTCCTTGCCGCATCCACCGCGTTGTTGACGCTCTGGATCTTATCGGCTGCGCCGGCAGCAGGCTTCGCAGGCGCTTCAGTTGGCGCCAGCGTGGCCTGAGCCTGCGCCACGGGTTGGGCTTGCTCTGGCGCCGGCGCCACAGGCGCGGGCTGGGCGCTTGCTTGGCCGCTGGGCTCGCTCTGGCTAGCCGGCTCTTGGGGCGCACGCGCAGGCCCTTGCGGGCGGGCAAGGGCTGCGGCAGGCATCGCAGCCGGAACCGATGTGGGCACCGGGGCTGGCGTGGGCGCCAGCTGAGCCAGGGCCGCCACGGCCTTCTCATCCCGTGCCTGCTCAAAATGCCGCTGCAGCGCATAAAAGGGGTCCACGGACTCCAAGGGGCTGATGATGAGCCCCAGCGCCAAGCTCAGCAGCATGGCGGCCAAGGCTGCCGGGATGCTGCTGAGCACCAAGCCGCCCACCACACGCGTCCAATGGCCAGGCGCATAGAGCCGCACGGCCAGCTGATAGAGGGCGATGCAAGCGTACACCGCCGCGACCAGCATGCCCACGATGGGGATGATCATGAAGGCCACCAAGGGGATGGTGGCATGGGCGGCGGCGTTGAAATAGCGCACCCAGCGCTCAGGGCCGGGCTTCCACCATTTGCGCACCAGCCAATCCAGGCACCAAGCCATGGCCAGGGCTGCAAAAGCCTGCACAGCGTAGGTCTTGGCCAGGTCCAAAAGAGCGGAAAATGGGGATAGCGGCAGGTCTCGGTCAATCACTCCCAAAAGGGTCGCCACAATGCCGGACGAGCCCACAGCAGCCAGATGCAGCAGCCAGGCAACGCCATAGGCCAAGAGCCCCAAGATGCCGGTGGCCCACCCCAGCAAGGCCAAGCCCGGAGCAGGCCCCTGCTTGAAAGCTGGCTCCTCGGACAATTCCTTTAGGTTCTCAAATGGCCTGAAGATGGCACCCCAGAAGCGCTTGCTGTTCATTCCTCCTCCTCCTTTTGGCTCAGCCCATGACCTTGGGCGTGACAAAGATGACCAGCTCCCCTCGCTTGAACGTGGTGTGCGTGCTCTTGAAGAGCTCGCCCAAGAGAGGGATGTCTGACAGCAGCGGCACCCCATTGGTGACCTTGCCCTCCTCCTCTTGGATGAGGCCAGCGATGACGATGGTGCCATCCTTCTTGACGCAGATGGTGGTCTTGACCCAGCGGGTGCGCAAGGCGGGGATGGTGCTGTTGTTGATGTGCACCGCATTGGCCGGGTCCAAGGTGCTCACCTCAGCCCTGAGGGTGGCATTGACATTGCCGCTCTCATCCGCGGTCGGCTGGACATCCAAGCCCACCCCATAATTCTTGTAGTCCGTGCTGGTCCGGCCCTGGCTGTCCTGATTCACCACTGGCACCTGGCCGCCCGAGAGAAAGCTGGCAGTGCCGCCTGAGACGGTCATCAATTTGGGCTTGGCCAAGAGCCGGGCTTTGTCCTTCTCGACCAGCAGGTTCACCATCACATCAATCGGCCCCCGGCTGAAGGTGCCGAATGCGAGCAGGCCAGGATTGCTCTCCAGCACCTCCCGCGGGCTTTTGGCGGATGGGGAGGCAAGGCCATCCGGCCCTGTGGCAAGATGGCTCCAGTCTATCCCCAGGTCCCAATCATCGCTGTTGGCCAGCTCCAAGACTTCGACATCCACCTCGATCATGGTCTTGCGCATGGCCAAGGACTGGACCTCCACTTCCCAGGTCAAGACCTCGCCATCCGCGGTCCAGACCATGAGCGAGGTCTGGCCCTGGGCCTTGGCATTGACCAAGACCTCTGTCTTTGACAAGAGGCTCACATCCACCACGCTCTTGTCCCCCAAGACCACCTTCTTGGGGGAATCAACATCAAGGATCTTGCTCTCACCCACATAAAGGGCCAGCTTTTGTGGCGTGCTGCTAATGGTTGGCGTTGATAGCAGCATCGCTGCTGCGAGCCCTAAGATCATTCCTGCCTTCATTTTGCCTCCTTTTCATAAATCGGATACTTATATCATTTAATGTTATTATTTACAATTAATTTCATTATACATAACTCATTGACAATCAAAGATATTTATCCTATATACGGACCATGATTTCTTCCAATGCAAAGAGAGCGGGCGGGCAATCCTTGACTGAATATGCGCTCGCCTTGGGCCTTATAGTGCTGGTCTTGCTATCTGCCGCCTCTGCCTACCAAGGCTGCCTGGATCAGTGCTGGGATTCGCTCAAAGCTTGCTTCTCTTTGCCAACCCCCTAGGAGGTGGACAATGACCCGCACCAAAGGCGATCAAGGACAGGGCCTCACTGAGTACATCCTCTTGGTCGCCCTCATCGCCATCGCTGCCATCGCTGCCGTGAAATACTTCGGCCGGACCACCAGCGACAGCTTCAAGTCTGCCGGCGACCAGATCGCCAACCAGGTCAACAGCTCCAACAAGAGCGCAAGCCAGGACTACGCCTCAAAGGTGAAATGACCTGCCCGCGAGCGCAAGGGCAGGCTCTGGCAGAAGCAGCCCTTTGCCTGCCCTTGCTCATCCTGATGATCATGGCTCTATGCCAGCTGGCCTTGATAGGCCAAGCGGCCTGCCTGGCGCACCTTGCCGCCCGCAGTGCGGCCCGCGCCTATGCTGTCTATTGCCAGCAAGGCCCGGGATATGGCTTGGACATGGCCGGCAAAGCCGCCCTGGCAGTGGCCCGGCGCTGCCACCCCCTGCCCCAGCTGCAAGTGGTGATGGAATCTGACGCGGATGGCTCCCCTGATTTCACGCTGCGGGTGGACCTGAGATACCCCCTGGTGCTGCCCCTGGCCAGGGGCCTGCTCGGCCAGAATGGCAGCATGCTGATCCGCTCGCGCGCCAGCATGCTGCGCGAAGACACAGCCGCTTTCTTCAAAGCCCACCCGGAGATAGAAAAGGCACGCTGACATGCGGACACGCTGCAATCACCAAAAGGGGCAATCGCTGGCCGTGGCCGTGGTTGGGCTGATGCTGGCTGCCTTCTGCTTCACCTTGCTGGCGCAGGCGGGCCGCCTCTGCCTTGAGCGCCAGCGCGCCGACAACGCCGCGGATGCCGTGGCCCTGGGCACGGCCGTGGATTATGCCCGCGCCTTGAATTTCATCTCGCTCACCAACAAGATCTATGCCCTGACTGAGATCGCCCAGATCTTGAAGATGATCCCCTGGACCATGCCCTTTGTGCTCTGGGTGCCGCCAGCCAAGACCATGCAGCGCATCCAAGACTATCTTGCCGGCACCGGCAGCTCTTTGGGCTATGGCTCGGCGCGCCTCAATCTGGGCATCTTGGGGGAATTGGCAGGCATGAACCTGGCCCAAGCCAATGGCCTGCAAGCCGTCATCCTCTGGAATGGCGATGAGAATGAGAGCCCTTCCCTGATCCCAAGCCTTAACCTCAAGCGCCGCTGCTCGGATGACGCGGCGCCGGATCAAGACAGCTCCCAGGGCCAGAGCCAGGGCAATGGCCAGGGCAGCCAGCCGCAATACTCCTATCAAGACCACAGCACCGGGCAGGTGATCGAAGTGGATGGCCGCTATGTGCAGGAAGAGACCTATCTGCGCGAAGACGGCAAGGCCCAGACCGTGTACCGCTATGAGCATGGCAAGAACAGCAGCCGCTTTGTGTCAAAGAAGGAGGGCCAGGGCAAGCCCCTGGACATCGCCGAGACCGGGCCGCATAGAGTCACGGTGGTCGGGCTGCGGACAGAGGGCAGCGGCTTGCCGACCCTCTTTGTGTGCGCCAAAGCTGAGGCCGGCGGGGGCAGCATGGCGGTGTGGGATGTGAACGGGGCCGGTTATGAGGCTTATCTGATCCCGTGCACGGATGGGGGCGGGGTTGCCAAATGGGACCCTTCCAATTGGAGGCTGCTCAGCACTGGCTTGGCCCCCTTGGATTCGCTCTTGCAGAGCCTGGCCGGCCCCTTGCTGGACCGGGTTCGCAGCCTCGTGCCCACGGGCTGGCAGGTGCTCCATTGAGCCCCGCACGGAGGCAGGCTGGGCAAGCGCTCGCGGAGCTGGCCTTGGCTGCGCCCTTGCTGCTCTTGGCCTTTTGGATGCTGTGGACCCTCTCGCTGCTCTTGCAGGCCAAGCTGGAGCTCTGCAGCCTGGCGCGCGAGGCAGTCTTGGGCCGCGGCCGGGCCTACCAAGGCAGCGCCGATCCTGACCAGGATCTGAGCCGGATCCAAAGCCTTGCCAGGGCCTCCACCCATCTTGACCCCAAAGCGCTGAGCCTTGCGGTGAGCCCGGTTGGCATTTTCGACACCACCTCTGCCAGCAGCAACACCGGGGACAAGGACATCAATGACAAGACCAGCCAAGGATTCTTGGGCGTCCTCCTGGGCAAGATCAGCTCCTCGTTCACCGGGGACACCCTCACCCTCGCTTACAGCTATCGCTTCAGCGGTCCCTTGGCCAGCCTCTTCCCTGGCGGGGTCCAGCTCAAGGAATCGCTATCAGGGATCTCAGGATGCTGGACCGTCACCTTCCCGCATTTGTGACTTGCCTGCTGCTGGCCTTGGCCTTGGCTGCCCAGGCATCTGTCTTTGGGACGATCGACGCCTGCGGGACGACCGGCCATGCCCTGCAGCTCAAGATCAATGCCAGCCGCGGGTCTCTGCTGCAAGGCCACTCCATGGCAGCAGCTGGCTCCTGCAGCCAAGCCTGGATGAGCCGGGCGGAATCGCAAGGCCTGTGCCCCATGCAAGCCAAGGACATCCCGCTGAGCCTGGACCTGCCCGGCATCGGGCGCCTCCCCTTAGCCCCCTTGGCTTTCAGCGGCCATCGCTCGCTCTGGCTGGTCTGGGTCAAGCCCAAGGGCGCGGCCTGTGACTGGCTCTGCCTAAAGATGCGCGTGCAGACCGGCGCGGCAGAATCACCTGCCAGCTTCCCCGTGCCCCCTGGCAGCCAGAGCCTTTCCAGCATGCGCATCCTTCCCGCTGGCCCGGCGTGCTTTGCCCTGCGCTGCCCGGGCTCGCCCGCGTTCAATCGCGCGTGGCTGGCCCCGCAATTGCTGGGCCGGGGCTGGAAGAGCGTGGCTGCGGCATGGCAGGAAGGGCCTTGGGCCCTGGAAAAGCCCGGGCAGCGCCTTTTGGTCGATCTGAGCCCCATGCCTGGCGAGGCGAGCCGCCTCACCATCCTTTGCACTGCAAAGCTCTGAGAGGTGACATGGACCCCAACCGCAAGAAGCTGCTGCTCGCGATCGGCCTGGCCCTGGGCGCAGCGCTGCTCAGCTGGCTCTGGCTGGATGCCAAGGAGCGCGAGCTACTGCGCAGGGGCCAGCCCAGGCGCGTGCTGGCTGCCAGCCGCTACATCCCCGCCTACACCCGCCTGGATCCCGCCAGCCTGGCCTGGCGCGAGATCCCCGCCGAATACCTGCCCAAGGGCAGCCTGGACAAGCTGGAGGATGCCGTGGACATGCTGACCCTGGCGCCGCTGTCGCAGGGCGAGCCGGTGCTCTTCAACAAGCTGGCCCATGCCAGCCAGAGCCTGGCGGCCGCGGTGCCCGAGGGATTGCGCGCCTTCAGCCTGGGCGTGGATGCGGTCAGCGGCGTGTCTGGCCTGCTGAGGCCCGGCGACAGGGTGGATGTGCTCTTGCTCGGCGGCGAATCCGAATCCCGCGCCATGGCCTCCACGCTCTTCCAATCCGTGTCCGTGCTGGCGGTGGGGAGCCAGTACGCGCCGGACGAGAAAGGGCCAGCCGAGGGCGGCGCCACCGTCACCCTGGCGCTCTCGCCCCAAGATTGCGAGATCGCCCTGTTCGCCCAGAGCCGCGGGCGCCTGCAGCTGGCCTTGCGGGCCACGGGCGACCGCGAGACCCAGGAGCTGAAGAGCGTGGATTTCGCCTCAGTGCTCAGCCGCCTGGGCGGCCCCGCTGGCAGGCATGCCGGCGGCGGGGTGGAGATCATCCGAGGGAGCAGCGAGCGGTGAGCGCGCGGCGCTTGATGCTCTTCAGCAGCCGCGCCGTCTCTGGCCGCACCTTCCTGGCCGCCAGCCTGGGCCTGGCGCTGGCTCAAGCCAAGGGCAAGGGCGCCACGGTGGTGCTCCTTGAATTCAAGGACCAGGCGGATGAGCTGGCCCTGCATTTGGGGGTGCCCGCGGGCCTGGACGCGGGGCAGATGCGCGAGCAGAAAGCTGGCTGGGAAGGGGGCGCTGCGCTGGCACATCCAGGGCTCTTCTTGGCCAGCCTGGATAGGCAGAACCCCATCTTGCCCGCCGCGCTAGAAAGCGCAGATTGGGTCATCCTGGATGGGCCGCACATGGAGGCTCCCGGCTGGGATGCCTGGCTTGACCTGTTTGAGATCGCCCTGCTGGTGGAGAAAGGCGACCTCTCCGGCGCGCGCCGCGCCATCCGGGCTGTGGAAGCGCTGGAAGCGGCCCATTTCCCCCGCCAAGGCCTGGCAGCCTGCTTCACGCCTGCTGAGCCCTGCCAGCCGCTGCCGGACTTGGAAGGCATCCTGGTCCAGGCAGTCCCGCACTATCCCAAAGCAGCGGAGCGCCTGGCGCAAGCCCTGCCACCATTGACCAGCGACCCCAGCAGCGCCTTTGCCAAATGCCTTGGCCAGCTGGCCCGGCGCCTGTCCGAGCTGCCGCCACGCGCACAACCCAGGCCAAAGAGCGGGCCCGCCTTAGCTTTGCCATGCCCGCCCGCGGACGGCCGGCCTTGCCCAGCGAGCGCTGCGGAGGCGCAGCCGCCCGCGCGCCATCCTGAGCGCACGAGCATTCTGCGCAAAGCCATGGATGGCATCCTGGAGGATCTGGACCTCAAGAAGCTGAAGGTGGAAGAGCTCTCCACGCCGGGCTTCCGCCAGGCCTGGCTGCCCAAGGTGCGCGCAGCAGCCCAGAGCCAGTTGGCGCGGGTGGATGCCGCCTGGCTGGCTCGCGAAGAGCGCGCGGTGATGGAGCAGGAGCTCTGCGACCAGGTGCTGGGCTATGGCCCCTTGGAAGGGCCCCTGGCCGACCCGCAAGTCAGCGAGATCATGGTCAACTGCGCCGACCAGGTCTACTTGGAGCGCGCGGGCAGGCTGAGCCTCTCCAGCATCCGCTTCTGGGATGACCGCCAGCTGCTGACCGTGATCGAGCGCATCGTCGCCCCGCTGGGCCGGCGCATCGATGAGAGCAGCCCACGGGTGGATGCCCGCCTGCCAGATGGCAGCCGCGTGAACGCCATCATCCCGCCCTTGGCGCTCAAGGGGCCCTGCCTCACCATCCGCAAATTCCCGGCCCGGCGCATGGCCATGGCAGACCTGGTGGCCAAGGGCTCCTTGACCCCGGCGGCCGCCCGCTTCCTCGAGAGCGCGGTGCTCTGGAAGAAGAACGTGGTCGTCTCCGGCGGCACCGGCAGCGGCAAGACCACCCTGCTCAACGTGCTGTCAGGCTTCATCCCGGGCGGCGAACGGGTGATCACGGTGGAGGACGCGGCTGAGCTCAAGCTGGCCCAGGAGCACGTGGTGAGCCTGGAGGCGCGGCCAGCCAACCTGGAGGGGCGGGGCGAGGTGAGCATCCGCGACCTGGTGGCCAACTGCCTGCGCATGCGGCCGGACCGCATCGTGGTGGGCGAATGCCGGGGCGGCGAAGCTTTGGACATGCTGCAGGCCATGAACACCGGCCATGAGGGCAGCCTGACCACGGTGCACGCCAACACCCCCCGCGATGCCGTGGCGCGGCTGGAGACCCTGTGCCTGATGTCCGGGGTGGACCTGCCGCTGAAGGTGGTGCGGTCGCAGATCGCCTCGGCCGTGGACATCATCGTGCAGGCCGCCCGGCTCAAGGACGGCAGCCGCCGCATCACCCATGTGAGCGAGGTGCTGGGCATGGAGGGCGAAGTGGTGGTGCTGCAGGACATCTTCCTCTTCCGCCAGTCCAGCACCGGCCCCGAGGGCAGTGTGCTGGGCGAGCTGAAGCCCACCGGCGTCATCCCCCGCTGCGCCCAGCAGGCCCGCGAGGCCGGCGAAGCCGTGGACCTGGGGATATTCCAGCCTGGCGCAGCCCTTTGAAATCATTACTAAACAAAAAAGGCACCTGCCAGACGCAGGTGCCTTTTTGCTTTCCCATCGCTTGTCTCAATCTCACCGCAGCGTGTACCTAGTGGCCCGGGCAGCGCCGCTCTGCGCCACTTTGCGCTGTGAAACCAGGGTGCCGAGATGGCGGAAAGCGGTGCGGTAGGCCATGCCCGTGGCCTCTGTCACCTCGGTGCAGGACATGCCCGCGGGGTGGGCTTTGAGCAGGCTCAAGATGCTGTCGCGGGCCGCGCTGGGCGCGGCCTTGCGGGCAGGCGCGGGAGCTGCCTCAGCCTGGGCTGGCTCGGGCTTGGGCAGCAGCAAAGGCTGGCCCGGGATCGGCGCCAGCACCTTGCTCAGGCGGCTCAATAGATAGAGCCCCACCACCGCCGAGGCGATGGCAGTGAGCCCCTGCGGCCGGCCGGTGAAGTATCCTGCCAGGCCCAGCAGCACCCAGCCCACCACCCAGGTGTGGCCCTTCCAGAGCCCCTGCGCCGGCGCCGGGGCCAGCCAGCGGCCGACCTCCTTGACCAGCACATAGAGGGCCAGCACGCCAAGATAGCCCAGCGCCAGGCGGGGGTCCGCCAGCTGCGCCTGGGGATAGATGAGGGCGGCGATGAAGACCGCCATCAGCACCGCGGCGCAGGCTTGGGTGAGCCAGAAGAGCAGCTGGCGTATCATGGCAAACCTCCTTGAAAGTGTCAGGCAGCGTTCCCTTCAGGCATTTTATCACGGCCTTGCTGGCGCGGCGCAAAAGGATTGAGCCCCCTCCCCTTCCATGGCAATATCATGCCATCAGCACCCTCGGGAGCGCGGCATGAAGCAGGTGGTCTGGCAGCAGGAAGCCAAGGTCAACACCCTGGTGGTCAACCCCCAGAAGCAGCTGGGCCTGGTGGGTCTCTTGAGCCTGCTGCAGGACGCGGCCTGGGAGCATGCCGGCCATCTGGGCATCGGCTACCAGGACCTGCTGGCGCGCGACAGCCTGTGGGCCCTGGCCAAGCAGCGCGTGCGCATGCAGCGCTGGCCGGCCTGGGGCGGGGCCATCGCCATCCGCACCTGGAGCCGGCCTTTGCAGGGCTACATCGCCCACCGCGACTTTGAAGTGCTGGAGGGCGGCAGCCTCATCGGCACTTGCTCCACGGAATGGATCATCCTGAGCGCCCGCACCCGCCGGCCCCAGCGCCTGGGCCTGGAGGGCTTTGCCCCGCTCTGCCGGGCGGATTACTGCCTGGACCACGACCCGGCCAAGCTGGATGCCAAAGCCGATTGGCAGGGCCTGGCCAGCTACGCGGTCCGCCACAGCGACCTGGACATGCAGGGCCATGTGAACAACACCCGCTACGCCCAGTGGGTGCTGGACGCCCTGCCGCCGCAAGCGCACCAGGCCTGCCTGCTCAAGGAATTCGAGGTGAATTTCCTGGCTGAGGCCTTCCTGGGCGATGCCATCCAAATCAGGGTCGCCCCCGCGGAAAGAGATGCGGACGGGCTTGTGCGCCGCCGCTTCCAAGGCCTGCGGCCGTCGGATGCCAAGCCCGTCTTCCTCTGCCAGCTCATTGCTCAAGGAGCCCTGTCATGAAAGTGCTGGTCACAGGCGCCACTGGATTCATCGGCAGCCATGTCGCAGCCTGCCTGGCCAAGGCCGGCCACCAGGTGCTGGCCACGGGCCGCGACCCCCAGAAGGTGCCTGCCTTGGGCCAGGTGCCTGGCATCACGCTGGAGCGCCTGGACCTGGGCCAGCGCGCCGGCTGGGAGGCGCAGCTCAAGGGCTGCGACGCCCTGGTGCACGTGGCCCTGGGCTGAGGCGATGACGGGCCCGCCATGCTGGCCAACGACACCGCGGCCAGCGTGGCCCTCTTTGAGGCCGCGCTCAAGGCTGGCGTGGGCCAGGTCATCACCACCAGCAGCACAGCCGCCAACGGCGAGATGACGGCCTTGAACAGCGAAGACCGCGCCCCCCGCCCCATCGACCTCTACGGCGCCACCAAGGCGGCTACGGAGATGTACGCCCGGGCCTACGCCCGCAAGGGCCTGCGGATGCGGGTGATCCGGCCCGGCTACATCTTCGGCGAGCCCGCGGTGCCGGGCGCCCGCAGCCAGCCCGACCAGCGCTTCGCCCAGCTCTGCAAGGCGGTCAAGCGCGGCCAAGCCGTGCGCCTGGTCAAGCATGATGGCACCCAGTTCCTGCACGCCGCGGACATCGCCCAGGTCTACCTGGCCGCGCTCAGCCATCCCGGGCCCTTCAGCATCCATTACGCCCTGAGCAGGGAGTGGCGCAGCTGGGAAGAGGTGGCCCGCCTGGCCATGGCTGAGGCGGGGCGCCTGGCTCCCATTGAGCTGGAGGACCGCGGCTATGGCGCCGAACCCTACCTCTTCGATGTGGAGGCCATCCGCCGCGACTTCGGACTCAGCTTCGGCAACCTGGAGCGGCTGAAGGGGCATGTGCGCTGGGAGCTCTCCCGCGCCTGACTGGCCGGAGGCGAGAACGAGGAAGGCCCGGGCATCTGCCCGGGCCTTCTTGCATTCAGCGCTTGGGCTTCAGCGTGAAGCCCGTCTTCTTGGCTTGGGCCAGCACGGCCCTCTTGACCTCTTCCGGGCTGTCCACCACCTGCATCAGCTCCGGGTCGCCGGGCGAGATGTAGCCCTCATCCATCAGGCCGCCCTTCCACCAGTCCAGCATGGGCTTCCAATGCTTGCGGCCATAGAGCAGCATGGGAAAGCGGTCTATCTTCATGGTCTGCGCCAGGGTCAGGACCTCATACAGCTCGTCCAGGGTGCCAAAGCCGCCGGGGAAATAGATGAAGGCGAAGGCGTACTTCACGAACATCAGCTTGCGCACGAAGAAGTAGCGGTTGGTGAGGCTGACATCCTGGTGGGGGTTGGGCTGCTGCTCGAAGGGCAGCTCGATGTTGATGCCCACGGCCTTGGCGCCCTCGCCCTTGGCGCCCTTGTTGGCCGCCTCCATGATGCCCGGCCCGCCGCCGGTGATGACCGACACCCCGGCGCGGGAGAGCAGGCGGCCGGTGTCCTCGGCGGCGCGGTACATGGGGTGCCCGGGCTTGGTGCGGGCCGAGCCGAAGATGGTCACCGCGGGCCCCAGGTCGCGCAGGGTCTCAAAGCCGTCCACGATCTCAGCCTGGATGCGCAGGGTGCGCCAGCTGTCGGTGTCCATGGGCGCGCGGCGCAGCTCATGGGCATGGCGCAGCAGCTCGTGGCCCTCATTGGACAGGGTCTTTTTGGCTCTCACATTGCCTCCGAGGGCGGTTTCAGCGGCGCAGGGCGTCTGCCACCTGCTGGGCGCTGGGGACCTCCGGCAGGGGGCGGGGCTCGCCCATGCCGGGGTAGACGACATAAAAGGGCACGCCCGCGCGGCCAAAGCGGGCCAGCAGCGCGGTGATGGCCGGGTCTTGGCGGGTCCAGTCGGCCCGCATCAGCACGGCATGGCTGTCCGCAAAGGCCTTCTGGGCCGTGGCGCTGGCCAGGATGAGGCGCTCATTCACCTTGCAGGTCCAGCACCAGTCTGCCGTGGCATCCACGAACACGGTCTTGTCCTGCGAGCGGAGCGCGGCTAGCCCGGCCTCAGACCAGGGCTGCCAGCCATCCTGAGCCGAGGCAGCAGGGCTCTGCGCTGGCTTGGCCAGGGCCGGGGCCAGCAGGGCGATGGCGAGCCCCAGCGCGGCCAGCAGGCAGAGCAGCCAGGCGAGCTTGCGGCCCAGCCAGGATGCCAGCCAGATGAAGAAGGCCAGGGCCAGGCAGGCCGATGCGGCGCGCACCGCGGCCTCCAGGCTGCTGAGCCGGCCCAGCACCCAGAGCAGCCAGGGCAAAAAGGCCAGCAGCAAGAAGCCCAGCCCCTGCCTGAGCCGCAGCATCCAAGCCCCGGGCTTGGGCAGCCAGCGCGCCAGCGCGGGCGCGGAAGAGGCCAGGGCAAAGGGCAGAGCCAAGCCCAGGCCCACCGCGGTGAGGGCCGCCAGCAGCACCAGGGCCGGCTGGGTGAAGGCGAAGCCCACGGCGCTGCCCAGCAGGGGCGCGGTGCAGGGCGTGGCCAGCAGGGTGGCGAAGGCGCCGCTGA
>Ga0326728_10014684_pt1 | contig 16542 bp, 9 predicted proteins | sample MB3enrmetagenome_FD_207602 | JGI IMG/M metagenome (GOLD analysis project Ga0326728, IMG submission 207602) | Lab enriched peat soil microbial communities from McLean, Ithaca, NY, United States - MB31MN | ecosystem: Environmental > Terrestrial > Soil > Wetlands > Peat | place: USA: New York...
CGGCGCTGGGCTACCGGACGCCGGTGGAATTCGAAGCGGCCGAGTCCGGGGCGCCGTTAACAACTTCCCTGGCCGCGAGCGTCACCTTGAGTTTTCAAGGCATGGGAAAATCTATCGCTCCGATGGACGCAAGCAACGGGGCGGACAGCAGGAGCTTGACGGCCGGGAAAGCAGGGGGCCCTCAGGACCCCCCGCCCCATCGGATCGATGAGTTTCCAGCTGACTATTCCTCGGCGAGTTGCTCTCCAGCAGAGCTCGCTTCCGCTTCATCAGCCGGGCGCGAGTCTGACAGAAACGGTCGGTCTAAGTGAAGGCAAAAACATTGAACGGTCATCATGGGTTATTCAGATTGTCTCACGATAGGGGTTCATGCTACCACTGCCGACTGCCCACTGCCGACTGCCCACTGCCGACTGCCCACTGCCCACTGCCCACTGCCGACTGCCCACTGCCCACTGCCCACTGCCCACTGCCCACTTTGTGAAAAGTCGACAGTCTACAGTTTACAGTTCACAGTAAGAACCGAAAGCGCCTTGACTGTTGACTGCCAACTGCCTACTGCCCACTGCCTACTGCCCACTGCCAACTGCCCACTGCCGACTGCCCACTGCCCACTGTGGACTTCCTTTCCGTGGGCTCACAAGCGCCAGGCTGGGGATTCATACCCGAGACACGCCCGCGCCCTTCCCAAATCCGACATTCTGACCGAAAAGCTCAAAGACCCACTGGTAGACTTTTAGTCCGGATTTCCGGGATAAACCCTGGCAATCCTCCGAGGTGTCGTGGGAATTGGCGTTCATTCTCGGTCTTACCACCGTGAGTGGGGACCACTGGGGACCTGGGGAACGTGTTCCGCCGTCAGCCATAGTGTGATGCTTACGCTGAGCGGGAGTTAGTCAAAGCAGGTCGCCGGAGCGCAGGGCCCGCTCTCGGGTTCGCCAACCCTGAGGGCGGACGGCTCAGCCCGCTTCGCGGTTTGAGTTTTACATTTTGCTCTTGGCCTTCTGACTTCCTTTGGTGACTCCGCCGCGCGGCATCTGGGCGACTACGCCTTTTGCCGCCGCATTGCCGGCTTGCGGAGTGCGTAGCCTGTCGCTGACGCCAGGGACGGTGCCCAATTCCTCGCCGCGATGAACACGCCGCCAGACGAACACCACGGCCAGCCCCGCCAGCACCATCAGGGCGATGAATTGGGACGTGGAAAGCAAGTGGTTAAACACAAACCCCCGGCTTTCGTCGCCGCGCAGGAATTCCAGAAAAAAGCGTCCCACCGCGTAAAGGCCCAGGTAGCCGAGAAAAACATCGCCATCCCGTTTTCTCCTGGGAAACCACCACAACAGCAAGCTGAAAATCGCCAAAGTGGTGAGGGATTCGTAAAGCTGCGTGGGATGCAAACGCACCCCCAACGGCACTCCGTTGGCTTCGTGCGCAAAGGCGTTGGTGAATACCACTCCCCACGGCGCGGTGGTGGGTTTGCCGTAATCGCAACCGGCGCTGAAGCATCCCAGGCGTGTTACCGTGGTGCCCAGCGCCACGGAGGGCGCCACCACGTCGGCAAACTTCCAAAAGGAAATCTTCCGCGCCCACACGTAGTAGATGGTGAAGAAGAGCGCGGCCAGGAATCCGCCGTAAAAAGCCCCGGCCGCCCTGAGGGTTGCGTAATTGAAAATTTCCCCGAGGTGATCGCGGTAATAACTCCACATCGTGAGGACCATCAGTACCTTCGCCCCCACCACCGCAATGACGATCGCCCAGGAGCTAAAATCCAGGATCAGCGCGGAATCCACGCCCACACGCCGGCCCAAACGGATGGCGATATGAATCCCGCTCACGAATGCCAACGCCAGCATGGTGCCGTAGGTGGGAATATGGACCGGACCGATATTGATCAAAAACGGGTGCAAGTTTTTGCTCTCCTATCTTCGCGCCAGGCCTTCCGTTCCGAGGTCCAGGATGAGGGTAGTGTACACCCAACCGCCTCCCGCAGATGACTTTCCGCCAGCATTGGCCAGAGGTAGTGGACGTGACGAGCGCACAGTCGCCCGGCCGCTGATAACAACAAACGGTGAGGCATCGGCGGTGAGCTGTCGGCTGTCACGTATAACCGTTCCTGAGGTAAGCCACTGGTTTGACCAGTCCGATTTGAAGAGGTTTGACTGTTGCCAGGTTCTCGGGAACACCGTGAGTAGCCGTAAGCCTCGTTTAGTCCCGAGCGGCGCGATAAAACCTACGGAAGCGGTGAGGATGAAAACCTCTCGGCCCTGGCGAGGCGTACCGCTCAAGGGTCGGTAGAATGTGTGGCGACGCGATCCGTGGGCGACGGGCACAAAAAGCGCGCCCTTGCCCACGGCTACTCAATGTTAACCCCTGCGGGGTATTGACGACAGCCGGCAGAGAGGCGAATCGAACGTTACGAGGAACCGCCTTGGAGGCGGCCCCACCCATCAAGCCACCGGCTTTGCGAGAGGTGTCTGACTACGGAAGTACTTTTCTCTGTGGTCTCTGTGCGCTCTGTCGTGGACCTTTTTCCACCCCTCCATAATTGTTTTGCCAGCGATAGGAAGAATTTACGTTGACGCCTATCGACACGCCTATGGGGCGAGGCGCTAGTCTATTATGAGGCAGCAGGCAGAAAACGCTGGAAAACAGAAGGCAGTAAGCATAAACCAGTAAGCAGTGGGCAGCGATCTTCGCCACAGATGAAAGTTTTTCCGCAGCCTGCAAAGCCGACCGTGACGAAGAGCCGCCTGCCTCCCCCTACTGCCTACCGTTCTTCCCGGGGGCAGGGAAGGTGTGAATGCAGCTCAACTGTTATCAGATTGATGGGTTTTATGATGAAGCCTTCGACGCTAAGTGCAAGGGACGGCCGGAGGCTCGTCTGCTGCTGGAAACCATCGAATCGGGAGCCCGGGCCCTCGGCACATGGGATGATTAAGCGATGGGCTGATTTGTGGTTTGGCGACTCGCGAATTGAAATCATGGCAGGGGTGGAGGGACTCGAACCCCCGACCCTCGGATTAGAAATCCGATGCTCTATCCGGCTGAGCTACACCCCCGTACGCTTTTAGCTTACTGCAATTCGCGGGCTTTCATCAAACCTTTGTCGGGCGAGATGGGAATCGGCAAGCGCCCGCTGTAGATTTGGCTTCAGCGATAGCGGCAACCAGGTTTTTGACGAAGGTCTTGCCCTTTGACTGGAGCCGACACGGCTTGATTCCACTGCTGACAGTCCTGAGGAAGTAATGGGCAGAAAGACCTGCAAGCTACCCTGAACACGCACCGCAGAGTGCAGGGTGCGTGGCGGAGAGGGTGGGATTCGAACCCACGTTACCCTTTCGAGTAAACACGCTTTCCAAGCGTGCTCCTTCAGCCACTCGGACACCTCTCCGTGGCTTCGCGCCGCATCCGCATTCAGGAGCAATGCTCCCAGATCACGATTTAGGTCCGCGGCAACTTGTCCAGTATAACATCGAGGGAGCTTGGTGTTGTAGCGCCGAGTTTATTTCGCCATTTGGCAGCATGAAATCAAATGGTGGCGTCCCGATCAGACCGGGATATATTCCACCGACGCGACAGCAGATTGCACGATCTGTCAGCAGGCAACTGTCCGCAGCGAAGTTCCACCGCCAGCGTGAGCCCTGACCTGACGCTCCGCGGCCATGGGATTACTTAAAGCGGTGACGAAAGCGAAATTCGAGTCCGAACACTCCGTTCTGGTCACGAACGCCGAGCACTGAGACCTTGTCGTTGACATTCCATTCGAACTGGATGATGCGGTACTGGGAATAAGAAGTGTCGGTGACATAAGTAAGGGTGAGATCGTGCGCGACCTGCTGCTCCACCGTGACGCGAGCGCCGGAGCCCAGGCCGGGTACCGACACGTTGGGATCGATCTTGATTCGGCTCACACCGAACAGGTGCTGAATACGGCTTGTCGTCTGGGTGGAAAGAGCTTCGGAGAGAATGGCGGAAGCGCCGATGGTAGCGGATGGATTCCCCCCCACAGTGGCGAAGGCCCCCCCTTGTTTCACGTAACCGAGCGCCAGAAGGGAAAGGATATCGGTATTGGCCAGGGGTGGATCGGAGCGATAGGAGAATTTCAGCCGGTCAAAGGGGCCGGAGATATCGAGCGTCAGGTCGTAATTCTGCACGTGGGTCTGCACTTCCATGTCCAGATAGGCCTGGGTGCGGAAGGGGTTGGTCAAATTCATGTCACCGCGCAACAGTGTGTAGCGGTTGCCCCGGAACACCGATTCGCCGTTGAGCAGATGGATGCTTCCTACCTGCACCGGGTCGGCCAGGGTGCCTTGCAGCCGGATGTCGATGTCGCCTCCCAGCCGCAGGTTGCGGGTCTGCACCTGCACGGGGGGAGACGAGGTAACGCGAACATTCAAGCGGATCCGGGAGGCGATGGGGGAGTTGATGCTGAGGGGCTGGTCCGGCCCCGGCCCCGAAGATTCAATAATCTTCGATATGAAATTAACGTTCTCATTGAGAACCATGTGGTGAACAACCAAATCCCCTGTCAGTTGCGCCGCCTCGACGCCTCCCCCCAGGTGCAGGTTGCCATCGACCACCGAGGTAAAGCTCGGTGGATAGGGCATGCGCACCTGACTAAGGTCAACGCGCACTTCGTAGCGGGGGTTCTCCACCAGGGTCACGAAACCGCTGAAGTTGACCGTTCCGCCGCCGCTGGTGCCGCGCAGGGAGCGGATGACGGCGCGCTCGCCCTCCAGGCTGATGCTTCCCTGCAGATTGACGAAGCGAAAAGGCAGCTCGTTGTAACCCAGGCTCACATCTTGAATTTCCATGGCCCCGTTCAGCAGGGGGCGTGCCGCCGTGCCGGTCAGGCGCAAGCGCAGGGTGGAGCGGCCGGTGGCCTGCAGGTTGGGATCGAAAATGGTCAGCAAGGTTGCGTTCGCGGTACCTTCGGCGCTGACGGCCAGCGTGACGCCTTCGTTGAAACCGACTGCCCCCTCGATGGCAAGTTCCGTGGAGGGTCCCCGCATGATGAACCGGCTGAGCGCCAGCCTGCTGCCGGAATAATGTAAATCGACGGGCTGGGCATTACGCCACTGAATGCTGGGGAAATCCACGGCGACATCACGAACCTGGGATTGAAGATCGATTTTCGCCGGATCGCGTAGAGGCCCCACAGCCCGGAAGGAGCCCCCCAGGGTGACCGCGGTACCGAATTCGCGATTGAAGAAGGCGCGAATCCACGGGTCAGCGTGCAGGTTGGAGTATTCGCCCTCGGCCTCCATGGGCCAATCACCCTGCGCCGTCGCTTTGGCGCTGAGGTGAAGATTCCCGGCCGGGCTTTGGTCCTCACCCTCGACGATTAACTGCTTTCCTTCGCCTCTCATTGTGCCGTGGAACTCGCCCATGGGAGTGCCCGCGACGCTCAAGTCTCCGAGCCGCCATGAACCCATCAAGTGAAAATCCTCCGGCGTTCCCTGGCCGTGCGCCTCAAAGCTCAGCTTGCCGTCCAGTCCACCTTTGGGAAGTGCCGTGGAAGCGGCGAGCGGCCATCGGTGGAAGTCCGCCAGGCGAAAATCCGTCCCCGTTAGTTGCCCGGAGGCAAACCGGCGCTCGGGCTCCACAATGACGTCGCCGCTCAGCCGCCCATGGTTCTTGCCCAACTGGATGTTCTGCAGTTTCCAAATTGACCGGGAGATCCGCAATTGGGTGGAGAAGGAATCAAAGGGTTCATCGGCGATGGCGCCGGCATCGATGCGAAGCAGGCCGGAGCCCGCCAGAGTGGCAATGGTTCCCTCAACATCCAGGTGGCCGGTAACGGAGCCGCGGAGGGGGAAATCCGAGTTGATGGCCGCCTTCAGGCCCTCAACCGGCGTGCGTTGCGCCTGGGCAGAGAAGCGCAACACGGAGCTGGGAGTCACCCGCCAATCATCGAGCTGCGCAGAGCCATTTAGCTCAAAGGAGCTCTTCTCATGCTCAACCCGCCCGCCTGAGACCTGGACGAAACCGCGATTGAGTTTAATCACTGCCCTCAGCCGGTCCCATGTCCAGCCGTGATAGCGGAACTTGCCCATGTTCACGCGCCCTTCCAGGGACGGCGCCTCATGGCCACCGCTGAGCTGCCCGGAAAACTCCGCTCGCGACTTCAGTTCCAGAGGGATGCCGGAAGGGGCGGCAACCAGCGCCTGGAAGAAAGGCCGCCATTCTTCGAAATCGTCGGTAGTGACGTTGAGCGCGAGCGGTTCTGCCGCGGCGGACGTGATTCTCTGCGCAAAGGTCCCGCGCGCGGTGATGGTGGAATGCGGGGTCTGGAATTCCGAATCAGCAAGGTGGATCGTTAAACCTCCCCTGTCTTCAAGCGTGCCGCGCGCCATACCGCTTACGGGAAGCACATTGTGGCCAGTGACTGCCGGCGCATGCAAGGTGAGATCGAAATTTGCTCTTAGCCCTTCCCCCTGCCCGGACCACGTGAAGTTAACCGCGCCGTCGGCCATCGAGGCCGGACGCATTTGGGCGGCGAGGAGGGGCGGGGCGTTGGCAAAGTCCAGCGTGTTATCCAATCGCACTTGATGGAGCCGCATATTCAAACGGTACTTTGCTGGTGAATCCTGGAAGTTCGCTTGTAGTGTTCCCTGCGCCGTCCCTCCCCAGATTGAGACGAGGAGGTTGGTGAGATTGAGTTGGTTCTTTTCCAGCGCGTAGCTGGTTGTGGCGCTCAGGGGCAGGGAAGGGAGGCCGGCCGTGAGGATTACCACTTGTCGAGCCTGGGCGCGGCCTCGGGCTGAGATGGTTCCGTTCTCATACACGGCCAGTCCCTCCACCTGCAAGCCGCCGGCCCGCAATTCCGGTACGTGGAGAATACGGGCCAGGGCGGGGAGTTCCGCCGAAGCGTGGAACGAGCCGGATGCATGCAGGGCTGGGTGAGGGATGATGGCGATGGAAGCCTCACCTGACGTCCCCGGCGCTTGCCACGCAAATGAGGAGAAAACGAGGCTGGCGGGAGAAAGCTCAAAGCGGCTATTAAAATTGATGGGCGGAGATGTCCAGTGCGACGAGCGAATCGTGGTGGCGGAAGAGGAAATGGATCCACTGTAATGGCCTTGCGTCATGTGGACCAGGATTGCCAACTCCCGCGTGTCCAGCTCCACCGGTTGCCTTTGGTCGTTCCAATAAAAGACGGAGTGGAAAACGGAAAGGCGTCCAATGGAGAGATTCATTAAACTCGCCAGGCCCTGTTGCGCGGAGGATTGCTCCTGCGGGCCGGGAAGGTTGGTAACGCCTTCGGGATTGGTGCGGAGGTGCACCTGGAGTCCATCAATATCCATGTGGCGCAGGCGAAGCCGCCGGCGCAGGAGTTGCTCGGGGCTCAGGCCCGCTTCCACCGCTCGCGCTGAAATCAGGGGTGGATCACCGGCCGCTTCCGTGCCGTGGATCACAAGATTTTGCAGGGTGACATGGAATACCCAGGGCCGAAAGCGGAAGTGGCCAATCTCCACGTGGCCGCCGGTCAGGCGCTCCAGCCGGGCGATAACCCCGCGCTCCAGCGCACGCTGGAACCACCCGGTGCTCATGACGACCAGGGCGGTGAGCGCCAGCACCAGCAGGCTTTCCACCAGGTAGATCCCGAGGCGAACCGGTTTGGATACTTTCCAGCGCGTAGGTTACCTCACTTAGGTCGAAAATCGAAACTCGAAAATCGAAACTCGCCACTACGGGTCATTCGCTCGAAAACGGAAGTTCATGGCCTTCCCCGCCTTCGCGGAGGTAACAAAGTCCGTGTCCAATTTCGAGTATCGAATTTCCAGTTTCGATTTTCGACTCTGACACCTCGTACTTAGAATGAGTGAAACCGCACACTGGTCATGGGTTTCAGCTCCTCCACCCATCGATCGAGCAATTCGTTAATACGTTTCTGCGTAAGGACCTCCCGAATCTGGCCATCCACCTCGGAAAGTGGCGGAGCTGTTGCCCCGCCGTTCTTCTTTTGGTATTCCGGGACAAAGGTCGAACGGTAATAGTCAGCCACCGCATCATCACTGGGAGAAGCCTCGGGGCGCAGGCGTTGATCGATCAGGCGCAAGAGGAGTTCCTGTTGTGCGATGCGCGCCAGCAGCTCTGCTTCGGTCATTCCCAAGTCCTGGAGCGCCCGCTGGAAGGAGCCCGCCATGGCATATTCGGCACGTAATGCTGCCAGGCGCTCTGCCGCGGATTTCTCACTCTCCGCTTTTTCCGTGGGCCCGGGATTCTCTTCCCGCGTCAAAAGCACCTGATAAGTAAGATGCTCGCGGGCGTCACTGAGCGCAACGGAATTGGCCGGGGGTGGCGGCCATTGGGCATTGAGGAAACGCTCCAGGCGGTACTCCTGTTCCACATCGCTCGCGGTGATGGCCACGTTGCCGACGGAGGCAACCACGCGATCCAGGGTATCCGCGGCGTGGCATACTTTGCCTCCCGCCGTGAGGACGGCCGCCACGGCAGCAAGGATCAGAAGCTTTGGCCGATGCTGATGAAATACTGTGCGTGCGATAATCGTTCCACCTCGGTGTTCCCCACGCCATTCGTAGTGGTGATGACGTTGTAGCGTGGCGGATTCAGATTGTAACCCACATCGAATCGTAGTGGCCCCACAGGAGTTTTGTAGCGAAGCCCCATTCCCACCGCATGGGAGGTGTAATCAAAATCCTCAGGCGCACTCTGATGGAATTTGAGCAGGCGCATCCTGCGAATGGTGGTGTAAACGTTGCCGGCGTCCTCGAAGGCAACCAGGCCCAGACGCCGTTGCGCGAAAAATGTTCGTAGTTCGAAAGAGTTTAGGAAAAGTGCGTTGCCGCCGATGGGATAACCCGTGCCGGGGTCGCGGGGGCCGGCCTGATTGATGGAAAACCCGCGCATCGATTCGCTGCCGCCCATGAAGAAGCGTTCCGGCAAGGGGATCGAATCCGTATGGATGACCTCGGCGGGGGTATCGCCGCCGGCGGGGACGGTGATGGTATAGAGGCTTCCATAGGGGGAAATCATGCCGAACTGTGTCTTCCTGGCGAAAACCAAATGGTTGCCCAAGGCATGGTAAGTGGAGTTCTGGCCGGTGAAGCGCAGGAAATTTGCCTGGGAGCCAAAATCCCGCCAGGAAACTCCCGCATCGACCAGCGTGTAGACGCCGCGGGTGGCGTCCACAGGGTCGTCGCGGTGGTCCTCCACGAAGCTCCCGCCGATCATCCCCACCAGCGCCGGCTGACTGAGCAGGGGAATCTCCTGTGCGGAGATTTTGCTGGAAATATCCAGGGCTTCCACGCGTCGGAAGCTGTACTGCCCGACCAGGAGGGTGGAATGGCTGAAGCGCTTCTCCACGCTCGCGGAAACTTCCTTGCGGTCAGCCGTGAAGGTCAGGACGTCGCGGGAGCGATCCACCAAACCGTTGATGCGCAGGCTCAGGTCATCCCGATTGGCCAGGCGGGGAATCAAATAACCCATGTTCGCCCCCGTGTCGATGTTGGAGAGCCGCCCGCCCATGCTGAAAGTTTGGCCGCGCCCACCAACGTCCAAACGGGTGAGGTCGAGCGACAATCGCGGGCTCGCCTTATACTGCCCCTGCGGCTCATTGCTGCCCAGTTTTTGAACTTCGAATCCACCGCCATAACCGAGGACCCAACGCCGGGATTCATCCAAGCCTACCAGCAAGGTTTTCCCCGTTTCCGAGTCCGGCTCATCTTGCGGTGTGATCTGCACCTGGCTGAAGATTCCCAGGTCGTAAAGCCGCCGCTGGGATTCCAGCACCGCACTCTGACTGATGGGTTCGCCCTCGTGAACAAGCAGTTCACGATTTACCAATCCTATCCGGACGTGTTCGTTTCCCAAAACCACGATGTGCTCGATGCGATCTTGCGTCCCGGGCACAATCTGGAATTCCAAATCCACCTGATGGTCGGATTTCGCCGGCGTGGCGCTCCAGTTGGCAGCGGCGCGTGTGTATCCGTGGTCCGCCAGATAATCGAGGATACGGTTGCGGTCAGCGCGCGCTCGTTCCAGCGAATAGGGCTGCGCGGGTTTGCTGCTGAGCAGGGATCGGAGCGTCATTTCGGTGGCGGCATCGATCCCCACCATGTTGATGTTGTGCACTGTCGTGCGCGCGCCTTCGGCGATGACCAGGGTCACGGATCGTCGGCCAGGGACATTCTGGAACTTGTCGTCAATCGACGGAGTGATGCGGACGTCGAGAAATCCCCGCGATTGATAGAGCGCCACCAGCGCCGCGATTTTTTGATCCACGAGGTTGCGGCTATAGGTAGGCGAGGGCGGAAACAATCCCGTGACCGGCGGGTTGACGGCTGCCATCAGTTCCGCCGTGGGGATTGCCGTGTTTCCGCCCACCCGATACCCGGCAAAATCACCGCGCGAACCTAAATTCATCTGGAAGATGATTTGCTCGTAGGGCTGCGGATCCTCGTGCCGCACCCGGCTGGCCTTCGCCGAGGCGGAGAAATAACCTTGCTGTTGAAAATGATCTTCCAGCACCCTTTCGCTCCGGGCCAGTGCCTGGTCGTCCGTAACGCCTTCACGATACAGCGGCAGCAGGTCTTGAAGTTGGGAAGCGGAAATCGACGCACCTTGCACCCGCACGCGAACCAGCGGCCCGGCGTCAACTTCCACGACGAGTTCTTCCGTGTTGGCCTTGGCGTTGTAAATCCTCTGCTGGACGTGGGCGTTCACCTGCAAGCGTCCGTGGGCCACGTAGAATTGGTGCAGGCGATAGAGCCCGCGCTCCTGCCGCGCCGCCGTCAGAATCATCTGCGCATGCCAGCCCGAGACTTTCATCAAGCGCTCCGGGGGAAATCCGGAATCGTCCTGGAATCGCACCGCGCTCACGCGCGCGGGAGGGCCGGCTTCAATGGTAAAAATCACATTGGCTTCCAAGGTGTCGGGATTACGTGCAATCTTGTGCGTAATGCGAGACTGGTAGTAGCCGCTGGCCACCAGCAAGTCGCTCAGGCGTTTGTGCGCGGCGTTGAGATCATCGTCGGTAAGGGGTCGGCCCAGGTGCAATCGCGTGGCAGTAACGAGCGCGCGGGCCTCAATGGGGCCCGGATGGCCTTCCGCGGCTACGATGCCAATGAAATACTGGGCGCGGGCGACAAAAATGAGAGAGACTCCCTTGCCTTCGGGAGTTCCCTCCGCACGCAGTTCCGAAAAACGCCCCGTAGCGTAAAGACGCTTGATGCTTTCGGAAACCTTCGCGGAGTCCAACGGCTCGCCGACTTGCTGGGTCACGGCGCCGGGGAAGCTCTGGAGCTTAAGGTTACAGTCGCATTCCAGATGGTATTGGGTAACCGGCTGGCCCCAAAGAGAGGGAGCGCTTTGAGCCCAGCTCTGCCTAGGACCACCGCCCAGCAGCAGCGCGAGAAGGGTAAACGCGTGGGCTGCTCTGGCGCCAAAGAGTGTGGAGCCGTAGCGCCTCGCCGAACGGCCCGGTGAATATGCGGACAGCATTCTAAAGTTTCGGTTGTAGCGACGCACCCCGTAGTTTACCCATCAACCCGGCTTCAAAATTCATGCAGACTTCACCTGGCATTATACTTCCCCCCGGCGTCCGGCATAGGTAAAGAAAAGTGGGTGTTGAAACGAGCCTAATTCCGACTTCTCAGGATGCGAGACGCATTTGAAAAGTTACTGGAAGGCGGGGCTTTGGTTGCTTCCCGGTGAAGTTTCTGGTTGCCGGGCGCACCGGACGGAACGCGCTCTTCAGTTCCCGGTCAGAACATCGGTGATCGCCTTGCGGAGAGTTTCGGGTTGCACGTATCCGATCCAGTGGTTACGCACCACCCCTTTTCGATCGATCAGAAAAAGGGTTGGGAAAATGGCGATGCCGCCGTAGGCTTGATCGCTTTCCTTGGTCCAGTTCACGATGGGATAAGCGATGTGGTGCTCCTGAACGTAACGCTGCCGCACCGAATCGTCGTAATCGAGGCCCAGCGTGCGGTCGTCGTTGGCGCCCACAATCACCAGGCCACGCGGGGATAGCTCCTGGTCAAGGGACACCAGCGCGGGCGCCTCCTGCATGCAGGGCGGGCAACCGGTGAACCAAACTTCCAGAAGCAGCGCCTTGCCTTGGAAATCCGCGATGTGAAGATCCCCGCCACCCAAGCGCGCGAGGGTGACGTCCGGGGCGGGTTTGCCTTCCCAACCGCCGATTTGGCGCGCCAAGGCCTGGCCGAATTTCGGATCGGCTTTGATCCTTTCCACATCCACCTGGGTGATTTCGCCTGTCTTGGGATCGCGCGTGAGGAATTGGGGAACCCGGGGATCGGATTCCATGACCCGCAGCAGAACATCGGCGGCAGCCGGAGATCGCAGATCAAATTGTTCGGCAATAACGGCAAGCGATGGAGGGGATTTGAACTTTTCCTGATAATTCGCTACAAAAAGTGGAATACGGAAGAATGCATTATAGAGTTTGTTGAGAGCCTGGCGTTCGTCCGGCTGGGTAAAGACCCGGTTATAAAGGTCGGTGACGATCAACGGTTGGCCGGGTTGAAGGTGCGCGCGAATATAATCGAGGACGCGCGCCTCCGCGTCGGAGGATGCCCACGCGGGAGCGCTTCCTGCCAGCAGACACGCGAGCAACAGCGTACCGCAAAGGCCAGCTCTCACTCCGATCCTCTTTTCCCGGCGGCGCCCGCTTCCTGGGCCTGGCTGAAAATTTGCCAGTGGAATTCCAAGGAAAAATGCAGGTACTGATCCAAGTAGGTCCAGCCATGGTTGCCCGGCCGCAGAGCGAATTGGTGCGGGAAACCCTTGGAAGTCAGAATCTGGTCCAACTCCTTGGCTCCTTCGTCGAATCCATAGCGGTCTTGATCGCCACAGTCGAAGTAGAGTTTCAAATTGGCAAATCGGTCTGGATGCTCGGCGAGAGTCAGCGGGTTAGTGGCATCGAAATAGGCCTCGTTAAGAGGCGCGCCAAACGGTTCCTGCAAGACGCGCGCGTAGAATCCCCAGCGGCCTTCCGTCGGCAAAGGGCTGGGGAACTTCGCAATCAGCGCCGCGCTGTGAGCGCTGGCTGACCCGAAGACGTCCGGATGCTGCATTGCCAGGTGCAGCGCGCCATAACCCCCCATCGAAACGCCGGTGATTCCGCGGGCCTCTCGCGTGGCGATGGTACGATACTTGCGATCGATCGCCGGGACGAGCTCCTGAATGAAGAAATCCTCGTAGCGCTCATGGCCGTCCAGGGAGTTTACGTAGAAACTCTTGCCGCCTTCGGGCATCACGACGATGAACTTTCCGATCTTCCCCTGGCTCATTAGACTTTCCCACGTTTGCTGCCCGCTGTGTTCACTCCAGCTCCGGTCATGTTCAAAAAGGCCGTGAAGGTAATAGAGCACCGGATATCTGTCAGCGCCTGCATCGTAGCCCGGAGGCAGCGCCACGCAATAATCTACCGCGTGGCCGAGGATGGTGCTGGAGATGGACTCGCAATCGACGCGAGTGGAAGAGGTTTGGGCAAGGGCCGGCGCCGCGATGAGGATGCAGACGAACAGCGTGAGGCTGGGGCCGATCAGCCGTCGAGGTCGGTCGCTGGTGGAGTGCGATAGGCGCATGGGCTCGTGCGAAGGGGCATCTCCGGCAGCGCCCCGCAGACGCAGGTCGCCTCGTATCACATCGACCTTCATTTGGACACGCCTGAGGATGAATATGCCCCTGTCAACACTCTCATTCTGAGTCAACGGTGCGCGGGAGTCAATAGGGGAGCTTGCTCGACCTTGAGCGGCGCGAGATCGGTCCACAATCGAGGCATTGCGGCGACTTAGAGTGGTGGATGGAGGAAGTCTCCCCGGCCGTCGAGACATGGTGCGAAAGGCTCAGGGAGCAGGCGCCAACCGGCGAGACCAGTGACTTCGCGCGCGAGGCGTTCCGAGATGGCGATGCGGTTGAGGTTCAGCGTGTTGCGAATCCAGGCCACGCGCTGCTCGGCCGGTTCGGGGCTGCCCAGCGCGCCCAGAAGCCATGCCAGCGCTTCCTGATCGGAGGGCCAGAATATGGGGATGCGCGGCATGGGAGGATTCATGGAGGTTCGGGCGTTGGCGTACATCTTCTGTAGGTCGATCTTGTGGTAGAGGCGTTCGTGGATGGCGTCCGCCAGTCCCACCCCCAGGGCGTTGCCGCCACTTTCCGGGGTAAGATCCCGGACATAGATCAGGCGAATCTGCGGCGCCGCACCGGGTGGCAGTTCGATGCCACGGCCGACGATTTTCGTGTCCAAGCCCGTACCGCTGATGTTCTTGCCCAGTTCATCGACGATCAATAGATCGATCTGGGGGAAGGGAATCCGGGCCACCAAAGGCCGGGCGCTTTCCAGACAAGCTTCTTCCATGGCGGCGATGCCCGCAGCGCTGGCGGCGCGCAACTCCGCCACTTGATGGAATTCGTTTTCGACCACGGCAACGCCCGCCAGGATTTTTCCACTGGCCAGCGCTTTCGCTGACATCGCGCGGATGACCGGTTCAAATCCAAACTTCCAACTCCAGTGGTGGCATTCCCAAGCGCCTTCAGCTTTGCCCATGCCGACCGCGACCATCTTGAGCAACCCGCTCTCAATCCTGCCGGAGAAATCCGTGTGCGGCTTGACCCGGTTCAGCAACACCACGCCATCGGCTTCCCAGGCGTGGCGGTCCATGAAGACATGAAAACCCTCAGGCGTCGTCCCCATGGAAACGGTTTCCATGGAAGAAAGCAGGTCCACACCGAGAAAATCCGGGGTGACGCCATATTGCGCCAGGATTTTCGCCTGACCCTCCGCCGTCGCGCCGCCGTGGCTCCCCATGGCGGGGAAGACGAAGGGCCGCGCACCCTGACGCTTGAGCCAGCGGCACAGTTCCCCGGCCAGAACATTGATGCCGGCAATGCCGCGGCTGCCGATTGCCACAGCGATGCGCTTTTCGCGAAGTGAACCCGGCGGCAATGCCAGTTGCTCCAGAACCCGCGTTATTTCCTGCGGCAAATCATCGAGGGCGGGTGCGCTGGGAGCCACCCTTTCCACGATTCGCAGAGCACCCAGGGCGTGAGATGGGTTGGTCGACATGGCAAAACTCACGTTATCGCGAGGGCGAGAATGCGTCAAGGGGGGTGATGCCGAATTGGGCAAGAAGTTGGTCCGCTGCCTTAAACCGGCCCCCTTTGTTCCGCCGGGCCACGACGAAACACGCTTTCTCCCCGCTGTCAGAAGCGTCCTTACGCTTTGCGGAAAGGGGCACAAAAGTGTTAGGCTACCGCCCACCGGGTCCACGCTGGGGCGGGGTGCGGAAGGACAGGCCCATTTCCCCCAGGATTGATGATTTGCGCTGGCCGCAATGTCCTGAGTAGGCAGAGTCAAAGGAGGTTCTATGAAGAAGTTCCTGTGCATCATTCTATCGGTATGGCTGGTTCCCCTGGCTACTTGCATGGTTTACTCTCAGCAGCACACCGTCAGGCCCTCACCGCTTGAGATGTCACAGGAGCCCCAGACCTTCCCGCTTTGGGAGAACGGCGCCCCGGGAGCTCTGGGCCACGAAGACAGTGACATCCCTACACTGACGTACTACCCCGCCTTGCATGGAGCCCCCACGGCGGTGATCGTCGCACCCGGCGGGGGCTATCGCAATCTGGCCATGAATCACGAGGGCCGGCAGGTGGCGAATTGGCTCAATGCCGCGGGAATAACAGCTTTTGTGCTCAAGTACCGGCTCGGATCCCGTTATCACCATCCCATCGAATTGGGTGACGCGCAGCGCGCCATCCGCCTGGTGCGGACGCGGGCGGCGGAGTACGGCTTGAAACCGGACCGCATTGGCATGATGGGCTTTTCCGCGGGCGGCCACCTGACTTCCACAGCCGAAACCCATTTCGACAGTGGGAATCCCAATGCTTCTGATCCCATCGACCGCGCCAGCTCGCGCCCGGATTTCGCCATACTGGGCTATCCGGTGATTTCGTTCACGGCGCCTTATAGCCATCGGGGCTCCAGCCAGGCGCTGCTGGGCGATTCGCCTGACCCCAAGCTGTTGGAAGACCTTTCCAACGATCTTCGGGTCACCCCCCAGACGCCCCCGACTTTTCTGTTCAGCACCAGTGAGGACGCCACGGTTCCGGCGGAAAACAGCGTGGCGTTCTATTTGGCGTTGCACAAGGCGCAGGTCCCCGCGGAACTGCACATCTTCCAAAAAGGCCCTCACGGCGTGGGCTTGGATCTGGGCGATCCCGCCTTGGGCGAATGGCCAAAACTGCTCATCAATTGGCTTCGCGGCTTGGGGCTGCTGGAAAAGTGAATCGTATGGACGCAGCTCGCATGGTGCAGTGCGGCAAAGCCACAACCAAATGGTGATGGGGTGGCGAAGTCACCCCCCCCTCGACCTGCAAAGCGTGGGGCACCCTTTCTCCGTCGGTCGCAAGACCCGTCCACCGACGGGCGGACGGGCTGATGAAAACGCCGGTTGCGGTCCACCCTCACTCCGCGAGGCTGTTTCAAAGCTACGTATTTCATACTTTTACATAGCGCAAGTTATTGATTATTCGTAATAAAAAATGTGCTTTTGC
>Ga0326728_10014686_pt1 | contig 16540 bp, 7 predicted proteins | sample MB3enrmetagenome_FD_207602 | JGI IMG/M metagenome (GOLD analysis project Ga0326728, IMG submission 207602) | Lab enriched peat soil microbial communities from McLean, Ithaca, NY, United States - MB31MN | ecosystem: Environmental > Terrestrial > Soil > Wetlands > Peat | place: USA: New York...
GTTAACCGAGCCCCACTGGTTCGTTAGATCGATTCCACTCGCCCATGCCGACACTGGTAGCAGCAGAGCCAATAGACCGAGGATCACTGCAAATCGCCTCATTAGTCCCTCCACAGAATTCAAGCGACCCTTTCGGACAACCCCTTGGGAAAAGGGCCACCGGGATCACGAAGGTTGAATGGTTAGTGTCGCGCACTTTTATTGAGCAAAGTGCAAGAACATCTAGAAGCAAGCTGTCGAGGGGAGGATCGACAAGCAGCAGCTTAATACTATGGGCGGTAAAAAGATGTGACTTTCGTCACCGTGTCGCGTGACCAATAGGGGCTGCGGCAGCCGTCTTTCCGCACCCAGAGCTGGGTTTGGGGACACCCAGCGGCGCACGGAACGCTCGTTTAGAGCGAACGCCGGAACTCGTTCTCGACAATCTGGCGGAAAAATGGTTGAGAACCAGCCCCGGCAGAAGCGTGCCAGAGGTCAGCCGCATCGCTCATCGTTTTCTGCCGTAGAATTGAGACGGTAGTGAAACGGTAGCTACCGCGGAGAGGTGGCCGAGTGGTTGATGGCTCCGGTCTTGAAAACCGGCATACCCGAAAGGGTATCGGGGGTTCGAATCCCTCCCTCTCCGCCAGTTCTTGAGAGCAAAGAACTTACCGTAAAGCTACAAGTCTCGCACTGATTTTCCGGGACTTTTCCCGAATACGCGGTAACAGGGATAAAGAGGAAGATCAATGCGCCGCAAGTCCAAAGCCAGCCTGTTCCTATGATTCCGCGCGCCGGACGGCGAGCAGTCCCCTTACTGTCCGGCTCTCTTCGACCAGGCGCGGTTTTCAGCAATCGATTGCGGAAGCCTTACGGCTCGTCGCGATAGACGCTGATTTGCGGCGTGCCGCCTTCCTTTAATTTTGCGCGGAACATCCCGGGAGTGTTGAAGCTCCAGGCGAGTTGGCCGTCGGGCGTGAGCGCGACCGCGCCTCCGTCGCCGTGGATGGCGGGGAGGTCCTTTTGCACGACTTGGTCGGCCGCGTCTTGCAAACTCATGCCTTTGTACTGCACCAGGGCGCAGATGGTGCGTGCCACGGTGAGCCGGATGAAGTACTCGCCTGTGCCCGTTGCCGATACGGCGCATGACTGGTTCGAGGCATAAGTTCCCGCGCCGATGATGGGGGAGTCGCCAACCCGGTTCCAGCGCTTGGCCGTAAGGCCGCCGGTCGAAGTGCCAGCTGCGACGTTGCCGCGGCGGTCGAGCGCGACGACGCCGACTGTGCCGTACTTGTGCGTGTCCGTCCGTTCAAATGCGGCGCTGGGCTTGGCCGGAGGCGCGGGCGCTCCCTCGGGTCGCGGAGGAATCGCCGAGCCTTCTTTTTGGAGCTGCTCGACAAGCTGCTGCCAGCGGCGCTCGGTGAAGAAGAAGCTGGGCGGCACTTGCTCAAGATGCACGTGCGCGGCAAACTCATCGGCGCCGGAGCCAATCAACATGACGTGTGGCGACTGCTCCATGACCGCGCGGGCAAGCGAGATGGGATGGCGCGTGCGCTGCACATCGGCAACCGCGCCGGCCCGCATGGTCTCACCATCCATGATCGCCGCGTCGAGCTGGTTAGTGCCATCCGCCGCGAAAACCGCGCCACGTCCGGCGTTGAATGACGGATTATCTTCGAGCAGCTTGATGGCGGCTTCGACAGCATCGAGCGCAGAGCCGCCCTTGTCGAGCACGCTGGCAGCGGCGTCGAGCGCCTCCTTGATACCGGCGCGGTAGTTGGCCTCGGCTTCGGGAGGCAACGAGGAGCGCTCGATGACTCCAGCACCGCCGTGCAACACCACTGCCCACTTGCGCTGTGCGGAGGCGGGCTGCGAGGCGGGCGCGGGAGCGCTCTGAGCCAGGGCAGCGCAAGAGAAGGCGCAGGCAAGAGCAACGGAAGCGAGTGAGAGTTTGCGCACGTGTAAGTTCATAAAACTCCTTGGATTGATAAACGATGGTCGATAACTCGGGGCCTGACGATTTACTCAGGCGAGAAAGTCGACATACGCTCTTCCAGCCTTCGCCGCACTATTTCTGCAAAAACATTTCGGAAGTATGTACCTTACGCAACCTGTTGAAAAACGCTGACCGGCATGGTCTGGGCTTTGGGTAGTGGGCTAAATCCATTTTGCTGGTCGGCTGTCCGTCGGAAAGGTTAGCAACACGCTTTTACCCCGGAGGGTACTGTTTACCCCATACTCCTCGCAGAGTATGGCTGCCACGAATGAACCGTGGCGCGGCGAGAGGTTTCGCGAATTGAAACGCCTCGATGCGACTTCTACCCACTTCCCAAAACCGTTTAGTGCTGGGTTGGTTTCGCTGAAGCCGCCCTCGACCGTTTGCCCGGAGAAATGATATAGGGCCACCAAGAAGAAACAGTGGTCGATTCTTGGCTTTCCTCGTTGAAGGAGGACGGCACCACTGGGCGACCAGTCGTATTGGAATGTTCTTTTCTTCTTGCCCGCTCCTAGTGTATCGATAGCCTTGAGCATTTTGTGGCCGTCACAGTCATTCTAAACCAGTCCGAGACTTCCCGCCAAAAGGTGCCGCTTTTCGGCAGCGTTTCAGCTTGAATTTGACCATCCATGACGGGCGCGTCATACTTCTCGGAAGTGTGACTTTAAGCGCAATAGTGCTCCTATTAGCGGCGAGTGTCATCCATTGTTGGTACGCTGGCAATGCCTCACTGCCTCGCTGGCACAGAGCTTCCCTTGTTCGAGACCACGAAATCTTCGTATTTGCTGTCACCGTTCTACTTCCTGTAACAGCCCTGATACTTCTGTGGTGGGCTAATGGATTTTGGTCTGCGGCGGTGGGAGCTGGCCTCTACATCTTCCTGTTTCCGCGTATCATATACGCCTTGTTAAACATGATTGGCCTTGTTCCTTTAAAACTCTCCTGTCAGCAGTGCGGCTCCGAATATCAAGTCGTCAGTAGAATCTCGCGTGACAGCGATTCCATTGAATGCGAGGTATGTGGCCACACGTTAAAGAGGTGGACGGGAAGCCATGTGGCTATACTCATTAAGCGAGGCGAGTGGCCGAATAAGCAATCAACGCAAGTTTAGGACATCACCCGCTTTTCAGCGACCCTTTCGTAAGGTACACACTTCCGAAACATTTTTGTACACGACGCCATTCTTCATGACGAAGCTGACGCGCGTGAGCACGGAGATATCTTGCAGCGGATCGCCGGGAACTGCGATCACATCGGCGTAGAAGCCGGGCTTGAGCTGGCCGATTGCGTCCTGCTTGCCGAGAAGGCGCGCGCCGTTCAACAGGCTGGCGCGGAGCACGTCGGCAGCGGGCATTCCGTACTTCACCATCAACTCAAACTCGCGCGCCTGCGTGCCATGCGGAAACGGGCCGACATCGGAGCCTACCGCCATGGGAACCCCCGCCGCCAGTTGCTTGCGGAACTCGCCGGCATGAAAGGCCAGCATGGCGCGTTCACGCTCGGCCATGGCGGGCGAGTCGGCATGATCGGCAAAGTACTCCGAGATGGCAAAGGTGGGCACGGCGTAGATTTGCTTCTCGCGCATGATGCGCATGGTCTCGGCGCCGAGCTGGTCGGCGTGATCGATGGAGGCGACGCCGGCCTGGGCCGCGTACAAAGCTCCGGGCTCGCCCGTGCAATGCACGCCCACGCGCTTGCCCACGCGCGCCGTTTCTTGGACGGCAGCCGCGAGTTCGGCTTCGGTGTACTGGTAGGGCGTGGTGAACTTGCCATCGGCAAAGCGGTCGGCGCCGGTTTGATAAATCTTGATGAAGTCCGCGCCCTCCTTGAACTGCTGCCGGATCACGGCGACCAGTTCATCGGCATTGTTGGCGTAAGTAGCGTTGGATGAGATGTGCTCGGCGGGATTGAAGTGGATTGCGTCTTCATGGCCTCCGAGAATGCTGATGGCGTTGCCGCTGACGCTCATGCGCGGGCCGGGAATCAAGCCGGAGTCTATGGCATTGCGCACGGCGGAATCGGCCGAACCCGCGCCCTCGGTCCCCATGTCGCGCTCGGCGGTGAAGCCCGCCATCAGATCGTCGCGCGCCGCGATTTCAGCGAGGATTGTGCGCTCGGGCACGGACTCTACGACCGTCTGCAAGTCTTCGGCTCCAGGATGGAGGAAAAGATGGACGTGCGCGTCGATGAGTCCAGGCATCAGCGTTGCCGCGCCCAAATCGATCACCGTCGCTCCGCCGGGATGGGCGACCGCGGAGCCAGCTTCCACAATGCGATTGCCGCGCACCAGCACCTCGCCGGGACTCGTGAGCGTACCATGCTCCACATCAAGCATGTGGGCGGCGTGGAGCACGATGGCGTCGTTCGCTGGAGTCGCGAAGGAAACTGCGGAAGTCTGGGCTTTGAGCGTCGGTGCCGTAACGAGAACCAGACTCAATACGAACCAAGCGGCAGTGGAGCGCAACGACAACGACAAGCGCCAGGACAATAACAATAGCGATGATCGAAACATGCGCCACATACTAACACGCCCGCAACGGAGTATCATGCGGATAACTAACGGAGCGAATGAAAACCATGCCCGAGTTCCACGACCCCCCCGAGACGATAGACTGGCCGCCGCCGCACCGGCCGCACCGCCGCCGCTTTTTTCTCCTTCTCGCCGTCCTAGCCGCTGTCTTTTTCAGCGGACAGGCCGTGTTGTCGTATTACGTCGACGTGCTCTGGTTCGGCTCGCTCGGCTACGGTGGCGTGTTCTGGAAAACTCTGGACTTGCAATGGGGAGTCTTCGCGGTTTTCACCGCCGCAACATTTCTCATTCTCTACGCATCGTTCCTGGCCCTGAAGCGGTCGCATCTCCCCGATCTTCCCGACGGCCACACCATCTTCATCGGCGGCCAGCCGTTGAAGCTCCCGGTTGGGTCCGTCCTGCGCCTCATCGCGCTCGGCGTTTCGCTGGTGATTGCCGCTGTGACCGGCGCTGGCATGATGGCGGAGTGGCCGACGCTTGCGCTCTATTGGTATGCGCCGCGCTCCACTGGCAGCGTTGTCGACCCGATTTTTGGCCGCCCCCTGAACTTCTTCCTGTTTGCCCTGCCCGCCTGGCAGCTCATCGTCGGATGGCTGCTTACCCTGGCCGTGATTATTTGTGCACTCGCCGCTTTTTTTGTTCTCATCACGGGCGGAAGCCGCGCCCTCACCGGTCGTCTCAGCCGCGCCGTCACCTTGCCCTGGCGCGGTCTCTCCATCGCGTTTTCCTTCCTGCTGCTGGTCCTCGCGACGCGTGTGTATCTCGACCGCTTCGAGCGCTTGTTCGAAGACCATACCATCTTCGGCGGCGTCACCTACACCGACGCACACATTATGCTCACCGGTCTGCTCGTCGTCGCGGCGGCCCTCGTTCTCGGCGCGATAATCGCCGCCGTCAACGCCGTGCGGACGCCGCGCGGACGCTGGCTGATCGCGGCTGCGATTCCAGCCGCCGTCTGTTATGTCGGCCTGCAAGTCGTCGCCTGGTACGTCGGCAGCTTTATCGTCAAACCGAATGAGCTGGTCCGCGAGCAGCCCTATATCGCCCATAACATCGACATGACGCGCCAAGCCTACGGATTGAGCCGGGTCTCGCAGCGCGAGTTTCCCGCTGAAACCACCGTCGAGGCGGCCGATCCGGAGAACAATCGGGCCACGCTTCAGAACATCCGCCTCTGGGACTGGCATGCGCTTCAGGACACGCTGCGTCAAATCCAGGAAATCCGCACTTACTACGACTTCCCCGATATCGACATCGATCGATATGAAATCGACGGCACCACCCGCGAGGTCATGCTCGCCGCGCGCGAGCTCAACGTCGATAAGCTCCCCGAGAGCAGCCGCAATTGGATCAACGACAAGCTCATCTACACCCACGGCTACGGCATCACCATGAACCCGGTCAATGGCTTCACGCCCGAAGGCCTGCCCACGCTGATGCTGAGTAACATGCCCGTCCAGAGCACGGTGCGCGGCCTGAACGTGACCCGCCCCGAGATTTATTTCGGCGAGATGACCAACACCGATGTTTACGTGAAGACGCGGCAAAAGGAATTCAACTACCCGCAAGGCGCCAGCAACAGCCTAACGTCCTATGAAGGCAACGGTGGCATCGTGCTCGGCGGTTTCTTGCGCCGCATGATCGTCGCGTTCGACCGCGGCGATATCGCCAAGCTGCCCTTCAGCGACGATGTGAATCAGGACAGCCGCCTGCTTATGCGCCGCAACCTGCGCGAGCGCGTAACCACCTTGGCCCCGTTCCTAACTTACGATCCCGATCCTTACATCGTCCTCGGCGACGATGGCCGTCTCTCCTGGATCATGGATGCCTTCACAGTTTCCGACAGTTATCCTTACTCCAGCCATTACCAGCTCGACGGCAATCCTATTAACTACATGCGGAACAGCGTTAAGGTGGTCATCGACGCCTACGACGGCACGACGACGTTCTACGTGTTCGATACGGAAGATCCGATCATCCAAGCCTACCGCAGCATCTTTCCCAGCCTGTTCAAGGATGCCTCCCTGATGCCGCCCGCACTGCGCAAACACGTGCGCTACCCCGAGTTACTGCTCAAGTTACAGGCGGAAGTTTACGGCTTATATCACATGACCGACCCGCAAGCCTTCTACAACCGCGAAGACCTCTGGACGGTTGCCACCGAAGTTGGCATGAGCGAGAGCGGCGGCCAGACCACACAGGCGATGCAGCCCAATTTCGTGCTCATGAAACTGCCCGGCGAAACCGGCGAAGAGTTCGTCGAGATTCTGCCCTTCACTCCCGCCAACCGTAACAATCTGATTGGCTGGATTGCCGGGCGCAGCGACGGCGCGAAGTACGGCACCTCGGTGGTCTATAACTTCCCTAAAACTAAGTTAGTCGACGGCCCATTGCAAATCGAGGCTCGCATCGATCAAAACGCGCAGCTCTCTGGCCAATTGACGCTCTGGAACCAGCAAGGCTCGCACGTGCGGCGCGGCGCGCTGCTCGTGATTCCAACCGGCCGCGCACTCTTATATGCCGAACCGATTTACCTGCAAGCCGAGCGCAGTCCTATGCCCGAGCTGCGTCTGGTTGTGTTAGCGCTGCAAGACCGCCTGGCCTACGGTCCCACCTTCGAATCGGCAATGGCGGCCCTTTTTGGCGGAGCGTCTTCGTCTCTAAGCGCGCCGTCGACGAGCGCGCCATCAACAAACGCCGCGGCAGCTTCCGCCGAAGGTGCGCCGCCATCCACCGCGTCGCCTCAGCAAGCGGCGAATCTCAACGCGCTCATAGCGGAAGCCGCCCGAGACCTAGCCGACTATCAGCGCCTGACCGCGGAAGGCAAGCTCGGCGAGGCCGGACAGAAGCTGGAAGAGTTAAAGCGCGCCCTCGACAAGCTGAACGCACATCGTTAAACCCGGACCCAATCAATCCAGGTCGTGAGCGCTATCGCCTGATTTCGACAACTTCGGATCGGCCTTTAGACCCCCTTCCTCATGAACTAGATTTTGCCGGAAACTAACCCTCATTGTGTGTCAGAAATCGGGGAGCCGTTCAGTATTGGTTACCGTTAATGAAGGCAAAAGATTTGTGCCGATCTTTCGAGACGCAAGCGCCGCCTGCAGAAAAAGGACGGGCGGTGCAATCGAAGAGGGAGAAAATGGGTTCTCCACTCTTCGATCGGTGCAGAAGCGAACTACAGCTTGTATCCGGTGATTGTACCGATCCATGTGATGAATCCTTGCGGATCGAGATCCTGACAGTGCCCTGCGTCCCAATAGATGGCAGCGTTGACGTCCCGTCCCATGTTTTCCAGGCTGAGGGCGAGGTTGACGGTATTGGTCGGCGCGGAGTCGGTTTCGATTCCGCCATGGCGAATCCACCAATGCTGTGCCGCGTCAGGATTCTTTTGCACCGTGAAGTACATGGCGTTCATCATGTGCACAATTTGCTCCAGTTCAGGATCGACTTTGACCATGGGGTTCCCGGTGCTCTGTTGCAGGCTGAAGTCGGTGTAATGACGGGCATCCGTGGTCTTGTTGCCGAATTCGTTGGTTTCAGGAGAGCGCAGATTCAGACTGTCAAAGGCCGGAGCCGTCTTCATGCGGGTGATGTGCTGGGCCGCAAAGTCGAGATAGCTGAACTTGGCGGTTTTGCCATCCCACTTAAGCCAGGGGTTCTGTTCGACATACTCTTTGCGTTTCTCTTCCGGGAGCTTCAGGAGGTACTGGGTGACGGAAGGTGCGAAGTACTCCTGGACGAGATAGGCATCGAGTTTTTCGGCGGTGATCGGGCCGAAGCCGTTCTTGCCCTGCAAATGCAGGGAAGCCTCGTACGCAGGAAATTCAGCCCGGAGAGCAGCGGAGATCTTCGGATCGACGGAGCCGAAACGGGTCTTTGTGGCGCCGAAGGCCCATTCATAGGTTAGATCGGCATGATCGAGATCCGTGACGGGCGACCCACAGCCGCTGGCAAAAATGTTGTCTTTCTCATCTGCGGCGCCGATTTCTTTCAGATAGGGCTCGTAGAGAGAACTGTTGCCGGAAGCGCCCAGAAGAGCGGAGAGTCCACCGCCGGCGCTGCAACCGGAGGATACGATCCAATCCGTGTTGCCTGGCAGGATGCCCTTGTTGTGACGGATATAGCGGACTGCAGCTTTCAGATCGACAATGGCGGCAGGGGCCTTGCCATAGTAGGTCCCATCGGAAGCCTTGTTGTCACGACCGCGGACTCCGGGAGCTACGATGACGTAGCCGGCTGCTAGAGCCATGTCCTGTGTTGCACCAGGACCACCGGCCGTGCCGTTGGCTCCCGGAAAGGCCCCAGGGGCACCGCCACCAGGTCCACCCGGACCGCCAAACCCACCGGGGCCGGCGGGGCCACCAGGACCACCCGGGCCGCGCTGCTTATAGTTGCTTGCGGACATGTATCCGCCAACGCCGACGACGAAGAGTATGGGCGCATTCTCGGCGTGCACACTGACGCCATCGACGGAGACAGGCACCTTGACGTCGAGACTCTCGTATTCCTTGTCGACGGATTTGGCCACGTAGGGGATATGCTGATAGATCCGATAGATCACTTTCTTTTCGCCGGCAGCGGTCTTGACGGTTCTTGTTTCCAGTTTGAACTGGTCTTTTGGAAAGAGAAGCGGGTCATTGGCGGGTGATGAAGCCTGTGCGCAGTCATACGAAAGGCCGCCTAGGAAGACGGCGCCAGATAACAGAAGACGGGTCATGCGGCGTTTCCGTTGAAAGTGTTTATCTGTTATTCCAAGATTGAAATGTTCTTTCATGATCCCTCCGGTATACCGCAGCGTGTATGCTTTCATGCGCAATCTTCTTCGCCTCCTCTGCTGGCCGAACGGCGGAGTTGGGATCTCGGTCTGTCCCTTCTTGTTTTTCTAATGTAAGCCCGGAAGACCCCAATGTCACACCAGAAGAAGCAATCGCGGCTTGGAGATGCGCGAGTGCTCCTAGCACGGAATTAGTCACCACAGTGCTGTGCTCAATGATTTCCTGAAACTCCGCCGCTGCTTTCTCCCCGTCCCCGATTTTTAGATAGCAGCTAGTTAGCCGAAATCTCCTTTTTTGACCTCGTAAACTGCCCCATTTTACCCTCATCTCGACTGATCGCGACAGTGCGAAACGATTTACTTGTTGGAGCACTTCCGGCGATCTGCCATCCGCACCGGCACGGCCAGAATCGCACCATCTCGCGCCCTGTTTTTGCAAATACTCCTCCTCGCCCTACCTTCTGGTAAGACCGATTTCCGATGCAGATTCAACCACCCTATCTCTACTATCCCGTCGGTACCGGGAGCAACGCGATCCGACTCAGCATCGCGCCGAACCGCCGCCGGTTCAGATGTCCTTCCGCCAGGAAAAGCTAGTAGTAACGCGCATGCTTCACCATCCGTCTTCCGGTCTTCACCAGTCGTTGCTACAAACTCGTCAGCGACCAGTTCTCGATTCGCTTCGGCAACGCCAGCCGACGCCACAAGTTCCCAAAATTGTAGGCCAACAGGCTCACCGCTAGCCGCACTTGGTTCGACCGAAGACGATGGCAAGAGAGCCGCCTTGCTCGGCTTCGTGGTGTTCCTTGCCGTCTATGGATTTGTCCGGTTATTGCGACGGAATTTCTACGGTAAAGAAGCGCGCGACAACACCTAATGCGGTGACACCATCCGTCAATTGGCGCAAAATCCCGATTTCACTCACCATGCCAGAATCCGGTTACTCCAGATGAGCGACCCAGACTTCGAGCCCATCCCATCTCTGAAGAGTGTCGCGTCCAAGCTTCGCTCGGGCGGGGACTTTGTTTTTTCATCACACCCAGACCGTGCCGCGCTGCTACCGCGCAGAAACTACTGGCAGGTCGATGAAGCTGGCTGCGCCGGACGCGTGGTAAATCCGCTGCGTCGCTTTCACATAGTCTCGCGGTTTCGCGAAAAAAATGTTTGGGACGAAGGTTTGCGGGTTGCGGTCGTAGAGCGGAAACCAGCTCGACTGCACTTGCACCATGATCCTGTGTCCGGGCAGAAACACATGGTTCGCGTTCGGCAAAATGAACTTGTAAGTCAGCGGTGTGTTCGCTGCAATCGGCTTCGGCGTATCGAAACTCTCGCGATAGCGTCCCCGGAAGATATCCATGGCGATGCCCAGTTCGTATCCGCCCAGCTCCTGCTGGCTCGGAACTTCATCGGGATAGACGTCGATCAATTTGACCACCCAGTCGCTGTCGCTGCCGCTGGTGGAAGCGATAAGGTTCACGACCGGCGCGCCACCGATGCGTACCAGTTCGGTAAGGACCGGAGTTACATAGGTCAGCACATCGGGACGGCCGTCAACCGCGCGTTGATCGGCGACCAACCAGCGCCGCCATGCGTCGTAGTCCGCAAATCTGACGGGCCGCGGCTGATAAGGCACAGGCTTGGCCGGATCGGATACGTACTCGTCGTAATCATGATCTGGCGGAGTTTTGCTATCGCGCTCCACGGGCGCAGTGAAGGACAGGCCAAAGCCCGCCGTCAGATAGAGCGGCTTGGATTTCTCCGCGCAGCCGCTCTCGCAGGCAAGCGGCCAGGACTTCAGGCGGTCCCAGTGGTTCGCGCCAGTGTTATAGATGAGCACGGGAGGAGTATCGGCGTGCGGCGCGCCGTCTTTTAGATACTGATCGAAGAACGGCTTGAGCACGTCGCGGCGAAATTCGAGCGCCGTGTCGCCATTCCACTTCAGCGGCCCCAGAGAAGAACCGTCGTAGTTGACTCCGCTATGCGGCCACGGACCCATCACCAGGAAGTTCATGTTATTCGCAGTGTCTTTCGATTCTGTCGCCAAGTAACAGTGAACAGCGCCCCACATATCTTCCTGGTCCCACAATCCCTGGATCCACATCGTCGGGACCCGCAACGGCTGTGCCGCCATGATCTTGTCGAGCGCCTGCCCCTGCCAGAACGAGTCGTAAGCGGGATGCTCACTCAGCTTGCGCCACCAGGGCAGTTGATCGAGTCCCGCGGCTTTGGCGAAGTCTCCGCCCGAGCCCGCGCGCAGGAAATTGTTGTAATCGTCGTAACCTTCGCGCGTAATGCGTTGGCCTTCCCCTTTCGCCGTGGTCTGATAGTTCAGGTAGTCGAAGTTGGTCTGCCGGTAAGCTCCGAAGTGGAACCAGTCGTCCCCCATCCAGCCATCCACCATGGGACTCATGGGTGCTGCGACCTTCAATGCCGGATGCGGGTTGACCAGAGCCATGACCACAGTGAAGCCTTCATACGAACTCCCCAACATGCCAACCTTGCCGTTGGATTCGGGGACATTCTTGACCAGCCAGTCGATGGTGTCGTAAGCGTCGGTGGAGTTGTCGGTATGGGTCGAATTCAGCGGGCCCTGCAAGGGGCGAGTCATGAAGTAGTCGCCTTCCGAGCCGTACTTGCCGCGGACGTCCTGGAAAACAAGGATATAGTCGCCAGCCGCAAACACATCGTCGCCCGAAGGCGCAGCCGCCAGCATGTGCGGCGATTGTACCCGCTCGGCACGTCTCGACGCGTTGTAGGGCGTACGAGTCAGAACGATGGGCGCATTCTTCGCTCCCAGCGGCATGACGATAACAGTGTGCAGCTTCACGCCATCGCGCATCGGAACCATGACGTCGCGCTTTACATAGTCGTAAGACGCGGTTGCAGCCTCATATTTGGCTGGGATGTCGGGTGTGAGCGGCGAGGTCTGAGCCGGCGTCTGAGCATGGATCGCAGGCGCGAACGCCAGAAGAACGGCCGCAATCGACTTACATCGCAATGAACACCGGAACGACGAGCCCCAGATCATGCAAGCACCTCCAGAATGAAATCAACACCAGAGCATAGCAACGCTGTTTTCCCTGCCAGCAGGAGATATTCATTGTAGCGGATGCTATCTCGTTCCTCTGCTGAACGCGAGTATGCATGCGCCTGCGGTAGGCTCTACCAAAACCGATCTTTGCAGCCAGATCCAGTCGCTGCCCGTCGGAAGGAACATCCCTATATACTGATACGACGACACGGGGGACGGCATGAACTATCCCGTTTGGCAACTTGGATTTCCTGGCGGTCTGCTGATCGCGGCTGTAGCCGTGCTTCACGTCTTCATCTCCCATTTTGCGATTGGCGGCGGCGCATACCTGGTTCTAACCGAGCGCCGCGCGTATGCACACAACGATTCGGAGCTGCTGGGGTATGTGAGGCATCATTCCAAATTCTTCGTGCTGCTGACCGTGGTGCTTGGCGCGGTTACCGGCGTGGGGATCTGGTTCACGATCGGATTGGTCAGCCCGGAGGCGACTTCTTCACTCATTCACACGTTCGTTTGGGGATGGGCGATCGAATGGGTCTTTTTTTTCGTCGAGATCGCTGCCGCTCTCATCTACGCCTATCACTGGGACACTCTGGACCGGCAGACGCATCTCATCGTCGGCTGGATCTACTTCGTCGCTGCCTGGGCTAGCCTGGCGGCGATCAACGGCATTATCACCTTCCTGCTCACGCCCGGACGCTGGCTCGAAACCGGGAATTTCTGGGACGGCTTTTTCAATCCCACTTACTGGCCCTCGCTGTTCATTCGTACCGCAATGGCAGTGGGCCTGGCGGGTATTTTCGGGCTGGTGACCGCGATGCGTGAATCTTCTCCTTTGCGGGAACGCGTCGTGCGTTGGGCGGGTTGGTGGCTGGTGTTGGGAATTGCGTCTCTGCTTCCCTTGAGCCGCTGGTATTACCACGACTTTCCTTTTTACTCGCGAGCGTATTTCAGCGGAAATCTCAACGGAATGTACACGGCAGTCCACCATGCCCTGCTTGGAGCGGCAGTTTGTGCCGGCGTGGCACTGGCGCTTGCGCTGGTGTTCGCGCTTCTCCGGCCGCAGCTGATGAACCCATTCGTCGTGGCCGTGCTGTTGGTGGCCGGGATAGGCGTCATGGGCGCAGGCGAATACATGCGCGAGTTCAGCCGTTATCCCTACGTCGTCAACGGCTACATCTATGCGAACGACATCAGGGTAGGGCAGATGGAGGGCATCAAAGCGAATGGTGTCGCCAGGACTTCACCGTGGGTCGAAGGCAGCGCTGCCGGCCAACATACTTATGGCCGGGAACTTTTCACCATGCAGTGCGGCTCTTGTCACGCTGTCGATGGCTATCGCGGGATGCGCAAACTTACCCGCGGATGGGATGCGAAATTTGCCAGCGAGATCCTGCTGCACCTGCCCGTGGTTCGCGAAACGATGCCGCCATTCGCCGGCGATGCGCAGGACCGCGCAGCCTTGGGCAGCTATCTTGCTTCGCTTGCGCCGGCAACACCCTCCGGCGCGAACGAAAAAGAACTCGGGCAGCAGGTGTTCGCGATCCATTGCGCGATGTGTCACAGCGCCGGCGGTCAGCGGCGTCCGCTGGACTTCAAGGGAACCGATCCCGAGGCAATCGCCGGAATGCTCGGAACGCTCGGCGACATCAATCCAGACATGCCGCCTTTTACCGGCACGGACGCGGAAGGTCACGCATTGTCCGTCTATCTTAGCAATCCGAAGCAGTAGTCGAAACGATGGAGCGACGGGCGTCTAGCCCGTCAGGTTGCAGATGGCCGGGCGGGGACGCCCGGCGCTCCACAAGCAAGATTAGGAGAAGTTAGAAGGGAAAACACATCGTCATGAACTTGCCCATTCCATATCCCGATCCCATGCCGTTGCCGGCGCCAGTCTGGCTTCTGCGCACGCTGCTCCTGCTCACATTCTTTCTCCACGTCTTATTCATGAACTGCTTGTTGGGAGGCACAGCGGTTGCTCTGGTTTGCACGATGCGGCGCAAGAGTTCGGCATTTTCCGCGCGGCTTGCCGGCGATCTCGGCCGCCTCCTGCCCTCTATTTTTGCTTTTACCATAACGCTGGGCGTGGCGCCGCTGCTGTTCCTCCAGGTGCTGTATGGGCAATTCCTGTACGCCAGTTCGATTCTGATCGGGGTGCCGTGGCTGGCCATTATTGGGATGGTTGTTCTCGCGTACTACGGCGTCTACTTCTTCTCCATGAAAGGACACGAGTCCAACGGCAAGACAACGCTGGTTCTGACTCTGGTGTTGCTGCTGCTGGCCTCCATTGCCTTCGTCTTCAGCAATAACTTCACCCTGATGCTGGCGCCCGAGCGCTGGCTGGACCTTTATCACAGCCATGCCAGCGGCTGGAACCTGAACTGGTCGGAACCTTCGCTTCTGCCACGGTACCTTCATTTTGTGTTGGGCGCTTTGGCGGTTTCCGGGCTGGGGCTGGTGGTGATGGGGCTGCTCAATCAGGAAGACGGGTACCGCCAGTGGCTCATCGAACAAGGGTCCTTGCTGTTCACGGGCACGACCCTGCTCAATTTTGGTGTGGGGTTCTGGTTCTTGGTGAAATTGTCCGGTCCGGCGCGGCTGGCCTTTGTCGGTGGCAATGGATTCGCAACCGCATTGTTAGGGGTGGGGATGCTTCTGCCACTGGCTGCGGTGGCGCACCTCATCATGGCGAAGGCCAACAAGTCTCCGAAGCGTCAACTCGCGATCGGCGTAAGCTGCGGATTGCTGACCGTGGCAGTTATGGCCGTCATGCGCGACGTGCTGCGAAACCTTGCGCTCGCGCCCTACTTTAACCCCAATCAACTGCCGGTTGCGCCGCAATGGGGCGTCATTGCGCTCTTCGCGCTTATCTTCGTTGCCGGACTGGCAACTTTGTATTTCATGCTTCGTAAGATCGCGATCACAACCATGATGCGGGCGGCGGCAGCCCAAAAGTTTGAGTGAGCAGTTCAAGATGGTGTCGGAAAACGCACCCATACGTTCTCGAACAATGCGACTTCCCATCTGTTACGAAACGGGTGGATAGCTAAAGTTCTGGCGGCGTTGCATCTATCCGGCGAATACATTTACAAGCCATGCGGCGAAGGTGAAGAAATCAGCGCTTGGGGCATCCCCCCTCCACTCACCGCAGTCGGGCATAAATTCCGTCAATTTTTACATTTGCTGCGACATATTTGCCGAATGAATATTGTATCCAAAATATGAGACGCGCGTCTAATGATTAACACTGGTCCGGCCCGATGCCTCAACGCGGCGAAAAGGCCTTCGAAGTGCCCATTGGCGAGGAGCGAAAAGTCGGGGTTTTCATGAGCCGTGAAGGTTACACACAATTGCGAATCATCGATTCGCACACCGGGGGGCAGCCGACGCGATTGATTGTGAGTGGCGGCCCCGATCTTGGTGACGGTCCTTTGTCAGAACGCCTAGAGCGTTTTCGCACTGAGTACGACCACTTCCGGTCCGCTGTGGTGAATGAGCCGCGCGGCTCCGGCGTGATGGTGGGTGCGCTTCTATGCGTTCCGGTGGACCGCGCCTGTGCCGCGGGAGTCCTGTTTTTTAATAACGTTGGGTATCTCGGAATGTGCGGACACGGAACCATTGGGCTCATTGCAACGCTCGCCTACATGGGAAGGATAGAGCCGGGAGAGCATCGGCTGGAGACGCCCGTGGGTACGGTGGCGGCAGTCTTACACGAGGATGCAGCAGTCACTGTCCACAACGTGAAAAGTTACCGGCTTGCCGCGAAGGTGCCGGTGGAAGTGCCTGGCTTTGGCATGGTGCATGGAGATATCGCTTGGGGGGGCAACTGGTTCTTTCTTATTGAGGGTCGGGAGGTGGACTTGACGCTCAACAACGTTGAATGGCTGACGGCTTTTACCTGGGCTGTGCGTCAAGCGTTGCGCGCGGCCCGGATCACCGGCGGGGATGGCCAGGAAATCGATCATATCGAGGTATTTGGCCCGTCGAAGATAGCGGGAGTTCACGGTAAGAACTTCGTCTTATGTCCGGGCAAGGCCTATGATCGTTCGCCCTGCGGGACCGGAACCAGCGCCAAACTGGCTTGTCTGTATGCAGACGGTAAGCTGCACGAAGGCCAAGTTTGGAAACAGGAGAGTATTCTTGGCAGCATTTTTGAAGGGAGTATCAAGGTGCGCGATCGTCAGGTGTATCCGAGAATCAAAGGTTCGGCATTTGTGAACGCCGAGG
>Ga0326728_10014687_pt1 | contig 16540 bp, 15 predicted proteins | sample MB3enrmetagenome_FD_207602 | JGI IMG/M metagenome (GOLD analysis project Ga0326728, IMG submission 207602) | Lab enriched peat soil microbial communities from McLean, Ithaca, NY, United States - MB31MN | ecosystem: Environmental > Terrestrial > Soil > Wetlands > Peat | place: USA: New York...
CGTCGTTTTCGATCAGGCATTCGGCTTGGAATTCGCGCTCCAGGATGGCCTTGATGGGCACGTCATCCCAGGTGGAAAGGTTGGGCGGCCGCTGGATGATCCCCTGCACGCGGTCCAGCGGGCCGCCGCAACTTACCCCCAGCCGCGTGATGGCGTTCATGTCAGCGCCTTGCTCCTCGAGCATCTCGTGGATGCCCGACTTGATCAATTCCAGCGCTCTCTCCGGCCCCTGGGCGGGCCGGGTGGCGAATTGCCTCCGCGCGATGACTTCCGGCGGGTTGGAGGAAAGCAGAACGGCGGTTTTCGTGCCGCCGATATCGATTCCGACCAGCAAATTATTTTCGGAGGGATTCATGGGCATGCTCCTGTTCGAGGGTGGTTATATGTAGCGCCGACCTTGAGGTCGGCACGGATACGTGACACGGGCATCCATGCCCGTGAAGGGGCATAGCCAGGATGGCCATGACACGTGTGATGTAGCGCCGACCTTGAGGTCGGCACGTGCTGACGTAGCGGCGAGTTTACCTCGCCATGGCGGCGTCCCGATTGCATCGGGATAAATTCCGCCGCCGCTACGGCGTGCTGACGTTCAATCCAAAATCGAAAATCCAAAATCAGAAAGTGCGGAACTCAAGTTCAGCGCTACGGCATCAGGCCTGACGTTCAATCCAAAATCCAAAATCAGCAAGCCTTGGGCAGGTGCGCCAGCGCCTCGTGAATCTTGGCTTCCGGGTATTCATAATCGGCCAGTTCGCCGGCGAGATACTTCTCATACGCGGCCATATCAAAGTGCCCATGCCCGCTGAGGTTGAAGAGGATGGTCTTCTCCTTGCCCTCCTCTTTGGCCTTGAGCGCCTCATCCACCACGCAGCAGACGGCGTGGGAGGTTTCCGGCGCCACGATCAGGCCCTCGGCGCGCGCGAAGGCGAGGGCGGCTTCAAAGCACCTGACTTGCGGATAGCTGACGGCCTCCACGACGCCCTCCCGGTGGAGCAGGCTCACCAGGGGCGCCATGCCGTGATAGCGCAGGCCGCCCGCATGAATGCCGGGCGGGATGAAGTCGTGCCCCAGCGTATCCATTTTCAGCAGCGGAGTCATGCCGCTCTTGTCGCCGAAGTCGTACGCATAAATTCCCTTGGTCATGGTGGGGCACGCGGCGGGCTCCACGCCGATCAGGCGGATGTTTTTGCCCGCCGCCTTTTCCGGCACAAAAGGAAATGCCAGTCCGGCAAAATTGCTCCCGCCGCCGCAGCAGCCGATGACGATGTCGGGGGTTGCTCCCGCGAGTTTCATCTGGGCAATGGCTTCCTGTCCAATCACCGTCTGGTGCAGCAGCACGTGGTTCAGCACGCTGCCCAGGGAATAGTTGGTGTCCCGATGCGTGGCGGCGTCCTCCACGGCCTCGCTGATGGCGATGCCCAGGCTGCCCGGAGTGTCAGGGTCCTCGGCAAGAATCTTGCGCCCGGCCTGCGTCAATTCGCTGGGGGAGGGAACACACGTGGCGCCCCAGCATTCCATCATGGTGCGGCGATGCGGCTTTTGATAAAAGCTGCACTTCACCATATACACCATGCACTCCATGCCGAAGAAATTGCACGCCAGCGCCAGCGCGCTGCCCCATTGGCCCGCGCCCGTCTCCGTGGTGAGGCGTTTGACGCCCGCGGCCTTATTGTAATAAGCCTGCGCGATGGCGGTGTTGGGCTTGTGACTGCCGGCGGGTGAGACGCCTTCGTTCTTGAAAAAGATCCGGGCGGGAGTCCCCAGCGCCTTCTCGAACCGTACGGCCCGGTGCAGGGGAGTGGGCCGCCACAGCCGCAGGATGTCCAGCACCGGTTCAGGGATGGGAATGTTCTGCGCCGCCGTCACCTCCTGCTCAATCAGCGCGTGGGGGAAGATGGCTTCCAGATCCTGCGGGCCGGCGGGTTGCAGCGTGCCGGGATGCAAAGGCGGCGACATGGGCGCGGGTAAATCGGGGACCACGTTGTACCAGAATTTGGGAATTTCCCGTTCGGAAAGCAGATAACGATAATCAGACATACTGGGTCTCCCTGTGAACCGCGAAAGATTGAAAGCGATTCAATTTAGATTTGCAGGCGGCGCAAGCGGCGCTTGGACGCAGCCCGGGCGGATGGAACTGGCGTGAAACTTCCGTGATTGGCTCCGTGACTCGCCGCGGCCCCATAAGTACAGTAAGGAGTGACAACTGACGGGTGACGAGATACCTGCAAGCCCCAGTCCGACTCGAACGCGGCAGAATATCACAAAATGCCGCGCCGTGGGCAGGGAGACGAAGCGCGGGGGGTGTCCTGATTTCAGATGTGGCGCCGGTTTCCAGCCGGCATTGAGCCGCCAGGATGGCCGCGCTGCCGGCTCGACTGGCTGAAGGGAAGAGGGGGGCGTGCGTCAAGAGGATGACTTGCGATGGGCGGCGAAGGCGCGGGCGAAGCGGGGATGGCCGGAGACCATCGCTTCGAGTTGTTTCGTGATCTCGGCCGGGGGCAATGACCGGAGTATGGCGTCAATCGCCGCCTCGGCCTGGGGGGAGTCCGTCCGCACAAGGTGGAACAGGAAATCGAGTCCCGCCTGCTGACGGGTCAGGGCCATAGCGGAAAGCAGGCTGGCCTGGAACCAGGGGTCGTGTTCCTGAAGGAAGCGCTTGCGGAGGGCCTCGAACGCCTGAGGGGAGCGATCGGCGGCAATGGCGAGCGCCGCCTCCGCCGCCACGTCATCGGCCGTAGCGAGGAAGCGGCTGATCCAGGGAATCGCCGCCGTGCCCTCCAGGTGGATGATGCCGTTGTAGCAGGCGCCGAGGACTTCCGGTTCGTCCGCGCCCAGGGTGGCCCGCAGGCGCAGCAGAAGCGCCGCGGAGGGTGAACCGACCTGCTCGACCGCGCGCACCGCCTCCGCCCGAACCGATTTTTCCTTGTCGGCAAAGAGTTCAATGAGATAAGTCAACAGGTCCGTTTCCGGGAGACTGCGGCAGGGTACGAGAGCCAGGGCGCACGTGGCCCGCAAGGTGGCGGCGGTGTCGGTGTGCCCGCCCCAGACGGGCTCAAGCTGGTGATGGCGCATGCCGCGCAGGAAGACGGCAGCGTCCTGGAAATCGAGCGCGGCCAGGGCGCGGCTTATCGCGTTCTTCGCCCAACACTGGGGATCGGTCTTGATGGGGTCCGCGAAGCACCGGTCAAAGGCGGCGAGCAACTCGGGGATCAATTCCGGCAGGCGGAATTCGCGGACCAGATCAGCCGCCTTGGCGACAATATAATTGCTGCGCTGGGTGAGGGCCTTGCGTAACGGCCCGACCGCTGCCGGCGGCGGCTCGCGACGCAGTTGCTCCAAAGCAGCCAGTTGCTCTTCAAAACGGCGCTTGCCAGTCATACAAGGCAGTTTAACGCGTTGGGATGGGTTTGTCCCTGCAAAGGATCTCTCGGTGCTGCCCTGATTTGAACCCCGGCGTGCCCCCGTTTAGACCGCGGCACAGTTTGAAATTGTAGCGGCGAGTTTACCTCGCCACCTGGCGGCGTAAAGCCGCCTCTACGTCAAACTTTGCTGCTTCCCCGATTTAAACCCGATTGCGGTTTGGCCAGGGAAGACTTACACTCTGCACCTATGGGCAAGGAGAGAAGAAGGGTTCCCCGCTATTCGGTGCATGTGAACGCCAGCGTCAAACTGCCGAAGGAGGATGCCGCCCTCGCGGTAATCGTGGAAGACTTGTGCGTCCTCGGATGCTTGCTCGAGTACGGACCCACCCTGGGGGTTCACCAGGAATGCGAATTCATCATGACGTGGAAAGGCCGGGAATTCCGCACTCCCTCGACGGTTGCCTGGAAGAGTGAGCAAGGCCAGGCGGGGCTTGAATTCCATAATACCGACCCGGCGAGTCACCAGCTGCTGCGAGAACTCTGCGCGGACCTGCAAACCCAACCCCTCGTGCGCCTGCCCGAAAGTCACGAGTAGCCAAGAGTTGATGGGAGAGCCACCGCGCGCACCGAACCCCCCACAACGGCGCCGCCGGCCCCCGGCACGATTTCGCGACCACCCAGCCAGGCGATCCCAAGCAGGTTCGCTAACCTCCCCGATGCCGGTCTTCAAGTGGATTAACCCATGCTTCGCTGATATGATCTGCGGCTGACTGCAGCATTCGATCCAATTTTTAGGTTTAAGATTGACTGACCTTCGAACATGGCCATTACCACGATGAGCTTCGGGACCGCCTCAATCTCTGTAATCATCCCAACGTACAATGAGGAGCACACGATTGGCGATTTATTGCATAACCTCCAAGAAATCGGAGCTGATGAGGGTATTGTTGCCGACGGGGATTCCAGTGACCGCACCGTTGCGATCGCGTCGAACCCCGCCCGCGTCATCCGTTGCAAAACGTGCCGCTCCGTGCAAATGAATTTGGGCGCCCAAGCATCACTCGGAGATGTCCTGCTCTTTCTCCATGCGGACGTTCGGCTGGGCCCGGGCGCCCTGGTTGCGCTGAGGGACAGCTTGCGCGACCCGGATGTGGTGGGTGGAAATTTTGATATCCGCTATGGGGGCTGTGACCTGGTGGCATGGGTTTTTACTTCAGTGAATCGATGGCGGAGGCGGCTGGGGTTTTTTTATGGAGATTCTGGGGTCTTCTGCCGCCGGCGGGTTTTTGAAGCGCTGGGGGGTTACGCACCCTGGCCCATCCTGGAGGATTACGACTTCGCGCGGAGGCTGCGAAGGGCGGGAAAGTTGGCATTGCTCGCCGAACCTATCTGGGTTTCGGACCGGCGCTGGCGAAACGCCGGTATATTTCGAACCATGTGGAGCTGGTTCTGGGTGCAGGGCCTGTACTTAGCTGGTGTGAAGCCGCAACGATTACTTCGCCTTTATCAGCCTGTGCGCCATCCCAACGACTATCCCAAGGAGAACGCTGCTGATGACTCCTTTGACGAACATTACGTCAACCCTTCGCGCCGGTGACTCTTCCGTGGGGGATTTCAAGACAGCAGTGGCGGCGCATGGATACCGAGCCCTCCTGCGCACCGAAACTCGGACTTTACAGATCAATGTGGGCAAGCTCTGCAATCAAGCTTGTCATCACTGCCATGTGGACGCCGGTCCGAAGCGCATCGAAATCATGAATCGCGCGACGGCCGAGCGAACCATGGAGTTGCTCAGCCGAAGCCCGACGGTGGAAGTGGTCGACATCACGGGTGGAGCGCCTGAGCTGCATGCCAACTTTCGCTGGTTCGTCGCTGCGGCGCGCAAGCTGGGACGTCACGTTATCGATCGTTGCAATCTGACGGTGCTGTTTCAGCCATCCTTGGAGGACTTGCCGGGATTTCTAGCTGAGCACCAAGTCGAGATCGTCGCCAGCCTGCCGTGCTACACCGCCGACAACGTTGAAAAGCAACGCGGGGGCGGGGTCTTCGAAAAGAGCATCCGGGCGCTCCACCTCCTAAACGGCTTGGGGTATGGGCTGCCTCGCTCGTCTCGCGCTTTGAACCTCGTCTACAATCCCCTCGGCGCATTTCTCCCTCCGCCCCAGGAGCGATTGGAAGCAGAGTACAAGATACAGCTCCGCCAGCGTTTTGGGATTGAGTTTCACCGCTTGTTTACGCTCACCAATCAACCGATCATGCGCTTTGCCGATTGGCTGCGTTTGCATGGGCAATTTGCCGATTACATGGATTTGCTCGTTAATCATTTCAATCCTCAAACCGTGCCGAATCTTATGTGCCGGTCTCTGGTGAGCGTTGGATGGGATGGGAAGCTGTATGATTGCGACTTCAACCAGATGCTTGACCTCCCGATGCCCAACAAAAGAGGGGCTGAGCGTCCCACCGTTTGGAGTCTCGACAGCTTCGCGGGCCTCGCCGGGCGGGGCATCGCTACCGGCAGTCATTGCTTCGGCTGCACGGCTGGCGCCGGTTCAAGCTGCGGAGGAACCCTCGCATAAGTCCGGTCAAAGAGAGTTGCATGGACACGCAGGGCTGCATTTGCATCTTCGCGAAGGCCCCCAGACCGGGAAAAGTAAAGACGCGTCTGATTCCGGCACTGGGAAGCGATTGGGCCAGCGCGCTCGCCACGGCATTTCTCCAGGACACCATAGAGTCCATGGCTTCTTTGCCCTGGGCAAAAGCCGTGGTTGCAACCACGGAATATCTCGATTCATCCATTGTTTCTTGCGCCTGCGAGTTATGGCTTCAGGGTGAGGGGGATCTAGGGGTTCGCCTGGTGCGGATTTTTCGCCGCGCTCTGACGGATTCCTCTTTCGCTATAGCGATCGGAGCGGATAGTCCGGGACTTCCTCCAACTTTTCTTGAACAGGCCCGTTCGGCGTTACAAAAGGTGGATGCCGTCGTTGGACCGTGCGAAGACGGCGGATTCTATCTGCTTGGACTGCGTCGCTGCCCTTCTGGGGTCTTCGACGGAATCTCGTGGAGCGAGAGTGATACGTTCGCGCGGACACTGGCGAATCTCCAAAGAGCCGGATTGACCGTACAGGTTCTTGCGCCATGGTTCGATGTGGACCGGCCGGAGGACTTGGCCAGGCTGCGAGCATTGATCGCCACCGGTAGAATCCTTAGCCCCAAGACCTGCGAAGTGCTCGCACAACTCCTGAGCTAATTGATCAATCGAACAGATGCCCGGCGCGGGCGCCGTTTCAATTTTCCTTTTCCTCTGGAAAATCGACGAGGAGTGGCTCGCGAACGGGATGCCGGAGAAGTTCGAGAGCCGTCATCACGATACGCTTTTGGAGGTCAACATCGTGCGGCGCGCCCAACGGAAATCCCAGCGGCCGATCTACTGCGAGCGCACGAGGCGGCCGGACTCGCACGGTTACCTCGCGCAGCAAGGTGATCGAAACGGTGGGTATACCTGACTTCTCGATCACACTTTGGATCAGCCCGACGGACTGATGGCAGAGCGGTCAAACCGGTGTCAGCAAAACGCCATCGACGGCATCCTCCGCCAACCGGCGCACAACCTCAGGGGCCGTACTGTTTACCAATCGCGCGGGAGCCGAGATCGAACCCATGAAGCTGTAGTGGCGCAGCGCCACGTCCCCGATACGACCCTCGGCCTCCAATTCCCGCAATCGATCGAGCGGTAACGCCAGGTTCTTATCTCTCTCAATACCAGAGTGATCAAAGGCATCGCTTTGGTGAGCGATCTGCAGCGTATGCAGATTGGTTTCGAGCGCAATCTCCCGGAACGAATAATCGCCGCCCCGAATCGATGGATCGAATGGCGCTTGCTCGGGACGGAAAAAAGCTGCGGTGGTCACCGCGGCAATTCGTGATTGGGAGAGCGGCTTCGCCAGTACCGCACCAGGGCGCCAATCAAACTGGCGATACCTGTAGGTCCCCATGAAGATTCGATACTGCAATTTCAGATCGGTTAGCTTCGCCATTCCGTCATCCTTTGAAATCCAATGAATGGCAGAAGAAACGCGTGCGGCACGCTTATCTATCCCTGCCCTCAACGCTCCCTTTTCACACACTCTAGTGTTTATCAACGAATGGGCAATGGCAATCCAAAGTTCCGGGTGAGCGACGGGGCACTCGCAAACTATGATGAGTGCGGACTTTGCTGGATTAGGAATGAAACGCCCTTTGCGGATACCGAATGGGCGCATCCCGCCTGACGATCGGGAAATGCCCGGCGCTCAACCCCATTCGACCCCTCCGGGGTTGGGAACCCAATATTCGCAAATCCGTTTCCGTGGGTTTCACCCACGTCCGTAGGTTTCACCCCGATGCTCGGGACCAAAAGAGGCCTACGGCTAATGACCCTCATCCCCTTCCGGGATGGCCGAGGGGACTGCGCCGGATAGGGTTGAGAGTAATCTAATTTGGACAAGCTTGACGCAGGATGGCCGCTACGGCCGGGAATGGCGGGGCATGCCCGGTGGCGGATCCACCCGGCACTGGGCGGGGGGCCATCCCACAGTGGTGAGCAACGAACCTCAACTTCAGACCCGTGCCCGGTTATGTCGGCTCGATTCGGGCTCAACCTTTCGCCACAAACTGCCGATAACCGCAGTGCGGGAGTGTTTCTGTTAGCCACCTTGCCCGGTCCCCGTTCAGAAGGGGCTATCGGCGGAATTGCACGTGAAGATGAAAGAAAGAAGCTGCCATTGCCGAAGAGCAGATAAGGTCTCCGACAGCACCCTTCGCGCAGCGACTCAGGGGTCCGCTAGGGCCGGGAATGGCGGGGGGCATGGCCGGTGGCGGATCCACCCGGCACTGGGCGGCGCGGCGCCCCACCACCGCGAGCGACGAACCTCAACTTCAGACCCGTGCCCCGTTATGTCGGCTTGATTCGAGCTCAACTTTTCACCGCAAACTGCCGATAATCCCAACGGGGGAGTGTTGCTCGCCGGTCCGCCGCCCGCCCCCCCTAAATGAGGGGTATCGGCGGAATTGAGCCTGAAGATGAAGGAGAATCGCGCCGCAGGGAAGCCGGGGATCGGTCACTGATTTGGACGGCGTGCCGCCAACAAAAAAGGCCGCCTGCGTGGGCGGCCCTTTTCGTTACGGCTAAGGCGATCAAATCAGACAGTGACCCTTTTCGATACTGATTAGTCTATCAGACTAGACAGCCACCTTTTCCTCTTCCGCCTTGGCGGGCGCGCCAATCTGCACGAGGTCGGACTTGGGTTTCTGAAGGACGATTTCCTCATACACCTTGCGGGCTTGCGCGGCCTGCTGGGCTTCCCATGCGGCTTTGCGGCGGGCCTTTTCTTCTTCCGCGGCGGTCAGGGGCACGTCGTGGCTCAAATTGCGAACGCGCGCGGCGTCCTCGGCATTCACGGTCAGGGAGTGCTGCTTCGAATCCAGCGCCACTTCCTTGCCGGCAGCGTAGATGGTGTGCTTGCCGTGCGTCTTGTACCACTCGGCAACGCTCGCGTTCTTGTACATGTTCTCGATAATATTCCGCCAGCCGATGCCGGTGTTGTAGGCGCAGAAGGAGATTTCGCCAAGCTGCGTCGCGTAGGGAATGATGCACATTTCGGTGCGGCGGAAGTCGTAGTTGAAGAGGTCCTGGAACCACATGCCGGCGATGAAGAGCAGGTTCCAAGGGTCGGAGCGGCGCTTCAGAGCGTCTTCCAGCGTGCGGTTGGGGTCGGAGGCGCCGTACTTGTCGCGCGTCTTCTTCTCGCCCGAGAGCGCAAACGACTTGTCAAATTTCTTGATCAGGTCCATCAGCGCCAGGCTCTTGGGCGCTTTGAAGGGCTTGTAGTTTTTCAGGATGCCCAGGGCCAGCATGAAGTTGGAGAACTTCTTCCCGCGGCCCGCATCCGTAATCCCTTGAATGTCCTTTACCAGGCCGGGCACATTCAGGAATTCCGGCACCGGCGCCCATTCCTTGGTTTCCTTGTTGATCATCAGCGCGGTGCCCACGCCGCAGTTGGGGTGGCAACCGCAACTGACCATGCCCCACTGCGCTCCCGGACCTTTCACCAGGTCGGCAAAATCCGCAAAGGCGCTGAACATGGAGATGGGGAACCAGTCGCGCGTGGGTTCGGTAATTCCCGTCTGCTTCTTCACATCGCCCGCCAGATGCGCAAGCGTGTAGCGCTGGCGCAGGCGGCGCTGCGGGGTGATGTCCTCATCGCGACCGGTAAAGGAAACCGGCTGAAAGGCGACAAAGGCGATCTTCTTGGGGTTCTCGCGGGCGAAATTCACGATGGGGCCCACCTGGTCGTTGTTCACGTTGTTCACGATGGTGATGACCAGGATGATTTCAATGCCCGCCTCGTGCATGTTTTCGATGGCGCGCAGCTTGACGTCAAACAGGTTGCCCACCTGGCGGTGGCCGTTGGCGTCGTTGCCGATCCCGTCAAATTGCAGGTAGGCGTAACGCAGGCCCGCTTCGAAGGCGCGCTTGCAGAATTCCTTGCTCTGGGCGAATTCGATGCCGTTGGTCGCCGCCTGCACGCTGTTGTAACCCAGCTTGCGCGCGTAGCGAATGGCGTCGAAGAAATAGGGCGACATGGTGGGCTCGCCGCCCGAGAACTGCACCGACATCTGGCGGCGCGGCTTGATCTTGATAGCGTTGTCGAGAATCTCCTTCACGTCTTCCCAGGTCAACTCGTGCACAAAGCCCACCTGGTTGGCGTCCATGAAGCAGGGGTCGCACATCATGTTGCAGCGGTTCGTCAGGTCCACCGTCAGCACCGACCCGCGGCCGTGCTTGATGGAACTGGAGCCGTGATTGTGCAGCCCCTCGTCATTGTGGGCGCGAATGTCGCGGCCGGGGAAGTTCTGCTCAATCCAGCTCAGGAACTTGGAGTCGACGGCCATCATGTCTTCAAAGTGGCCGTGCTTGGGGCAGTCCTTCACCATCCAGATTTCGCCGTTGCGCTCGATGATGTTGGCCTTCACCTCGCCGGTCTTCTCGGTAAGCAGCGACTGCCAGTTCTCTTCTCCATTGATGATCTTCTCGCGCGCTTCCTTCACACAGGTGGGGCAGAGCGAGTCGGTCTGGCGGGGCCAGCCCAGTTGCGGCTTGGTCTTCTGCCAGGATTTCAAAAGCGGCTTGTCAGACCATTTGGGAATGAAGGTCTTTCCCGGGCGATACCTGTTGAAAAACTGGACGGAGTCGAAAACCACCGTCGCCGTTGAACAAACGGCCTGATCGACGAGCTTCCAAAGCCGCTGACCTTTGATTCTCGGCATAATGAATTATCCTCTCCCCTTAAAGATGACGAACTAGCACTCCCGCCGCAGCCGCCGGGTCCTCTGTGCGACCCTTGCGAAATTATCCTGGTGAAATCGCCTGGCTGATTCCCTCGAATCGAGTGGGTTGATGAAAGTGGAGGCCCGGAAAGCCTTCCGCCCCACCACCCCGCCAGAAAACGCTCAATTCGAGGCTGCCGCGCCCTTGGCCAGGATGCCTGCCTAAGGCAAATAGCCCGAAAGTGCTGACACCCTACCTTCGCATGCAAATGATACGTGTTGGGGGAGTTAAGGTTAAGAGGTTTGTGGTGAACGGTAGAATTAACCAGTTGTACGGCACAAATTGTCCAGCGAATGGCATTCGCAAGTTGCTCGTTATTAAGGTATTTGGCACTTTAACCGATGACATAAGTCAAAATCCACTGGGAGACCCTTACAGGACCTAACGGACCCTTTACCAAAAGTCATGCCGTGTCTTTATGCATGCAGATTCGCCACGCTCATGTGGTCTTCAAACGGCGCCAAGCTGATGCGCGTGCCCGCCGCGAATTTCCTCCATGCTAACCCAACGCGCGACGATACACGAAGTTGCCCGCAACGATGGTGGCCGTCACCGCGCCCCGGAAAGTCCGGCCGTCGAAGGGAGTGTTGCGGCTTTTCGAGCGGCCCTCGGCGGCGTGGTAAGTCCAGGCAAGGTTTGGGTCGAAGAGGGTAAGGTCAGCCGCTCCATCAATTCGCACACGGCCCAGCGGTTGGTGGATGATGCGCGCGGGGTTCGAACTGAAGAGTGAAACCATGTGCCACAGAGAGATCAATCCCGTGTGGACAAGTTCGCTGAGCGCCAGGCCTACGGCTGTCTCCAGCCCGATGATGCCGAAGGGTGCGCCGGCATTGAGGGGCCTGGCCTTCAGCTCCGGCGCGTGCGGAGCGTGGTCTGTGGCAATGGCATCGACGGTGCCGTCGGCAATGCCGGCGCGAATCGCCTCCACATCCGCGGCGCTGCGCAAAGGGGGATTCATCTTGGCATTCGAGCCGTAGGCGAGCACGGCTTCGTCCGTGAGCGTGAAGTGGTGAGGGGTAACTTCGCAGGTGACGCGCAGGCCGCGGCGCTTGGCTTGCCGCACCATATCGAGAGCGCCGGCGGTGGAAAGATGCGCAATATGGAAATGCCCACCCGTGGCTTTGGCCACCACCAGGCCGCGCGCCACTGAGACGTCCTCTGACATATTGGGAATGCCGCGCACCCCCAGCTTTGCGGCCACAGGACCCTCATTGATGACACCGTTCGCACTCAGGCTCGCATCTTCGCAGTGCTCGCTGGTGGGCACACCCAGGTCGCGGCTGCGCTCCAGGGCTCGCCGCAGCAAGCCCGCCGTCTTCACCGGTCGCCCATCGTCGGAGAAGGCCACCGCGCCCGCCTCCACCAGCGCTGCGAAGTCGGTGAGGGATTCTCCCTGGCTCGCCATGGACACGGCCGCCACCGGAAAAACTCGCGCCAGGCTCAGGCGTCGCGCCTTCTCAATTTGCGCCGTCACCAATTCAGCCTGATCGATGACAGGCTTGGTGTTGGGCATGGTGGAGACGGCTGTAAAGCCCCCCGCCACCGCTGCCGCCAGGCCGGTTTGAAGAGTTTCCGACGCCTCGCCACCGGGCTCCCGAAAATGCACGTGGATATCAATGAATCCCGGCGCCACCACACTCCCCTGCGCATCGAGGGTTTCGTCCGCCCCGCCTCGAAGATCCGGGCCGATCTCGCGAATCACCCCCTCTTCAATGCGAACGTCCAGCACCCCGTCGAGATTGTCTTCGGGCGACAGAACGCGGCCGCCCTTGATCAGTAAAGAAGCCATGAGGTCCTCAGTTGAGATGGGCATTTCGGCAAGCGGGAAGTATAGCACCGGACGTCGAACACGGGGTTCGGGACACGGGGCTCGGGAGTAAGGGACATGAGCGGGCAGCGAAAGGGCCTGGGGCTCCGGGATGAATGGCTCCCCATAAATTCGACTAGTGCCAAGTTGGATTGATAAGCAATATTACCCATGGCCCTCGGAAGGTCGCGAATTTCCGCAATTTAGCACGAGTCCCACATCCAGCCCGCCATCCCCAATTTTGAATAACGCACAAGCGATTTATTTTCAAACATTTAAACTAGGAGGCTAGCACATGGGGGGTCAATCCTCCTCGCGCGCTCGACTCCCCCGCTGAGTCCGCCCGAAATAAGCAATAATCTGCTTGAAGAAACCCGCGTTCGGAGTAACAATTTCGCTATGTCAACTCGGAAGCAAAGGGCCAGGAAACAGCGCCTCGCCAGGCAATCCAAAGAAAGACCTGACCCGCGCGCGAAGCCGCAACTGTCTCCCTCGCCCGTTCCGCAAGCTGGTCATAGGTTGCCCACCTACATGATCGTGTTTCTGATTTCGGCCCCGCTTTTTGTGGGGGTCGGCGTTTTGGTCAGGAAACCTGTATGGGAGTACCTGCAAAGCGCAAATGGCGGCACGCCACGAATCGAGGTCCCAAACGGAAATGCTCCAGCCGCTGCCCCCTCCAATCCCATACCGTCGCCCGGGGGATTCTTCAATTTCCCCACAGCGAGCCCCATGCCAGCCCCCCAGGCCACCAACGTTCCCACCAATAAACCCGCCGAGTATGAACCACCAGCGAACAGCATTGAGGCTGCTTTGATGCGGGAGATGAGGGAGCGGCTCACTCGAGACGCTGGCGACCCGCAGAAAATCAGGCTGGATGTTCAGTGGATGCGGGACCAATTTGAGCAGGGATGGTCACTGGAACCGCCTGAAATGGCCAGGAAACATCGGGAAGAAACCGACCAAACAGCAAGGTTAATCCTCGCGGCGGCTTCCAATCGCGCGGCCGTACTCGCAATGGTGCCACACATCGTTATTGACAAATAGCGGTTGGCTTTGCACGGCACCCCTAGGCCGGGCTTTGGACGGCAAGACGGTGGTGCTACGGGCAATCCGACTCCGACTTCGTCGTCACCGCGCCTTGCTGCGTTGCCCACTGGATAAAACCCTCGGGAGGGTTGCGCACTTGCCGGATGTTGGCGCCCCTCAAACTCGTGATCTTTTGCCATTTCACCTTGCCAAGATCGGTGTTCCCCAAGTCCGCCCCATCCAATGTCGCCCCGTCGAGAACGGCCCCGTTCAGGTTTGCTGAGCACAAATCGGCTTCGCCCAAGTCTGCATCCTGCAAATTGGCGCCGCTCAAGTTGCTCTCGCGAAAGTTCCCGGAATGCAGGTTTGCCCCCATCAAGTCTGCGGCCTGAAAGTCGCTATTGCGAGCGTCCACCGCATTAAGGTCGGCGCGAATCAGGCGTGCCCTGGGCAAACGAATCCCTTGCAGAAAGGCGCCGGAAACGTCGACTCCCACCAGAGGGACGCCATCTCCGTCCAGTTCCTGCAGAGCTTCGATCCGACCGCCACTGCCGCCCTTGCCCTGTGCGGTGTTGATGACCTGCCAGGCCTGGTAATGTTTTTGCTTCAAACGGTCACCCGACTCGCTGAAATAGAAGATTACCGCGATCAATATCGAAAAGCTGCCCAGGTACTCGAGAACTTCCAGGAACGACCAGCGGCTTAACACGAAGGCGACCCACTCGAATACCCATTCGACGGCCAGCAGTGGAACCAGCCAGGAATATCGTACTGCGGCGCGCTGCGTCTGCCAGGGTTCCGGCCGTTTCCGCCTTTCGTGCAGTATCATGGGCCACCTTACTTTCAGGGAAACTTATTACAACCCGAGGTTTTGATGAGAGTTTGACCTGCCCTGCGAGCAGAAATAATGCCACAGTCAGGCGGGGAGGCGCCACCCATGAATTGTGCGGAGTTATGCCGGCGCCATCAGGGGAAATAGGGGCAGAAAGTAATCCTTCACCGGTTGATAGGTTTTGCGGTGTTCGGGGCAGGGACCGAAACGGGCCAGGGCATCCAGGTGATCCTGCGTGCCATAACCCTTGTTCTTGGCGAGGCCGTATTGTGGAAATACCCCGTCGAGCCTGGCCAGGTGCTCGTCACGCGCCACCTTGGCCAAAATTGAAGCGGCGGCAATGGAAACGGAAAGCGAATCGCCGTGAATGATGGCGCGGTGGGGAATGCTGAAGTCTCCCTTGGCTCCGCGCAACGGCATAGCATCCGTGAGGATGAAATCGGGCACGGGGATAAGCGCCCTGAGCGCCCGTAACATGCCTTGCCGCGAGGCTTCGTAAACATTCAGCGCGTCCACCTCCGCCGCGGTGATGGCCACCACCTGCCATCCCAGTGCCTTGGCACGGATTTTTTTTGCCAGCACTTGACGCCGCTCGGGTGTGAGCTTCTTGGAATCGTCGATTCCGGGAATCGATCTTGCGGGGTCCAGGATCACCGCCGCTGCGTAAAGAGGCCCCAGCAGCGCCCCGCGCCCAACTTCATCGCAGCCGGCAATGAACCGGCGTCCTTCGCGCCAAGCCACCAATTCAAGCCTGCGGGTACACCGAAAGGTTGCGGGGTCGAAGGGGCGTGGCATGGTCGGATTATTTTTATCCGCGCACGGGCACGAATGCAAGCAAGAAGTGGAGGGAGCCCTGCTTTCTGCTAACGGAGATCCCAACGGTTTAGACCCCTCACCCGGCCCGCCCCGGCTGGAGCAAGCGCCGGTTGCGGGTCACCCCCTCCCCCAAGTGGGCGAGGGTGCAAACTCAACTCTCCCCTCGCCCCCTTGGGGGAGAGGGGTCGGGGATGAGGGGGTTCTCAAATGATCAACCAATTTATTACTCAGGATACTGGGCCGAGCCGTCGTCGCCCTATCTTTTCTCCAGCGCCTCTTCGACGCAGCGCAACATCATGACGTCTTCCCGGTTGTAGGCGAGCACTTCATTTTTCAGGGCCTCGTCGCGGGTGGTTTCATACCTCTTCCACATCTCGTCGGCCCATTTGCCGTCTTTGCCGGGGAGCTTTCGCTTCAGCCCCAGGCTCTGCTCCACCGCCTTCAGCCCGCCCCAAAGGCCTTTTTTCCAGCATTCCGGGCACAAGTCCCGATGCGCGAATTCCTGGTCAAGCACCACTCCCAGTTGTGCGGCAATCACCGGGAAATCAAACCCCACATAACCTTTCACCTTGTCGGGCACTGACCGGCCGTTGTAAGTCACCAGCCGCTCCACGCCTTTAAGCAGCAACATCAGGTTGGCCCGTGTCACATCGCTCCCCACCAACTGGATGAAAGCGTCGGTCTGATCATCCATAATTCTGATGCCAATCAGCGTGATCCGATGATGCTGGTAATCCCTGAACAGCCGTTGATCGGTGAACGTTCCGGCATAGCTGGTTTCAATGTCGAGATAGGCGGTTTTCATGGGTTCCTCGCTCTGATCATCTTGGCTTGCAGAACGCCAACATTCCAGCACTTTAAATTTGTCAATAGTCTGGCGCTGCGCCGGCTACTCCCGCCCCAGGAATTCACGGCGTTTGCGGGGCTTCGCCGGCCGGCCCGATTCCACCGAGCGCGCCAATTGCACCGCATCAAATCCGAATTTCTCCCGAACTTGATCGGCCGCCTGGAGCACTTTATCCAGCTTTTCGTGTTGCGCGGCGTCCATCAGGCTGCGTTGGAACACGCCACGCTGCAAATTGGACGTTCGTGCCCCCACCAACCGAATCTTCTGCTGGCCGTCCCAGGCGCTCGCCAACAGCCCGAGCACGCTCGCGAAAATGACGGAGTCGAGGTTGGTGGGCTCATCGAGCGTCACGTCCCGCGTGAGGGTTTTGAAGGGGGCAAAGCGCACCTTAAGTCCCACGGTGCGCGCAAAAAGGCCATGGTCGCGCAGACGCCGCGCCACGAGCTGCGCCAGATAGGAGAGCGTTCGCTCGATTTCCTCGCGG
>Ga0326728_10014688_pt1 | contig 16540 bp, 14 predicted proteins | sample MB3enrmetagenome_FD_207602 | JGI IMG/M metagenome (GOLD analysis project Ga0326728, IMG submission 207602) | Lab enriched peat soil microbial communities from McLean, Ithaca, NY, United States - MB31MN | ecosystem: Environmental > Terrestrial > Soil > Wetlands > Peat | place: USA: New York...
GGTTGTGGCGCGTGCTCATCCCCTCGTTACGGAAGTTACGGTTGATTTCGAACACGCGTTCGAGACCGCCGACCACCAGACGCTTCAGATACAGTTCCGGCGCGATACGCAGGTACAGATCCATGTCCAGCGCATTGTGGTGCGTCACGAACGGACGCGCGGCGGCGCCACCCGGAATCGGGTGCATCATCGGGGTTTCAACCTCGAGATAGTTCTCGTTCACCATGTATTCACGCACCATCTGCATGATCTTGGAGCGCTTCACGAAGGTGTCGCGCGTGGTGTCGTGCATGATCAGGTCAAGGTAGCGCTGGCGGTATTTTTGTTCCTGGTCGGCCAGACCGTGGAATTTATCCGGCAACGGACGCAGTGCCTTGGTCAGCAGGCGGATCTCGGTGGCCTTGACCGTCAGTTCGCCCGTGCGGGTGATGAACAGCTCACCCTTGACGCCCAGAATGTCGCCCATGTCCCAGCGCTTGAATTCGTCGTGCACGTCAGCGCCGACGCCATCGTTGGTCACATAAACCTGAATGGCGCCGCTCACGTCCTGCAACGTGGCAAACGAAGCCTTGCCCATCACACGTTTAAGCATCATGCGACCAGCAACGGCGACCTCAATCTTTTCGGCTTCCAGCGCTTCACCCGGTTTACCTGCGTATTTGTCCTGAAGGTCTTTTGCAAACGCACCGCGTTTGAAATCATTCGGGAAGGCAACGCCTTTTTCGCGGATTGCTTTCAGCTTCTGGCGGCGTTCCGCCATGATTTGGTTTTCGTCCTGAATCTCAGATGTTTGTTCGTGTTCAGACATAAAAGCTCCGTTAGCTACTTTTTGTGGGGGATCCGTCTACTGCGGAAACGTTTGCGTTTCCTCAGGAGGGGATCCCTTGCTGCCAGACGGGGACCATCCCCGTCTTCATGCCGTCACGGCGGTTTCGCGCAAGGCGGAATTTAAACGCCTTGCTTCAGGCTGGCCTGGATGAAATCATCGAGGTCGCCATCCATGACGGCTTTAATGTTGCCGACTTCGTGCCCGGTTCGCAGATCCTTGATGCGGGACTGATCGAACACGTACGAGCGGATTTGATGACCCCAACCCACATCGGTCTTGGTGTCTTCGAGCGCTTGTTTGGCAGCGTTGCGTTTTTTCAGCTCAAGCTCGTAGAGCTTGGCACGCAGCATCTGCATCGCTTCGTCGCGGTTGCGGTGCTGCGAACGATCGTTCTGACACTGTACCACAATGCCTGTAGGGTTGTGGGTAATGCGCACGGCCGAGTCGGTTTTGTTGATGTGCTGACCGCCCGCGCCGGAAGCACGGTAGGTATCGACTCTGAGATCGGCCGGGTTAATATCGATTTCGATCGAATCATCGACTTCGGGATACACGAAAACCGACGAAAACGAGGTGTGCCGACGTGCATTGGAGTCGAACGGCGATACGCGTACCAGACGGTGCACGCCGGTTTCGGTGCGCAGCAGGCCGTAGGCATAGTCGCCTTCGATCTTGAGGGTGGCGCTGGTGATCCCGGCGACTTCGCCTTCGGATTCTTCGAGGATGTCTACCTTGAAGCCGCGGCGCTCGGCAAAACGCGTATACATGCGCAGCAGCATGCCGGCCCAGTCTTGCGCTTCGGTGCCGCCTGCGCCCGCCTGGATGTCCAGGAAGCAGGGGCGGGGGTCCATCGGATCGCTGAACATGCGGCGGAATTCCATCTGGGCCAGTTTGCCCTCGACTTCTTCCAGGTCTTGCTGCACGGCGGCGATGGTTTCGTCGTCGCCTTCTTCGCGTGCCATTTCGAACAGATCGCGGCTGTCGCCCACACTGGTCTCGATCTGTTCGATGACGATGACCACGTCTTCCAGTTGCTTGCGTTCGCGTCCGAGGTCCTGAGCCTTTTTAGGATCGTTCCAGACCTCGGGGTCTTCCATCAGGCGTACGACTTCTTCCAGCCGGTCTTTTTTGCCAGCGTAGTCAAAGATACCCCCGGATATCTTCACTGCGGGAGGCCAGGTCGCCCATCTTGGCCGAAATCTGGTTAAGTACTTCTGCTTCAATCATGCTTGAAACTCCAATGAGTATTAATAAAACACTATATATGCATCTGTGCTGGCGTCAAATACAAAGCGCACCCCCAGGGTGCGCTTTCGGTGTCAGAGCGGCCGGCAAACCTGCGCCAGAGCGGGGCTGCCGGCGATTTTTCAGGCGCCCAGCAAATGCTGGATGGCTGCGCGCTCTTCTTCGAGTTCGTTTTGCGTCAGCGTCATGCGTTCGCGACTGAACGCGTCGATGGCAAGACCTTGCACGATCTTGTAGTCGCCATTTTCGCACACCACCGGGAAGCCGTACATCAGACCTTCGGGAATGTCATAGGAGCCATCGGAAACCATGCCCATGGTGACCCATTCGCCGTTGCTGCCCAGCCACCAGTCATGGATGTGGTCGATCGCCGCATTGGCGGCGGAGGCAGCGGAAGACAGACCACGCGCTTCGATGATGGCCGCACCGCGTTTGCCGACGGTCGGCAGGAGGGTATCGCGGTTCCATGCCTCGTCGTTGATCATGTCCTTGACGCTCTTGCCGTCGACAGTGGCAAAACGGTAATCGGCGTACATGGTCGGCGAGTGATTGCCCCACACGGCCATATGGTGGATGTCGGAAACCGGCTTGCCGATTTTTGCGGCCACTTGCGACAACGCGCGGTTGTGGTCCAGGCGCAACATGGCGGTGAATTGGCGTGGATTCAGATCCGGCGCGCTCTTCATGGCGATATAAGCGTTGGTGTTGGCCGGGTTGCCCACCACCAGCACCTTGACGTCGCGCGCGGCGTGATCGTTCAGTGCCTTGCCCTGCACGGTGAAGATGGCGCCGTTGGCTTCAAGCAGATCCTTGCGTTCCATGCCTTTCGAGCGCGGACGGGCACCGACCAGGATGGCGATCTGCACATCTTTGAACGCCACCGCCGGATCGTCGGTGGTGAGCATGCCGGCGAGCAGCGGGAATGCGCAATCTTCCAGTTCCATCATCACACCCTGCACGGCGGTTTGTGCCTGGGGCAAATCGAGCAGTTGCAAAATGACCGGTTGGTCCCGGCCCAGCATTTCACCGCTGGCGATACGGAACAACAGGCTGTAGCCGATCTGGCCGGCTGCGCCTGTAATGGCAATGCGTACGGGGGCTTTCATTCGCTTATTCTCCTTGTTCACAAGTCGGTGTGCGTTGGCGCTTCATGCAAATGGCAAGTGAGTTTACCACGCTCAAACTTTATTGTATCTTGCCGGCCAGAAATTTCCTGACAATTCTGCATTTTACACATATATCTTATATAAGACTGCTATTTACGCTTGATTTATTTGGTGTTACAAATGAAAACATGATCAGGAATGTTCCGCGGCGGTTGCCGCTTTATGCACAAATCAAGTCGGTGCTGATCCGGCGCATAGCGGAAGGCGAGTGGCCTGACGGACAGGCTTTGCCCAGCGAATGGGATCTTGCATCGCAAATGGATGTCAGTCAGGGAACCGTGCGCAAGGCGCTGGGCGAACTGGTCGGTGAAGGGGTGCTGTTTCGTCGTCAGGGGCTGGGCACCTTCGTTGCGGAGGTCGTCGGCGACTGGGGCGAAAGCGCCATGCTGACCCCGGGGCAGTTCGGCGAGCGGGCCGATGCCATGCTGCTGGAACTGCTTGGCTGTTCCCGGATCAATGCGCCCGAAGAAGTGGCGAATGCACTCGGCGTGCGGCGCGGCGCGTCGCTGATCCGGGTACAGCAGCTATGGCGCGTGCACGGGGCTGTGGTGGCGCTGGACGATGCCTTGCTGTCTGCCGAGCAGTTTGACGGACTCGATGTACGTCTGCTCCGCCAGTGCGGTGGCTCGGTCTATCAGGCACTGCAGCGCCGTTTCGGTATCCGGCCCAGGGTGATCGGCGAGCAGTTGCGCGGTGTGATCCTGTCCCGGGAGGATGCGGGACTGATGGGGGTGGTGCCCGATACGGCGGCGTTATCGTTGTTGCGGCTGTCTTCCACGATGGAAGGTGAACCGCTGGAGTGGCGCAACCGCTTTTGTCTGACGAAATCGCTGGCTTATACACTGCGGCCGGTACGATGACCGGGCATGTTTCAAATGGTTGGTTAATATATAGAAGTGGTTGGTTAATATATAGAAGTATGCAGACACATGCAGTGCTGGTGTCTGGCGCAAGCCGATGACCCATGACATCGCATGGCGCGCCAAAGCCCGACAAGAGGCAAAGCGCGGGACGGTCTTTACGGAGACCGATGAAAAACGATTGCAAATGGAAAGCCCTATGCTGAAGCAACGACCCAAGCATCTGGACCTGGCCAAGATCAGGCTGCCCTTGCCGGGCATCGTCTCGATCCTCCACCGGGTCAGCGGCGCGGCGCTGTTTTTATCGCTGCCCGTCTTAATCTATCTGCTGCATGGCTCCCTGAGCTCTGCCGAATCCTTCGAATCCTATCGCGCGCTGATTGCCAATCCGCTGGCCAAGCTGGTTTTGCTGGGCTTGCTGTGGGCGTATCTGCATCATGCCTGCGCCGGCACCCGCTTCCTGTTTCTGGATATTCACAAGGGAGTCGACTTGCCCACGGCCCGCGCCACGGCAAGGATTGTGCTGATCGTCAGCCTGGCGCTGACCCTGATTCTGGGAGTGGCGCTATGGTGAACCGTATCGTGGTCGGTGCGCACTATGGGCTGCGTGACTGGCTGTTGCAGCGTGTGACGGCGGTCATCATGCTGATCTACACCGTGATGCTCGCGGTTTTTCTGTTGATCATGCCTTCGGGGTATGACAGCTGGCGGACCCTGTTTTCTCATACCTGGGTGCAGGTGCTGACGCAGATAACGATTCTGGCGTTGTTGATGCATGCCTGGGTCGGGGTGCGTGATATCTGGATGGACTATGTCAAACCCGTGGGTGTGCGCCTTGCGCTGCATGTCTTCACGCTGGTGTGGCTGCTGTCCTGTTTTGTCTATTCCATCACGGTTGTCTGGGGGTCGTAATGGGCGTTCCCGTTCGTCGATTCGATGCAGTTATTGTTGGCGGCGGTGGCGCTGGCTTGCGTGCAGCGTTGCAGCTTTCCGAGGCCGGATTGAAAACGGCCGTTCTGTCCAAGGTTTTTCCGACCCGCTCGCACACCGTTGCGGCGCAGGGCGGGATTTCCGCTTCGCTGGGCAATGTCCAGGAAGACCACTGGCAATGGCATATGTACGACACCGTCAAGGGGTCTGACTGGCTGGGCGACCAGGATGCCATCGAGTTCATGTGCAAAACCGCGCCCGAAGCGGTGATCGAACTCGAACATTTCGGCATGCCGTTCGATCGTCTCGAAAACGGCAAGATCTACCAGCGGCCGTTTGGCGGCCACACGCAGCACAACGGCAAGACGCCGGTGCAGCGCGCCTGCGCCGCCGCCGACCGCACCGGCCACGCGATGCTGCATACCCTGTATCAGCGCAATGTGCGCGCCAATACCCAGTTCTTCGTCGAATGGATGGCGCTTGATCTGATCCGCGATGCCGAAGGCGATGTGGTCGGGGTGACCGCACTCGAAATGGAAACCGGCGAAATCTTCATTCTGCACGCCAAGGCGGTGTTGTTCGCCACCGGCGGCGCGGGACGCATTTACGCGGCGTCGACCAATGCCTTCATCAATACCGGCGATGGACTCGGCATGTGCGTGCGCGCCGGCTTGCCGCTCGAGGACATGGAATTCTGGCAATTCCACCCGACCGGCGTGGCCGGTGCGGGCGTACTGATCACCGAAGGGGTGCGCGGTGAAGGCGGCATTTTGCTCAACAGCGACGGTGAGCGTTTCATGGAGCGCTACGCGCCGAACCTCAAAGATCTCGCACCGCGCGATTTCGTGTCGCGCTCGATGGAGATGGAGGTTCACGAAGGCCGGGGCTGTGGTCCGCACAAGGATTACGTGCTGCTGAAGCTCGACCATCTGGGGCCGGATATCATCAATCAACGCCTGCCGGGCATTCGCGAGATCGCGATCAAGTTCGCCGGCGTCGACCCGATCAAGGAGCCCATTCCGGTCATTCCGACCTGCCACTACATGATGGGCGGCATTCCGACCAACTATCGCGGCGAAGTGGTTGCGCCGCGCGGCGATGATCCCGAAGCACGCGTCAACGGCTTTTATGCGGCCGGCGAATGCGCCTGTGCATCGGTGCACGGCGCCAACCGTCTGGGCACCAACTCCCTGCTCGATCTGGTGGTGTTCGGCAAGTCGGCGGGCGACAGCATGATTCGCTATATCAAGGAAGAGATGCCGACCTGGAAGGATCTGCCTGCCGATGCCGCCGAGCTGACGCTTGCGCGGGTCTCGCGTCTTGACGGCCAGACCGGCGGGGAAGAAGTCGCCGATGTGCGCGGTGCCATGCAACGCACCGTTCAGGCGCGGGCCGGCGTGTTCCGCAATGCCATCAATATGGCGCAGGGCGTGCAGGAAATCGGCGAAGTGGCTGAACGTGCGCGGCGTATGCAGATCAAAGACAAATCCCACGTGTTCAACACGGCGCGCATCGAGGCGCTTGAAGTTGAAAATCTGATCGAAGTCGCGGTGGCCACCCTGACGGCGGCCGAAGCGCGCAAGGAATCCCGAGGCGCGCACGCGCACGACGATTTCCCGCATCGCGACGACGATAACTGGATGAAACATTCCCTGTATTACGGCTCCGACCGCAGTCTGCGCTACAAGCCGGTGCATACCAAGCCCTTGTCGGTGGACTACATCCCGCCGAAAGAGCGGACCTTCTGACCGGAGACAGACATGCGAACCATGCGTTTTTCCATCTACCGCTACAACCCGGAAACCGATGCCAAGCCGTTTATGCAGGATTACACGGTCGAGATCGGTCCGAAGGACATCAAGCTGCTTGATGTGCTGACCAAGCTCAAGGCGATGGACGACACCCTGTCGTATCGCCGCTCATGCCGCGAAGGCATTTGCGGCTCGGACGGGATGAATATCAACGGCAAAAACGGTCTGGCCTGCATCACCGATGTGGAAAGCCTGTCCGAGCCCGTCACCTTGCGGCCGCTGCCCGGTTTGCCGGTCATCCGCGATCTGATCGTGGACATGACGCAGTTTTTCAAGCAATACCATTCGATCAAGCCGTATGTGGTCAGCCATTCGCCCGCCCCCGAGCGCGAACGTTACCAGTCCCCCGAGGACCGCAAGGAACTCGATGGCCTGTATGAGTGCATTCTGTGTGCCTGTTGTTCGACGTCCTGCCCGTCCTTCTGGTGGAATCCCGACAAATTCGTCGGTCCCGCAGGCCTGTTGGCTGCGTATCGCTTCATTGCGGACACCCGCGATGAAATCACCGACGAGCGGCTCGATAACCTTGAAGACCCTTACCGGCTGTTCCGCTGCCATACGATCATGAACTGCGTCGATGTGTGTCCGAAGCATCTGAACCCGACGCTGGCGATCGGCAAAATCAAGGAACTGATGGTGAAGCGCGCGGTATGAACCCACTCGACCCGATTGAACTCAAGCGGATACGCTGGCGCTCCAGACGCGGCCTGCTCGAACTCGACCTGGTGCTTGAAAGGTTTCTTGCCAGGAAATTCGACAGCCTCGACGCACGTGAGATGACCGCCTACCGGCGTTTGCTTGAGCTGGACGACACCGATTTTCTGGATGTCGTCGACGGCAAGACAGACCTTTCCGATCCGGCGCTGATGGAGATCGTCGGCATGCTGCGGGCGGTCTGAACGCATCGGGGCCGCGGTAGCTGCTTTGGGGAGCGGCAATGCGGTTCGGTTGAGCTGCAAACGTCATATACTGGCAGAATAATTTTGAAAATGGCCAAATGAGTCTGACTAGGAGAAATTGCTGTGGAAACCAATCGCAAAGTAACGCTGACCTACCGCGAAGGTAAGGAAACCCTCGATTTTCCGGTACTGAGCGGAAGTATCGGACCCGATGTCGTCGATATCCGTTCGTTCTCCAAAACCGGGATGTTCACCTTTGACCCGGGCTATCTGGCTACGGCCAGCTGTGAGTCGAAAATCACCTATATCGACGGTGACCAGGGACATCTGTACTACCGGGGTTATCCGATCGAGCAACTGGCAGAGCATTCCGACTATCTGGAATGCTGCTATCTGCTGATGAACGGCGAATTGCCCACACCCAAGCAGCGCGATGAGTTCAATTACACCATCATGCATCACAGCATGGTGCACGAACAGCTGGCGAGCTTCTGGAAGGGCTTCCGCCGTGACTCGCACCCGATGTCGATGATGGTGGGGGTGGTCGGGGCGTTGTCCGCGTTCTATCAGGACAGCCTGGACATCTCCAACCCCGAACACCGCAAGGTGGCCAAGTTCCGCCTGATCTCCAAGATTCCGACCATTGCGGCCATGTGCTTCCGCTATTCGATCGGCGCGCCGTTCATGTATCCGCGCAACAATCTGTCGTACAGCGCCAACTTCATGCAGATGATGTTCTCGACGCCGTGCGAACCGTACGAGCCCAACCCGGTTCTGGTGCGCGCGCTCGACCGTATCCTGATCCTGCATGCGGACCACGAGCAGAACGCCTCGACCTCCACCGTGCGCCTGGCCGGTTCGAGCGGCGCCAACCCGTTTGCCTGCATCGCGGCCGGTATTGCCTGCCTGTGGGGGCCTGCACATGGCGGCGCCAACGAAGCCGTGCTCAAGATGCTCGACGAGATCGGGTCCGAGGACAATATCGACGAGTTCATCCAGGGGGTGAAGGACAAGCGTTACCGCCTGATGGGCTTTGGTCACCGCGTTTACAAGAATACCGACCCGCGCGCCAGCATCATGCGCCGCACCTGCTACGAAGTCCTGCAGGAACTGGGGCTGGAAGACGATCCGAAGTTCCGCCTGGCGATGAAGCTCGAGCAGATTGCACTGTCTGACAAGTACTTCATTGACCATAAGCTCTATCCGAACGTCGATTTCTATTCCGGCATTGTGCTGCAGGCGCTGAATATCCCTGTCTCGATGTTTACCGTGATTTTCGCGCTGGCGCGTACTGTCGGCTGGATCAGCCACTGGGACGAAATGCTCTCCGATCCGCAGCAGAAGATCGGGCGTCCACGCCAGTTGTATACCGGCGCCCAGCGACGCGATTACGTGCCGCTTGACCAACGCTGATGCGAAAAAAGCTGGCCGATTCGTCGGCCAGCATTTTGTTGGACTACCCGGCGCGTCAAAGCGTCCGGGCAATGGCAGAACCGGCGCCATGCCATTGCCCAGGCGTTTTTTCTCGCTGAATAAAGTGATACAAAGGATCGAATCATGATGCAAAGCATGTACAGTCATTCCTACCTGTTCGGTGGGAATGCGCCGTTCATCGAAGAGCTGTACGAACGGTATCTTGCGGATCCGAACGACGTCGATGCCCATTGGCGCGAATACTTCGACCGGCTTTCCCAGGCTCCGGGCGCCGCTGAGCGCGATGTGCCGCACCAGCCGATTCAGGAGTCCTTCATCCAGCTCGCCAAGCGGCAGCATGTCGAGGCAGGCAAGAGCACGGTGGCTGAATGGGAGTCGATGCAGAAACAGGTCGGCGTACTGAAGCTGATTTCCGCCTACCGTGTTCTGGGCGCGCGCCAGGCGAATATGGATCCGTTGCGGCGCATGGACCAGCAGCATGTTCCGGAGCTGGATCCCGCGACGCACGGCCTGACGGACGCCGATATGGCGGTGCACTTCAACGTGGGGTCGCTGGTCGGACCGCAACGCCTGCCGTTGTCGGAGATTCTGGCCCGTCTGCGTCAGACCTATTGCGGCAATATCGGCCTGGAATACATGCACCTGACCGATTCCGAGCAGAAGCACTGGTTGCAGGAACGCTGCGAAGGCGAACTGTCGACGCCGCGTTTCGATCTGGCCAAGAAAAAGCGCATCCTCAAGCAGATCACCGCGGCCGAAACGCTGGAACGTTATCTGCACACCAAATACGTCGGTCAGAAGCGTTTTTCGCTTGAGGGCGGGGAAAGCACCATCGCCGCGCTGGATCACCTGATCCAGAATGCCGGCCAGCATGGCACGCAGGAGCTGATCATCGGCATGGCGCACCGTGGCCGCCTCAATGTGCTGGTCAATACGCTGGGCAAGCTGCCGCGCGATCTGTTCGCCGAGTTCGAAGGCAAGTCGACCACCGATCTGGCGTCGGGCGACGTGAAATACCATATGGGTTTTTCCAGCGACATCCCGACCTCGCACGGGCCGATGCACGTCTCGCTGGCTTTCAACCCGTCACACCTGGAAATCGTGAATCCGGTCGTGGAAGGCTCGGTGCGCGCCCGTCAGGAACGCCGCGGCGACATCGAACGCCGTCAGGTGGTGCCGGTGCTGATTCATGGCGACTCGGCGTTTTCCGGACTGGGCGTTAACCAGGGGACGTTCAATCTGTCGCAAACCCGTGGTTATGGTACCGGCGGTACGGTGCACATTGTCGTGAACAACCAGGTCGGCTTTACCACCTCGGATACCCGCGATGTGCGCTCCACGCTGTATTGCACCGACGTGGCCAAGATGGTTGAAGCGCCGATTTTCCACGTTAACGGCGACGATCCCGAGGCCGTGTGCTATGTGACGCAGGCCGCGCTCGATTACCGCATGAAGTTCAAGAAAGACGTGGTGATCGATCTGGTGTGCTACCGCAAACTGGGGCACAACGAGGGCGATGATCCGTTCATTACCCAGCCGATGATGTACAAATGCATTGCCAAGCACGATGGGGTGCGTGCGATGTATGCTGCGCGCCTGGTCGCCGAAGGCGTGCTGTCTTCCGACGATGCCGACGGTCTGATTCGTGCCTACCGCGAGGCGCTGGACAAGGGGGAGCATGTCGAACAGACGGTGCTGTCCAACTATCGCCGCGAGCATGCCAACGACTGGTCGCCTTATCTGGGAACCCACTGGGCTAACCCGACCGATACCTCCTTACCGCAGGCTGACCTGCAGCGTCTGGCCGAGCGCTTTACCGATGTGCCACCGGGCTTCAAGCTGCATCCTGTGGTCGAGAAGGTCCTGGCGGCACGCCAGGCCATGGCCGCCGGCGAGCAGCCGGTCGACTGGGGCATGGCCGAAACCCTGGCGTATGCCTCGCTCGTCACCAATGGTTATCCGGTGAGGCTGTCGGGCGAAGACTCCGGGCGGGGGACGTTTACGCATCGACATGCGGTTCTGCACGATCAGCAACGCGAGCGCTGGGATCATGGTGTCTTTGTGCCGCTGCGCAATATGTCGGAGAACCAGGCCAACTTCCTTGTCATCGACTCCATCCTCAACGAAGAAGCCGTGCTGGCCTACGAATACGGCTATGCCTGTTCTTCTCCTGACGAGCTGGTGATCTGGGAAGCGCAGTTCGGCGACTTTGCCAACGGCGCCCAGGTGGCGATCGACCAGTTCATTTCTTCCGGTGAAACCAAATGGGGCCGCCTGTGCGGACTCACGTTGATCCTGCCGCACGGCTATGACGGTCAGGGACCTGAGCACTCCTCGGCGCGGGTCGAGCGCTGGCTGCAACTGTGCGCAGAACATAACATCCAGGTGGTGATGCCGTCCGAAGCCGCCCAGATGTTCCATGTGCTGCGCCGCCAGATGCTGCGTCCGTATCGCAAGCCGTTGATCATTTTCATGTCCAAGCGCCTGTTGCGTTACAAGGATTCGATGAGTCCGATCGAAATGCTGAGCAACGGCGGATTCCGTCCGGTGATCGGCGACAGCACCGTGCCGGATCCGAAAAAGGTCAAGCGTGTGCTGTTGTGCGCCGGCCAGGTTTACTACGACTTGTTCAATGCGCGACGCGACCGTGAACTGGAAAAAGAGATCGCCATTGTGCGCATCGAGCAGCTGTATCCCTTCCCGACAGAGCAGGCCGCCGCCGAACTGGCGCGCTATTCCGGCACGCGCGATGTGGTCTGGGTGCAGGAAGAGCCGCGCAATCAGGGTGCATGGAATCAGATCCGCCACCGGCTCGAAGGCTTGCTGATCGGTAAACAGACCTTGTCGTTCGCCGGCAGGCCGTCGTCCGCGTCGCCTGCGGTCGGGTATATGAGCAAGCACGTTGCGCAGCTCAAGGCCTTTATCGACGAAGCGATGAATATTGCCCGCTAAGCGGCTAAGGAACTGGAATCGAGAGCCCGGGGTCATGCGCGCCGGGCTCCAGGAACAGCCCGGGGCGTGTTACACGGCCTCGCCAATGGAGAAGAATATGTTGATCGAAGTAAAAGTCCCGCAACTGCCTGAGTCGGTATCCGAAGCGACGCTGATGACCTGGCACAAAAAAGTGGGTGAATTCGTGAAGCGTGACGAAAACCTGATCGATCTCGAAACCGATAAAGTGGTGCTGGAATTGCCGGCCCCTCAGGCTGGCGTGCTGGTCAAGATTATAGAATCGAATGGCGCCTCGGTGGCCTCCGGGCAGCTGCTGGCTCAGATCGACACCGAAGCCGCCGCCAGCGATGTGGTGGCGCAGACTGTGGCTGAACCCGCCGCTGGCGTCAGTGCTTCCGCCATGCCCTCGGCGGCCAAGCTGGCTGCCGAAAGCAACGTCGATCTCGTCCATGTCGCCGGCAGCGGACGTGATGGTCGCATCCTGAAGGAAGACGTGGCCGCGGCAACGCGTGCGTCCCAGCCCGCGGCCAAACCCGCGGCACCCGCGCAGGCCGGGCCGCTGCTGGCGCGAACCGTGCCGGCAGCCGGATCCGCGCTGGCAACGACCCCGTCCGCCATCAATGTGTCGGAAATCCTTGCCGATCGTCCTGAGCAGCGTGTACCGATGTCGCGTCTGCGGCAGCGCGTCGCCGAGCGACTGGTGATGTCGCAGCAGACCAATGCCATTCTGACCACCTTCAACGAAGTCAATATGAAGCCGGTCATGGATCTGCGCGCCCGGTACAAGGACAAATTTGAAAAAGAACATGGGGTGAAGCTGGGCTTCATGTCGTTCTTCGTCAAGGCGGTTGTGTCCGCGCTGAAGAAGTTCCCGGTCGTCAACAGCTCGGTTGACGGTAACGACATCATCTATCACGGCTATTTCGATATCGGCATTGCGGTGGGCAGTCCGCGCGGGCTGGTGGTGCCGATTTTGCGCAATGCCGATCAATTGTCGATTGCTGAAATCGAAAAACTGATTGCCGAGTTTGCAGTCAAGGCGCGAGATGGCAAACTGTCGCTTGAGGATCTGACCGGCGGCACTTTTTCGATTACCAACGGCGGTACCTTCGGCTCGATGATGTCTACGCCCATCATTAATCCGCCGCAATCCGCGATTCTTGGCATGCATGCCACCAAGGACCGCGCCGTGGTGGAAAATGGCGAAGTGGTGGTGCGCCCGATGATGTATCTGGCGCTGTCCTACGACCACCGCATCATCGACGGCCGAGAGGCGGTACTGACGCTCGTGACCATCAAGGACCTCCTCGAAGATCCCGCACGCCTGATCCTGGACTTGTGATCTGACCGGCCCCCGCGACCCCGTGGGGGCGCGGGGTTTGATCGGTGAAAATAATGATTCCTGATAATTTGTTTGGACCGCTGTTCATCCTCGGAGGCTGTGTGCTGATAGGGTTAAACATCCTTGGCACGCGGCGCGGGCGCAAGGAAGGGGCATTTACCCGTTACGGCAAGCTCGCATTCGCCGTGTTGATGATTGGCTTTGGTGTGCTGCTGACCATAGCAGCCAGGGGGAGTTGATGGACCAACAATTTGATGTGGTAGTGATCGGGGCGGGCCCCGGCGGATATATCGCCGCGATCCGTGCTGCGCAATTGGGCTTCAAGACCGCGTGTATCGATGCGTTCAAGGGAGCGGACGGTAAACCGGCGCTGGGCGGCACCTGCCTCAACGTCGGGTGTATTCCGTCCAAGGCGCTGTTGCAATCGTCCGAGCATTTCCATGCGCTGACTCACGAATTCGCCGAGCACGGCATCCGCTGCAAGGATGCCAGCTTCGACACCGCTCAGATGATCGCCCGCAAGGACGGCATCGTCGGCAAGCTGACCACCGGGGTTGCTTTCCTGTTCAAAAAGAACAAGGTGGCCAGCCTGCATGGACTGGGGCGTCTGATCGGGCGTGAAAACGAAAAATGGCGCATCGAGGTGCGCGACGGTGAGGCCGTATCCACCGTCGAAGCCACCCATGTGATCGTCGCGACCGGCTCAAACCCCCGTCCGTTGCCGGGGGTGACCATCGACAACGTCAAGATCCTGGACAACGCCGGTGCACTGGCCATGACCGAAACGCCGAAGCGGCTGGGAGTCATCGGTGCAGGGGTGATCGGGCTGGAGATGGGATCGGTGTGGAGCCGTCTGGGCAGTGAAGTCACCGTTCTCGAAGCGATGCCGACCTTTCTGGCCGCCGCCGATCAGCAGATTGCCCGTGAAGCGTTCCGTACCCTGACCAAGGAAACCGGTCTGGCGATCCAGATGGGCGTCAAGATCGGTTCGGTCAAGACTGGCGAGGTCATCGAAATCGAATATGAGGTCGACGGCAAGGCGCAAACGCTGACGGTCGACAAGCTGATCGTTGCCATCGGTCGGGTGCCCAACACCGAAGGTCTGGGGGCACAAGCCGTCGGCCTGCAGGTTGACGAGCGCGGGTTTGTGGTCGTGGACGACAGCTGTCACACCAATCTGCCCAATGTCTGGGCGGTTGGCGATGTGGTGCGTGGGCCGATGCTGGCACACAAGGCGATGGAAGAAGGCGTGGCGGTGGCCGAACGGATTGCCGGACAAAAGCCGCATATCGATTTTTCCTCTATCCCCTGGATTATCTACACTTCGCCGGAAATCGCCTGGGTCGGCAAGACCGAAGAACAGCTCAAAGCCGCAGGAATCGCCTATAAAAAAGGCACCTCGACCTTTGCTTCCAATGGTCGTGCACTCGGCCTGGGGCAGGCTCGAGGAACGGTCAAGTTGCTGGCCGATGCTGAAACCGACCGCATTCTGGGAATGCACGTCATCGGTCCGCTGGCTTCCGAGCTGGTGACTGAAGGCGTGCTGGCACTGGAGTTCAAGGCAGCGAGCGAAGACATCGCCCGCATCGTTCACGCGCACCCGACCTTGTCCGAGGCGGTGCACGAGGCGGCGCTGGCGTGCGACAAGCGCGCTTTGCACGGGTAATGACAGACCGGGTTAGCCGCTTGGCGGCTAACCCGTTGTACGGGTCAAGCACAACAAACGAGAAACCGGCTTTATTACCCGTATGGCATAAACGATTGACCAGAGCAATAATGCAAGCAGTTCAGAAAGGGAATTAGAGCGATGAACCTACACGAATACCAAGCGAAGACACTGCTGGCCAAGTATGGCCTGCCGGTGCAGCAGGGCATTCTGGCCGGTACGCCGGAGCAGGCTGCCGACGCTTTCGACCAGCTTGGCGGAAAATGCGCCGTGATCAAAGCCCAGGTGCATGCGGGCGGACGCGGCAAAGCTGGCGGCGTCAAGGTCGTCAAGAGCCGCGAAGAGGCTGCGGCCCTGGCGAAGTCCCTGCTGGGAACCCGTCTGGTGACCTACCAGACCGATGCGGGCGGACAGCCGGTGAATACTTTGCTGGTATGCGAAGACATGTACCCGGTCGAGCGCGAGCTGTATCTGGGCGCCGTGGTTGATCGTGGCTCCCGCCGTGTGACCTTCATGGCCTCGACCGAAGGCGGTGTGGAAATCGAAAAAGTGGCCGAAGCCACGCCCGAAAAAATTCTCAAGGTCACCATCGATCCGCTGGTCGGCATGCAGCCCTGTCAGGCTCGCGAAGTCGCTTTCGAGCTGGGTTTGAAGGGGGATCAGATCGGTGCCTTCGTCAAGTTGATGCTGGGCGCCTATCAGGCATTCGTCGAAAACGATTTTGCCCTGTTCGAAGTCAATCCGCTGGCGGTGCGCGGCGATGGTTCGCTTGCCTGCGTCGATGCCAAGATCAATCTCGATTCCAATGCCCTGTACCGCCATCCCGACCTTGCCGCCGAGCGCGACAAGAGCCAGGAGAACGAGCGCGAACTGCAAGCCTCCGAGTTCGACCTGAACTACGTCGCGCTTGAAGGTAATATCGGTTGCATGGTGAACGGCGCCGGCCTGGCGATGGCCACCATGGACATCATCAAGCTGTATGGTGGCCAGCCGGCCAACTTCCTCGACGTGGGCGGCGGCGCCACCAAGGATCGCGTGATCGAAGCGTTCAAGCTGATCCTGGCGGACCCGTCGGTAAAGGGCGTGCTGATCAATATCTTCGGCGGGATCGTGCGTTGCGACATGATTGCCGAGGCCATCATCGCTGCGGTGAAGGAAGTCCATGTGACGGTGCCGGTTGTGGTGCGGCTTGAAGGCAATAACGCCGATCTGGGTGCCAAGCTATTGGCCGAATCCGGGTTGAAACTCATCCCGGCCGATGGCCTGGCCGAAGCCGCCAGCAAGATCGTCGAAGCCGTCAAGGCCTGAATACCAGCACAAAAGGAATCAAAATGAGCGTACTCGTCAATAAAGACACCAAAGTGCTGGTGCAAGGGTTTACCGGCAAGAACGGAACCTTCCATGCC
>Ga0326728_10014691_pt1 | contig 16532 bp, 14 predicted proteins | sample MB3enrmetagenome_FD_207602 | JGI IMG/M metagenome (GOLD analysis project Ga0326728, IMG submission 207602) | Lab enriched peat soil microbial communities from McLean, Ithaca, NY, United States - MB31MN | ecosystem: Environmental > Terrestrial > Soil > Wetlands > Peat | place: USA: New York...
CCGGTCTGCCCCCAGGCCGGCCAGGGAGCCGAGGCGAGCAGGGGGGCCCAGGTCTGGCCCGCATCGGTGCTGACCAGGAGCTGGGCCGGATTGTTCTGGGTGTCCTGCTGGGTCCCAAAACCGTAGACGGTGGTGCCGTTCGGGCTGAAGGCCATGGGGCACAGGGTGCCGTTGTTCAGGTTGTAATCCACGGCCGTGCCGATCTGATAAAAATCGAGCATGGACCAGGTGGCTCCGCCGTCCGCGCTGCGGTACCAACCCGACATGTCGCAACCGATGAAACGCAAATTGGGATTATAGGGGGAAATGCTGGGGGCGTACTGGGCCCCGCCGCCGCCGATCCCTAAGGGCGTCCACGCCGCGTGTGCGGATACGGAAATCAAGACGCTGAGCAGGGCGCCTTGAAGCAGACCTACGGATTTGAACGAAATTCCAAGACAACGGGATTTTCTACGGTCCATGGGCGCGCTCCGATCGGATGTCGGGTAGGGTCCTTGCCGTAGCACCAAGTTTTATTGGAACACTTTCCCCGACCCGGCTCAAGGGCGGACGCGCCTTCCAGGACGTTCCGGCTTCACCCGTTCGATCCGCTTTTTATCTTTTGGGCCCCATGAAGGACAGCCAGAACCTCAATCCGATTGGACCGGATGTGGTAAAGAACCCGATAGGAATCCAAAATCAGTTCCCGGATTTGCGGCTTTCGCATTTCCGGAACGATGCGTCCGGACAGCGGAAATTCCGCAAGACGTTGGGTTCGCCGGGTAAGTTGATCGACCAAACGGAGGGCATAAACATTTGACGTCTGAGCAACAAAAGCGTGGATCGCCCTTAGGTTTGCCGCCGCGTGATTCGTCCAGACCACCGTCATTTTTTCAGACCAAACTCAGCCCGGAGCTTTTCAACGGGAATCACTTTCTTATTTTTTACATCTTGGAGTCCGAGTTCCACCGCTTCGTGAACGTAAATTTCTCGAATCAGATCTTCCCAGGTGGCTCCAGCGGGTAACTTGTCGACCAGCTTACGGGCTTCTGTTTTGACCATGGTTGCGCTCATCGTCATCCTCCACACATCTGACATGATCGTGATTATCTCCGGTGCCGCCACCGGCGGTCAAGATAACGCCAAAGCGTTCATCGTTTCCGACGCTGCCCAAAACCCCGCGTTTTCCGTACGCTGAAATCGATCGGCGACTTCCGCTTCCCGAACCCTGTTTGCGCCTTTCCCTTTCCAAAAATCCCCTGACGACGGACAATTTCGCATGGCCCACCGCCTTCTTTCCTTTTGTGCGATCCTTTCGTTCGCCTTTTGGGCGGAGCGGCCAGGATTCGCCTTGGCCCACGATCCCGGCCCGGCCTGGACCACCCTCGAAACCGAACATTTCGACGTCCATTATCCCGAGGGCCTCGAAGACCTCGCGCCCCGCACCGCGGCCATCTGCGAACGGCGCTGGCACGAGCTCGACCACATCTTCGGTTTCCACCCCGACACGCGCATCCAGGTCGAACTGACGGACGAATTCGACGAGGCCAACGGCGAGACCAACGCCTTCCCCTACGAGAACATCCTCCTGATCACCGCGCCCATGGACGAGGAGCGCGAAGTCTGGGACGTGGACGTATGGCTGGACATGCTCATCAGCCATGAAATGACCCACGCCTTTCACCTGGACCACGCCCGGGGCGTGCCGAAAGCCCTGCGCAGTGTCCTGGGCCGCAGTCCCCTGACTTTTCCGGCCCAATACCAGCCCGACTGGATCATCGAAGGCCTCGCCGTCTGGGCCGAAACCGACCGCGCCCGCGGCGTCGGCCGGGCCCAAAGCGCCTTTTATCGCGGCATGCTGCGCCTGGACGCGCTGGACGGCTTCCGGACCCTGCGCCGGGTGAACGTCCCCCAAAGAAAATGGCCTTACGGCGACGCCATCTATCTCTACGGGTCCTTTTTCATGGAATTCCTGGAGGACCGCTACGGCGTCGACAAACTACGGCAATGGGTCCAAAGCTATTCGGGTTTTTGGATTCCCTACTTCATCAACCTCAACGCGCAGCTTTGTTTCGGAAAAGAACTGCCCGCGCTGTGGTCGGAATACCGGGACTGGGCCACTGCTTCGCTTTTAAAGGAGGCCCAGACGCGCAAGGTGGCCGGATTGCGCGGAAGCGTCGCGCCCCAAGGGGATAACGGATTTTGGGGGCCTTATAAAGGAGGGTTCGCCCTGCGTTGGAAGCTCCGCGGCCGCCCCTGCCTGGAGCGCTACGCCGACGGCGTATGGACTCCCTTGGGTGAAGCTTTCGCGGCGACCTTTTCGCCGGGCAAGGGCCGCCTGCTGTACACCGAAGACGAAGTCGTCCGCCAGTCCTTGCTGGTGCGCGACCTCTGGGAAATGGACGAAACCACCGGAAAACGGCATCGGCTGACCCACGCGTTGCGGGTCCAGGACGCGGTGGAAACGCCGAAAGGCATCGTCGCCCTCCTGGGCAGCCGCGGACAAAAGAATCTGGTGCTTTTGGGCGAGGACGGCCGTCCCCTGGAAACGCTCTGGGAGGGCCACGACGAGGAAAACCTCGCCTCGCTCTGCGTTTCCCCCGACGGCGGAAAAATCGCCGCCTCCTTTTGGCGGCGCGGGCAGGGCTGGGATATCGGCGAATTCGATCTGACCACGCGCGTTTGGTCCTTCCCCATCGGCCGCCCCGAAGACGAGGTCCAGCCGAGTTACAGCGCGGACGGCCGTTTCCTTTTCTTTAGCGCCGCCTACGGCGGGGTCTTCGACGTTTGGGCCCTGGAACGCGCGAGCGGGCGCTTGATCCGCGTCACCCGGGTCGAAGGCGCGGCGCTCCATCCTTGGCCGGGTCCGCACGATCTCATCTATTTCTCCCAAATGACCTCCGAGGGTTGGACCCTCGGGCAGGTCGCGTTTGATCCTGAAGGCTTGCCCGAGGATTTGCCCGCGCCGGCCCCCCGGCCCCAGGCGAAGCCGCTCGAGGCCTTGCCCCCGGCTTCCCTGAAGCTAAGCCCTTACCGGCCTTGGACCACGCTCGCGCCGACCTTTTGGCAACCCTTCGCCTACGGCGATTCCACCCATTTCTACGCCGGAGCGCTCACCGCCGGCCAGGACGCCCTCGGACGCCACGCCTTGGACGCCTTGGTGTATTGGGAAAGCGGGCTGGGCGAACCCTTGGGTGAGGCCGATTATTCCTATACGCGCTGGTACCCCCAGATCACGGCGGATTTTTCCCGGACTTTGAGCCAGCAGGAGCCGGCTTGGGGTGGGACCTACGCGCGCACCTTGCTGAACCAAAGCTGTTCCCTGAGCGTGGACCTGCCCTGGAACGGGACCTGGAGAAACTGGGACGCCTCGCTTTCCTGGGGCATCGACGCCTTCCACGATGTCGGCGGCGACGCGGCGCTGGCGGCCTGGACGGCCGGGCAGTCGCGGGCTTGGGCGGCCACGGCGTCCTATGATTCCACGACCCAACAGAACTTCGACCTGGGTCCGGTGGACGGTCTGCAGGCCTCTCTCGGGTTCGACCAGGTCTTCGGGGGACCCCTCGGCGATCAGTCCTGGATTTCTTGGAACCTCGCCCGTCCCACCCGCCTCGGCCCCGTGGAACTGGAAGCTTCCACTTCCGGCGGGGCGGCGGCTTCGGGGGACACGCTCTTTCAACTGGCCGATGGCGAACCCGCGGCCTTGGCCAAGCGTCCGGGTCCCCGTTTCGCCCCCGTGTATTCCTTCGCGGGCTACGGCACGGACGACCCCGATCTGACCCGCGCGGACTATTGCCTCGGTCACTTGGGGCTGCGCATTCCCTTGAACGTGGTCGACTGGGGCCTGATGGCGCCGCCGGTCGCTTTGGACCGGATGTGGTGCCGGGTTTGGGCGGAATCCGCCGAGGCGGGCGGCCCGACGGGATCCTCGCAGAACTTGAAGGATTCCATCGGGGCGGAACTGGACCTCGACCATATCCTTTTTTATGCGATCGGGCTGGAACTGAGGATTGGCGTCGCCCACGGAGTGGATCTGGGGGGTGAAAGCGATTCTTACATCCAGCTCCTTTCCTACTGACTTGTTTTCCCAAAATTAACAGCGCCCGCGCCGCTTTCGGGGAATGATGGTGCTGAACCTTTCCGTCCCCCAAGGAGCATCCATGCTGCGCACCCTCCGCTTCGCCCTGCTGCTTCTGGCGCTGCCGGCCCTCGCCGTCCACGCCGAAGCCCCCAAGGCCCAACCCTACCCGGCGGCGTCCACCGTCGACCTGCTGAAACTGCTCGCCCCGCCTCCGAGCGCCGAAGCCACCCAAAAGGAGCTGGCGGAGATGCTCACGCTTCAAAAACTGCGTAGCGCCGATGAAGCCGCTTACTGCAAGGCCGACCAGTCCATCAGCGTCTTCCGCTTCCAGGACGTGCTCGGGCCGGATTTCACGGAATCGAAGCTGCCCAAGACGGCGGCCTTCTTTAGCCGTGTGTTGGCGACGTCCTACGTTCCCGTGGACAAGGCCAAGAACTTCTGGGGCCGCCCGCGTCCCTCGGTGGCCGACCCGGAAATCCTGCCTTGCGTGGACGTCCCCAAGAGCCCGGCCTACCCCAGCGGCCACAGCACGGCGGGCAACCTTATGGCCATCGTCCTGTCCCAAATGCTGCCCGAGCGCGCGGCGGAACTGCACGCCCGCGGGCGCCTCTTTGGTTTCCATCGGGTGCTGGGCGGGGTCCACTACCCCAGCGACGTGGCCGGCGGCGAGATTTGCGCGGCGGTCGTGGCCCAGGCTCTGGCCGCGGACCCCGAGTATCACGCCGACCTCAAGGCCGCGACCGAGGAATTAAGGGCCGTGCTGAAGGCGGACCCGGACAAGCGCTGAAAAAACTCTGCGGCAAAGAAGGCCGGCCCCGAGGGGCCGGCCTTCTTTTGTTTCAAGGGGAGTCGTTCCGGCGAAGCAACGGACCTCAACGCCCAGGTTGACCCCTAAAAAAGGTGCAGCCGGAGGCGTCCGCCTCCGGCTGCACCTTACCCGTCCGGGCTTGAGGCCCTGTTCCGCCCCCTTATAGACCCGTCTTCGCCTTCACCAGCACGCTGGTCAGGTCCTGGTCGTCGTAGAGCAGGACCAATCCGACCCGGAAGCGCGGGGCGACCGCGATGTCCTCGACGCCCGCCGTCAGCTCAAAGGCCTTGGCGAAGGCGTACGTCGCGCCCAGGTCGAATTGGGTGACCGCATTGCCGAAGTGGTAGGCGTCGGCGTTGAGCTCCACGGGCAGCCAGTGCACCACGTCTCCGACGCGGAAGTCCAAGCCCGCATCGGGGCTGCTGCGCTTGACCCCAGCCCTGAAGAACAAGGGCGTGGTCGGAATCCTCCAGGCCAGCGCCACGTCGTAGCCCACGTAACCGCTGCCCAGCGAATCGTCGTTGGCCGTGAAGTCCAGGTTCTGGTTGAAGTAGCTGATCCCGACCTGGTAGTAGCGGTCGTCGTTGGGGATGATGCGCAGGGCGGCCGAAGCCCCGTAGAGCTCCCCGGCGTACTTGTCCAGCCCGAGGCTCAGGTGCCAGCGGATCGCCTGGGCTTTTTCGGTCATGCGGTTGGTGTTATCGATCAGGCGTTGGGCGCTGGCGACCGTCTGGTCCACGGCTTTCTTGGTGTTGGCGTCCAGCAGTTTGGTGTTGATGGTCTTTTCGATCTCGTCGACCCGGGCGGCGGTGTCCTTGAGCTGACGCACGGCGGCGACCAGTTCTCGGTAGAGCTGGTCGTCGTTCACCAGTTTGCCGACGGTGCCCTGGCCGGAGCGGACCTGGTTCATGACCGAATTGACGTTTTCAACCAGCGTCTTCAGCTCGTCGGCCAGCCCGGCCATGCCCGACATCATCGAGGAGTAGGGATCGGTCGCCAGCACGTCGCCGTCGGCGAGCATGGGCGCGTCCCCGCGCCGAAGGGTGGGGGTCTTGAGGTCGATGACCACATCGCCGAGCAGGCCCTCGGCCACGATGTCCATGCGGACGTCCTTGGGCAGGAGCGGCAGGATATGCTTCTCCACCTCGATGACCACCATGAGGGGCGCTTCGGGATGCTCCGGCTCGACCGTCACCGAAGCCACGGTCCCGACCTCGGTGCCCCGGAAGTAGACGGGCGCGCTGCGGCGCAGTCCGTCCACACGCTCAAAATAGCCCGTCACCCGGATGCGCTTGGCGAAAGGGCTGACCCCGCGCACGGGAAAGAACAGCACCCACACCAGGATCACGAAGGCGATCGCGGCCATCACGCCCACCCGGACGTTCATCTTGGAAAGTTCGAGGCTGCGTTTCACAGGTCCTCCCCGCGGAAAAACCGCATGAGCGTGTCGCCCGGCTTCGCCTTAAGCTCGGCGGCGGGCCCTTGCCAGAGGACGTGTCCGTCCCTCAACAGGAGAAAATGGTCGCCGACCGCCCAGGCGTCCTCGAGGTTATGGGTCACCAGAATGCTGGCCACGCGTTTCTCCCGCTTGATGTCGTTCATCACCGCGCAGAAGCTCTCGCAGGTCGCGGGATCCAGGCCGGTGGTGGGTTCGTCGTAAAGGATGAGGTCGGGGCTGTAGATGATGGTCCGGGCGGCGGACACGCGGCGCCGCATCCCCCCCGAAAGCTCGCTGGGCATTTTGTCGATGCAATGCTCCAGCCCCACCAAGCGAAGCGTCTCGCGCACGCGCCGTTCGACCTCGGGCAGGCCGCGGGCGTTGTCCATGCCGTGTTCCAGCAGGTAATAGCCTACGTTTTCCCCCACGGTCAGGCTGTCGAAAAGGGCGCCCTCCTGGAAAACCATGCCCATGCGCGCGCGCAGATCCGCCAGGGCCTGCCCGGTAAGGCGCGGCACTTCCACGCCCTCGAAACGGACGGTGCCGGCGTCGGGGGCGTAAAAGCCCATGATCAGCCTGAGAATCGTGCTCTTGCCCGAGCCCGATCCGCCCAGAATGACGAGGGTCTCGCCGCGCGCCACTTCGAAGCGCACCCCCTCCAGGATGGGCGTGCCCGCGTGGTAGGCGAAATCCACGTCCTTGAATTCGAGGAGCGTCTCCCGCGCGGCCATCATCCCGTCCAAGCGATCATGCAGATGCCCACCAGGGCGTTGACGATGAACAGCCAGATGCAACAGGTGACCACCGTCGAACTGACGCTGCGGCCCACGCCGCGCACGCCGCCTTCGGTGCGCATGCCGTACCAGGTGGAAATCACGGCGATCATCCAGCCGAAGATGAAGGGCTTCACCAGGCTGGAGCTGACGTGGCGGAAATAGGCGGACATGCCGGCCTGGTACCAGAACATGCCGTTGCTGACCGTGGAAATGACCCAACCCCCGACCAACTCGGACACGTCGGTCAGCACCACCAGGGGCAGGGCCGTGAGCAGCATCCCCCAGATGCGGGGCGAAGCCAGCTTGCGTTCGGCGTCCTGGCCGAGGGCCTCGATGGCCTCGATCTGGTTGTTGACCTTCATGCTGCCGATTTCGGCGGCGAAGGCCGCGCCCACTCGGCCGATGAACATGAGGCTGACGACCAAGGGACCGAGTTCGCGGATGGCCGTCACCCCCAAGACGCGGCCGATGGTCATTTTGGCCCCGTACTCGTCGAGTTCGGACTCAAGAAACAGGGTTTGGCTCAACCCGGCGAAAAATCCCGCAAAAAGGACCACCGGCAGGGTCTGCCAGCCGATGAAATAGGCCTGCTCGATCAGCTCGGAAAGCTTGATGGGATGGCGCACGCCCTTCCAGGTCGCGCGTACGGCAAAGGCGGCGAAATCGCCGAGTTTTTCGAAAAAATTCCGGACGGTTGCGAACATAGGCCGATATTATCCCCGTAGGCGGGCGTGTTTGAAACCCCTTCGGCGGTGGAACTGCTTTTTGTTACCTTTCGGGCGCCGATCCGCTTATCTAAAGCGGAATCCCCTCCTCGGGGTTTGAAAAACCGGGCCATATCCCCGAGAATAGGCGCATGCTGAGTTTGGTCTGCCTTGGCCTCTCCCGACCCGCTGGGTGGCGTCGTGTCCGTTGATTTCGAAAACGTCCTGCGTTCCGCCCGTCGGCGCCTGCTTAAGATGCACTACGAATCCCAGGTCTGCCATCTGGGCGGAAACCTGTCCTGCTTGGACGCCTTGGTGACGCTCCAGCACCGGACCCTGACGAAGGACGACGTATTCATCCTTTCAAAGGGGCATTCGGCCGGCGCCCTTTATGTGGCGCTTTGGTCCGCGGGAAAGCTTTCCGAGGACGACCTGAAAACCTTCCACCAGGACGGAACCCGCCTGGCCGGGCATCCGGCCTCGGGCTGGCATCCGGATATCCGTTTTTCCACCGGGAGCCTCGGCCACGGCCCCGGACTGGCCGCGGGAACGGCCCTTTCCCGCAAGCTTTCCGGCCGGAGCGGGCGGATTTTCTGCCTGACTTCGGACGGCGAATGGCAGGAGGGCTCCTGTTGGGAGGCCCTGACCTTCGCCGCCCACCGAGGCTTGGACAATCTTTGCCTGCTGGTCGACCAAAACGGGCTGCAGGGCTTCGGCTCCACCGAGGAAGTCGCCTCCACGGCCGACCTTGAACCCCGATTCCGGGCCTTTCATGCGGGAGTCCGCACCGTCGACGGGCACGACCCGGACGCCCTGCTGGCCGCCCTGGATGGCTCCTGGGAGGCTCCCCGGATCGTGGTGCTGCGCACGGTCAAGGGTCGCTTCCTGCCGGGTCTGGAAGGGCGTATGGAATCCCATTACCTGCCCTTGAAGGCGGACGGCTATGAAGCCGCCGTGAAAGCCTGCGGGGAGGGCCTGTGAGGGACGCCTTTCGCGACGGCATGACCGCCCTCGCCCGCGGCGGCGTTCCCTTCGTCTTCCTGACCGGGGACCTCGGGTTCGGGGCCCTGGAACCCTTGCGGGACGCTTTGGGGCCGCGCTTTATCAACGCCGGAATCTCCGAACAGAACCTCGTTTCGGTCGCCGCGGGCCTCGCCGCCGACGGGACGGACGCCTGGGCCTACAGCATCGCCCCTTTCCTCTACGCGCGCGCGTTGGAACAGGTGCGCAACGACGTCTGCTTCCATGGACTGCCCGTGCGCCTGGTCGGCAACGGGGGAGGTTTCAGCTACGGCTCCATGGGCCCGACCCACCACGCCCTGGAAGACTACGGCATCCTGACCGCCCTCAAGGGCATGCGGGCCTACGTCCCGGCCTTCAACGAGGACCTTGCGGCCGTACTGGCGGCGCTGACCGCCCGGCGGGGGCCCGCCTATCTTCGCCTGGGCCGCGGGGAAGCGCCCAAGGGCGTCCCGATGCCGGACTACGCGCCCTGGCGGCGCCTGGTTTCCGGAGACGGGCCGACGCTCGCCGTGGTGGGACCCTTGGCCGGGACCTTGTGGTCCGCAAGCCTGAACCTTCCGCAAAACCGGAGGCCCAGGCTTTGGGTTTGCGCTGAGCTGCCCTTGGCCGATACGCTGCCGGAGGCCTTCCTTGAAGACGTGGAATCCTCCGGGACGCTGGCGCTCGTCGAGGAACACGTCGCCCAAGGCGGCGCGGGTCCGGCCCTCGCCGCGGAACTGCTCCAAAGGGGGCGGGCGCCCAGGATTTTTCGCCATTTCGCTGTCCGGGGCTATCCCTCGGGACGCGTGGGGTCCCAGGCCTTCCACCGCCGCGAAAACGGGCTGGATGCGCCTTCGGTCCTCGCCGCTCTGGGCTGCCTCCCCTGATCCACGCCGCACGCCGCACGCCGCTAAATCCGGCCCCGGGGGGTGCCGGATTTCCGTCCTTCCGTTTCGACCGCCGCGGCGCCCAGGATTTGCGCCCGTCCCACTTCTCAACTTTCCCCAAACTTTGGGCGTCCCCCGGCGGCCGCCCTTTGGAAACGCCCGTCCTTCGGGTGGATTCGAGACTCCGATGCATCCCAATGCCCACGCCCGACACGGCGGCGGCGCGTACCAGGTCGGCCGATGAACCGCCGACGGCGCTCCTTCACCGCTTACGCCCTGCTGGCCCTGGTCCCTTTCGGCCTGTTCTGGGCCGCCCACAGCACCCAAGCTTTGGCCGTGGCGGCCGCCTGGGCGGCGACCGTGGCGGCCTTCGCCGCGGGGATGTTGCTCGCCCGTTCCGTTTCGGCGGCCGACCCTGAAACCGTCCTGTTCCCGAGGGGCGTCTGGGAATTCTTCGATTCGATGCCGACCCCCGCGTTGGCTTTCGAAGCTTCGACCCGCCTCTTCGTCAAAGCCAACGCGGCCGCCTGCCTGGTCCTGGAAATCGACAATTCCGGCCTCAAGGGCCGGACCATGGAATCTTTTTTGCCCGAAAGCGACCGGGAAAGCTTCCTGAAGGAGCTCGCCGGTCGGGATGACCGCGACGAACCCGTCCGCGTGCGCCGGGTTCGGCCCCTGCCCGGGCGGGAGCTGACCCTGACGCTCAGGACCAGCGTCCTCTTTGGCGGCGGCAGAAAGCACTATTTGGTCCAACTCGAACTGCCCCAGGACAACCGAAACCTACGGGAACGCCTGGCGAACCACGAGGAACGCAGCCACTTTTTGGCGGAAAGCTCCTCCGAAGCCCTCCTGCTGCTCTCGGCGGAGGGCTTGGTCATCTACTGCAGCCCCTCGGTGACCAACGTCATCGGGTATGACCCGGCCGAGCGCATCGGCCACCGCAGCGCCGAACTGCTCCATTCCGAGGACGTGCTTTCCTTCACCGAAGCTTTCCGGCGCTGTCTGCGGGAACCCGGCCGTTCCGAACGCATCGAGGTCCGGGCCCGGCACAAGGACGGACGCACGATCCACGCCACCGGCACCCTCCGCAACATGCTGGACCAGCCCTCCTTGAAGGCGGTCCTGCTGACCTACCACGACACCACGGCCGAATACGAGGCCCGCGAAGCCCTCGTCCGCAGCGAAGCGTTTTTCCGGGCGCTGGTGGAGCAGAGCCGCGAAACGGTCCTGCTGGTCGGCCCGGATTTGAGCATCCGCTATGCCAGCCCCAATTCCGAGGGCATCACCGGATTCCGTCCGGAGGAGCGCATCGACAAGGACGTGCGCAGCCAGATCCACCCGGATGACCACGACCGCGTGCGCAGCGAACTCAAACGCGCCATGGGCAAGCCCGGAGGATCGGTCCGCGGGGAATGCCGGGTCCGCCACAAGGACGGGCGCTGGGTCACCGTGGAAGCGGAAGCCTCCAACCGTCTCGCCGATCCGGCCATCAACGCGCTGGTCATCACCTACCGCGACGTGACGGTCAACCGGGCGATGGCTTCGGCGCTCAAGGAAAACGAGGAATACTACCGCGCCATCATCGAGAACAGCCGGGATATCATCGCCATCCTGCGCAAGGACGGCACCGTCAGCTACGAAAACCCGGACGCCTTCGCGCCCTTGGGTTTTGCGGAGGCGGACCTTGGACAGTTCGGGCCCTTCGGACTGGTGCATCCGGAGGACCTCCCCGAAGTGCTTCGACGCATCGACCGCTACCGCGAGGATCCCTCCCGCATGGGGCAGATGGGCGTCCGTTTGCGCACCCGGGAAGGCCGTTACCGGGAATTCGAAGCCAGCGCCCGGAACCTCCGCGACAACACCGTGGTGCGGGGCGTGCTCGTCCAGCTCCGGGACATGAGCGAGGCGAAGGACGCCCAACGCCGCATGCTCCGCTTGGAGCGCCTGGCCGCCGTGGGCCAGACCGCCTCGGGACTGGCCCACGACGTGCGCAGCCCCTTGACCGTCATTTCCGGGCGGGCCGACTTTTTGCGCTCCCAACTGGAGGACCGACCGGCTCTGAAGGAGGAAGCCGAGTCCATCCTTAGACAGTGCGAACGCCTGCGGAACCTGGTCCAGGCGGTCCTGGAGCGTTCCCGCCCCCGGGAAGTGGTCCCTGAACGCGTCTGGGCCAAGGAGCTCTTGGAACGCTCCCTGACCGCGCTCCAGACCCGCCAGGAAGCTTCGCTTTCCCGGATTTTGGTGCAACGCGACTACGCCGATCCCGACCCGGCGGTCAAAGGCGACCCCAGCCAATTGGAGCGGGTCTTCAGCAACCTTCTGCTGAACGCGGTGCAGGCGATGCCCTCCGGCGGAAACCTCTATCTGGCTGTGCGCCCGGTCCCGGAAGGCGTCACCCTGGAGATCGGCGACGACGGCCCCGGCCTTCCGGACGAAATTCTGGCCCGCATTTTTGAACCCTTTGTCACCACCAAGGAGGGCGGCTTCGGGTTAGGGCTGTGGATTTGCCGCAGCGTGGTCGAGGAACACGGGGGCACCATCGAGGCGGTCCGGCGATCCGCCGGCGGCGCGCTTTTCCGGGTGATCTTGCCGGTTTGGAGCGCCGAAAATCCGCGCTTCTAGCCATTACGCTGTCGCCCTAGTATTCTAACGGGATACGGAAAAATCCCGGGCGGGGCTTTTCCACCGGTTTCTATTGTAGACAGGATTTTTCGGGAACCTGCGGTCAGCGCGAAGAGAGGTCTGCATGAATTTGCTCAAACGCATAAAACTGGACGGTTTCCGGTCCATAAAAAACATGGATTTGGAATTGGGGCCCTTGAACGTCCTGATCGGAGCGAACGGTTCCGGGAAAAGCAACCTTGTGGCTTTCTTGGAACTCATGAATGAGTTGTCGACCATACGCCTGCAGCAATTCGTAGCCCGGACCGGTGGAGCGAATCCGAATTTGCATCTCGGATTGAAAATCACGCAACGGATCAATGCCGACCTTGACTTTGAAATGGACGAAACAAAATACCGGTATGCCTTCGGGCTCATTCCGGCGGCGGGAAGTCGTCTCGCCTTGGTCGATGAACATTTGATGCAGTTCAACACCGCGGATTCCGGCTGGCAAACCTTGGTGATTTCCACGGGGGGAATGGAAACGACGATGGCCGATAGCGCCGTTCGGGACGTTTCTCTGCCGTTCCGCCGCTTCTTCAACAATGGCCAGGTCTTTCATTTCCAAGACACGTCCTCCACAGCACCCATGCTGCAAAGCTGTTTTTTGGGCGACAACCAAAGGTTAAGACATAACGCGCTCAATCTGGCCCCCATGCTCTACCGATGGCGCTCCGAAAATGCTGAGGTTTATAAACGAATCGTGGATACCGTCTCCTTGATAGCGCCTTTTTTCGAGGATTTTGAACTGGTTCCGGATGGGAACCGGACCCTCATGCTCAAATGGAAGCAGCGCGATTCGGATCTGATCTGGGATCCGAGCAGCTTGTCCGATGGGACTTTACGTTCGATATGCCTGATCGCCTTGCTGCTTCAGCCCGAGAGGGATTTGCCGGCGTGCATCATCGTGGACGAACCGGAACTGGGACTACATCCTTACGCTCAAGCGATTATCGCCGGCCTTTTTCGGGCCGCTTCCGTCCATACCCAGGTAATCATCAGCACCCAATCCTGCACATTTTTGGATTATTTCGAGCCCGAAAACGTGGTCGTCGTTGAAAGGAAGAAAAGCGCCTCGGATTTTAGAAGACCGCCCACCGCTTTCCTGGACGATTGGTTGAAGGACTATAGTCTGGGAGAAATTTGGCAGAAGAACGTGATCGGCGGGGGACCCTACTGATGCCTCGCCTGTATTTGTTCGCGGAAGGACAAACCGAACAAACGTTCGCCAGAAAACTGTTGGCGCCCCATTTGGTCGAAAAAGGCGTGTTCCTTTCCAACATACCTTGCGTCGCCAACGCAAGACGGGGCGGACGCGTTCATCGGGGCGGAGCCCGAAATTACCCGGCAATGAAAAATGATTTGCTCCGTATCATGAACCAGGAGCGCGCTGACGATGTTTTCTTCACCACCATGGTCGATCTCTATGCGCTGGCTGAAGACTTTCCAGATACCGCCTTATCCCACAAACAAACCGACCCCTATGCACGCGTCGCAGCCCTGGAAAAATCCTGGGCCGCGGATATCGAAGACCCGCGTTTCATCCCCTATGTTCAATTGCACGAATTCGAAGCGTATCTCTTCGCGGATGCAGAGAAGTTTGACGGTGCGTATGAAAACGCCGAACCAGAAATCCGAAAGCTTCTTTCGATAGCCAAAACTTTTACAAGTCCGGAGCTGATCAACGAAGGCCCGGCCACCGCCCCCTCCAAACGGATCATCGAGGTATTTCCCGCGTATGCCGGGGATAAGGTCCGCGCGGGAGTGCTCGTCGCCCAGGCCATCGGCGTTTCCGCGATCCGGTCGAAATGCCGCCATTTTGATGACTGGTTGGGCAAACTGGAGGCGCTGGGACAGAAGGCCTGCCTGCCTTGAGCGTCGCGATCAGCCCTGTCCCTGCGGACCCTGACCCTGCTGTTTGAGGAACGCGTCCCAGCGCTCTTTGAGCTGCGCCGGGCTCATGCCGTGCAGCAGCGCGTGGAAACAGCGCATGCAATAGCTCTTTTGGACGCCTTCGGATTCGGTGTGCACCAGGACGGACTGATGGCTGTCCGTTCCGCAGACGTCGCAGGTTTTGGTGTCGGCCATGGGACGGGCTCCAGGAGGGGAAAGGGGGGCGTGGCAAGGGTAGGGGCGGGCGACGAAATCGGCCATGACCGAGGTCATCCTCCCTGACGTCCCCGTCTCCTTTTGTTACAATGCCGCGGACCACGAGCGGCTAGCATAGTCCCCTCTGCGCTATGCTGGAGGACCCTTGGAAGACTCTACCATCATCGTTCACGGCCTGATCAAAAGCTTCGGGGCGGTCCGGGCCGTCGACGGGATCGATCTGGACGTCCGCCCCGGCGAATGCTTCGGCCTGCTGGGGCGCAACGGCGCCGGCAAAAGCACGACCATCAAGATGCTGATCGGCCTGCTCCCTCCGGACGCGGGCCGGGCCCAGGTGGCCGGCCACGACCTGTTCCGGGATGCGCAAGGCCTGCGCGCGGACATCGGCTATGTGCCCCAGTCCCTGAGCGTCGACGGGGTCCTTACGGGCCGTGAAAATCTCGATTTTATGGGCCGGCTCTACGCCCTCGGAAAGGCCGAGCGGCGGCGGCGCATCGACGAAATCCTGGAAATGCTCGACCTGGCCGAGGCGGCCGATCGGCCGGCGTCGACGTATTCCGGGGGGATGGTCCGACGCCTTGAGGTCGGCCAAAGCATCCTGCACCGGCCAAGGGTGGTGTTCCTGGACGAGCCGACCACGGGGCTGGATCCCGTGGCGCGGGTCGCCCTCTGGGACTATCTTTCCCGCCTGCGCAAAGAATCCGGCATGACCCTCCTGCTGACGACCCATTACATGGACGAGGCCGAGCGCTTGTGCGACCGCCTCGCCATCATGGACCGCGGCAGGATCGCGGCTCTCGGAAGTCTCGCCGACCTGCGCCGCCAGACCCGCCGACCCAGGGCGAACCTGGAGACGATCTTCGTCCACCTGGCCGGGAACCCGGCCGCCACCGAGGAGGGGAACCTGCGCGATGTCCAACGCAGCCGCCGCCATACCCGCCGCCTCTCCTAGACGGCGCAAGGGGCCCAGTTTTTTGGCCTCGGTCTGGATCATTTTCCACCTGGAAAGCGTCAAAATCCTGAAGGATCCGCTCGAGGTCCTTTCCCGCAGCGTCCAACCCGCGCTCTGGTTGCTGCTGTTCGGACAGGCCTTCAATCGCGCGGCCGTCATCGACACCGGCGGCGTCCCCTATCTCGCCTATCTCACCCCAGGGATTTTGGCCCAGGCCATCACCTTCGTCAGCATTTTCAACGGCCTGAGCATCATCTGGGAAAAGGACATGGGCTTGATGCAGAAAATCCTGTCCACCCCGGTGACGCGCACGGCCCTGGTGCTCGGAAAGATGCTCTCGGCCAGCACCCGCAGCCTGATGCAGTTGGTGGTCGTGATGGCGCTGGCCCTGCTGTTGGGCCTACGCTTCGAGTTCGGGGTCGGCCGGACGCTAGGCGTGCTCTTCTTGATCGTGGTCGGATCGGCCCTTTTCACCGGCATGAGCATGATCCTCGCCAGCGTCGTGCGCACCCGCGAACGGATGATGGGCATCGGCCAGCTGGCCACCATGCCCCTGTTTTTCGCCAGTTCGGCGCTCTATCCCCTCAAGGCCATGCCCGGCTGGTTGCAGGTCTTCGCCCAGGTCAATCCGATGAGCTACCTGGTGTCGGGCCTCAGGGGCCTGCTCATCGACCCGAATTATTCGGGTTTCGCGTTGGACGGCGGCGTGCTGCTTCTCCTCACCCTGCTGGCCTTGGCGGTGGCGACCTGGCGCTACCCTAAACTGCTGCTTTAGATTCCTGTCCCGCCGCCGGAAGGGCCCCCAAGGGCGTCTTCCGGCGCCATTCGTAGAGGTCCCGTGACCAGTTCCCTCGACTACTACCGGCAAGCGCACCGCATCGCCTTCGGGCCGCTGACTTTCCAGGCCGTCCTCGTCGCCCGCGACAAAGGCGTGCTCAAAGCCCTTGAGGACGAGCCCAAAAAGGGATGCACCCCGGAGGAGGTCCAGGCCCGGACCGGGCTCGGCCGTTACGCCGTGCGCGTCCTGTTGGAAGGCTGCGCCGCCGCCGGGGCGGTGGAGGAGGCCGAGGGCGGACGTTGGCGCCTGGGCCCGGTCGGGCGCCTGCTGCTGCACGACGAACTGGTGCGGGTGAAC
>Ga0326728_10014692_pt1 | contig 16532 bp, 12 predicted proteins | sample MB3enrmetagenome_FD_207602 | JGI IMG/M metagenome (GOLD analysis project Ga0326728, IMG submission 207602) | Lab enriched peat soil microbial communities from McLean, Ithaca, NY, United States - MB31MN | ecosystem: Environmental > Terrestrial > Soil > Wetlands > Peat | place: USA: New York...
AAGAGTGTTTATACGTCGGGGATTCATATGCCAACGATGTTATCGGCGCGAAGACGGCGGGCATGCAAGCATGCTGGCTGAACCGGGTAGGACAAAAAATGCCTGATGAAAAAATTAGACCGGACTTTGTCATCACTAATTTCGCTGAACTGCCCGTGCTGCTGGAACAGCAGGTCAATTAATGTTTATGCTCTCTCTTTAAAATTTCCCGCGCGGCAATGACGCCGGAAGCCGAGGCCTGAATCAAACCGCGACTGACCCCAGCCCCATCCCCCGTGGCAAACATGTTGCCGATTTCCGTCTCCATATTCGGGGTTAATTTCAACCGACCGGAATAAAATTTTACTTCCACGCCGTATAACAGCGTCTGCGTGGATGCCACGCCGGGCGCCAGTTTATCCACCGCATGCAGCATATCAATGATGCCGGTCAGGTGCCGGTAGGGCAGAACAAAACTGAGGTCGCCGGCGACGGCATTTGTCAGGGTAGGGCGCACTAGGCCGCGCTCGATGCGGGCGGCAGTGGAACGCTGGCCGTGCATCAAATCGCCGAAGCGCTGCACGAGGACGCCGCCGCTGAGCAGATTGGCCAGGCGGGCGATGTATTTACCGTAAGCAATCGGCTCGTGGAACGGCTTTGTAAAAGTGGTGCTGGCCAGAATGGCGAAATTGGTGTTATCCGTCCGGCTGTCGGCATAGCTGTGACCGTTGACGGTCAGCACCGGGTCGGAACCGCCGGTGGACTCCATGATGACTTCCCCGGCCGGGCACATGCAAAAGGTGCGGATGCGGTCATCAAAATGCGGGGAGATGAAGTCCAGTTTGGCTTCATAAAGGGCGCCGCTCAATTCCGCCATCACGGCGTTGGGCACTTCTACCCTGACGCCGATGTCAATGGGATTGATGGAGGTGGTCATTTTGAGGCGGCCGGCTTCCCGCAGCAGCCAGTCGGCGCCTTCCCGGCCCGGTGACAGAATCAGGTAACGGCAACTGATATGCGCGCCATTTTCTGTGATGATGCCGCTGATTTGCCCGTTTTCGGCCGCAATTTCTGCCACTGCGGAGTTGACACTGATGGTAACCCGGGGAGACAGGAAGTCACGCATTGCCTTCAGAACCTCGCGGGAGTGTTCCGTGCCCATGTGCCGGATGGGGACCGGCACGAGGCTCAATTCCGCTAAAGCCGCGCGGTGTACCAGTTTGGAAACTTCATCACCGGTGCCGAAGATTTTTTCCGGCGCGCCGAAACGCAGATAAACGCTGTCCACATATTTAATCAATGCCTCGGCGGCGTTTTCCCCGATGTATTCTTTTAGGTGTCCGCCAACTTGTGAGGAAAGCGTCAATTTGCCGTCGCTGAAAGCACCGGCGCCGCCCAGTCCGCAGACGACATTGCACGGCGCGCAGGATATGCAGGCATTGCTGTGATTACGCGACGGGCAATTACGGGCGTCGATGTCCCGGCCCTTTTCCAGTAAAAGGACGCTTAAAGACGATGTTTGGGTAATTTCCAGTGCGGCAAAGATGCCGGCCGGCCCACCCCCGACAATGAGGACATCGTACTGCTCAGGCATTTTCTCACCCACCGTCATTGTAGATCCGGCGGGAACAAGTTTCAAGGGCAGCAGTATCGCCCAACGTTGGGATTATGATGAAAAAACAAGTCGGCATGTGGATAACAAATAGCAAATCTCCAGCTAAGTTAGCATTCATATTAAGCAAGGCTTGAGTTAGAGGGGCGTAGCCTCTCTAAGATGGCGTACCTGCAAACCATTGAAAATAGTCTTTTCTAAAATCTTTCTCGAAGGTCATAAAGGAAGTCCTTTTAACCTGTAAACTTTTTTGGACATATTGAAACCAGACAAACCTCTTCGAGGGTTTCTGCCGTGTAATATAAATATTATATTCAGATACGTTTGACAAATTCCGAAGTTGATTCTATACTTTACTTTAAAAATAAAACATTCATCATAAAGTTTTATTTGTCCCATATCATTTATTCAATTTCAACGTTTCGCATAAATTTCCATAGATTTTCAAATAAGAAGGAGGCACAAATGAAAAGAGGAATCATCTGGATATTACTAACGTTTCTTATCGTAACTTCGATTGTATTGGCGTCTTGTAGTTCCTCAACAACGACCGCGACCACAAACACTACCCAACCGACGACGACCACGTCTACCGTAGCGACCACAATTACCTCTGCTACAACTACAAATCCTACTTCATCCACATCAACAGCCACCACTGTTTCTGCAACCACTACTAGTACAGGTAATTGGTGGGATAGTGAGGGTACACCACAATACGGCGGTACTTTGACAATTCAAACCTCTACTGATATTACAAGTTTTGACCCTTATGATGGTGAGACTTTTAATCAAATTTTTACTGGATACATGGAAGAACTGTTCATGAGTAATTGGACAATTAATCCGTCAGAACAAGATTATCAGTTTGCTTTCTGGTCTAATGATGAAGCCGAAGGTGGACTAGTAAACAGTTGGGAATTTACGAATCCAGGTACCTTTGTTCTCCACTTGCGCCATGGAGTATACTGGCAGAACATTGCGCCAGCAAATGGTCGCGAGTTTACTTCTGCAGATGTCGTATATCATTTTGACCGGATGTTAGGTTTGGGTGGTGGTTTTACTACACCTGCCGCGTATTGGGGTTCAGTGGCCAACTGGAAATTATTACTTTCGGTTACTGCGAACGACCAATTTACAGTTACTATGCAATGGGGTACTTCCAATCCAGAGTTTATAACAGAAGTTATAGAAGTACCCGATTCTGCTCAGACCATTGAAGATTCTGACGCGGTATCTGCATATGGGGGGAGTCTCGATAACTGGCATAGTGCCGTCGGTACCGGACCTTTTATCATGACTGATTTTGTTGATAGCAGTGCTGCGACCCTAAAGGCGAATCCCAATTATTGGGGTTATGATGAGCGTTTCCCGCAAAATAAACTTCCTTATGTAAGTGAAATCCAAGAACTTATAATACCAAACCAATCTACCGCATTAGCCGCTTTACGCGCCGGTAAGATCACCGCGATCGATACAATCCCAGCGCAGCAAGCGGCGGCCATGCAACAAACGAACCCGTCAATAATGCAGCTTGCCATTCCAATTGGTACATGCCAAACAATAGACCCGAGAAATGACAAGGCACCTTATAATAACCTTAGTGTTCGCGAAGCTTTACAAATGGCCATTAATTTACCATTAATAGCCCAAACGTATTATAGCGGTGAATCGGAGTCAACACCTGAACCGTTAACCTCAACTTTCATGCAGGGCTGGGGCTTTCCTTACAGTCAATGGCCATCAGATTTGCAAGCACAATATGCCTACAACCCAACGCAAGCCAAGGCGCTTCTAGCCGCAGCCGGTTATCCAAATGGCTTTAACACTGACATAGTTGCTAATCAGGCGGCGGATATGGGCTTGCTACAGATTGTCCAATCTATGTTCAGTACCATCGGTGTTAATATGAGTATCCAAGTTATGGCCAATGCGGCCTTTAGCTCTTACGTGCTGACCAACCACCAGGATGATGCGCTGGATATACGTGCTCCTAGCCAAGGCGACCTTGGTTTGACCTTTTATCCATTGAGGCAGCTGACGAAGTTCCAGACAGGTGGCTCATCGAATGATGCCATGGTTAACGACCCTACATTTAATGCGTTCTACACGCAAGCCTTGGCAGCAACGAGCACCGGTCAAGTTCAGTCAATTGTGACGGCCGCGAATCAGTATGTTGCTCAACAACATTTCGTAATCTCACTGCTCCAACCTTATCAGTACGCCCTTTATCAGCCATGGCTCGTAGGTTTCAATGACCAATATGCGTCGGTTTCAGGAGCTTCTGGTCCCCTGCTTTTATTCGAATATGGAGCGCGATTCTGGCTAAAGCAGAGTGGGCAGTAAAGAACTGGGATAATTGATATTTTCAAGAAAATACTAAAGACCTCGTAGGAGATTGGCAAGAGGCTGGGAAATCCCTGCCTCTTGCTATTTCCAATTAGTCAACTTTCAATATCTCGTCGTTTGACAATGGAAAAATCTGGGAATATTATCGGTATCAAGACTTAATTTGGTAACGAATAGCCGATAGCCGATCGAGCGAAATATTCTCGAAAGATAAAGGAGTTTATGGAAATGACACAAGTCGGAAATTGGTGGGATAAATTGGGTAAACCGCAATACGGCGGAGAATTGAATATTCGCCTGAATCGGAAAATTGTGAATTTGGATCCATATTTCGGTTATCATCTGACCCAGATACACACGGGGTGGATGGAAAAAATGTTTGTGGATGATTGGACGCTGGATCCGACAATATACGATTATACGGGCAATCAACCTCCCTACAAGTGGATTAAAGGCCATCTGGCGAAAAGTTGGGAATTTGCAGACCCGCATACTTTTATAGTGCATTTGCGTAAGGGAATCCCATGGCAGGATATTCCACCCGCCAACGGGCGTGAGTTTGTTGCCGAAGACATTGTCTTCCACTTTCACCGGGCGTACGGTATTGGCAGCGGTTATACTACCCCCAGCCCCGCTCGAGTTGACCACGTATCACTACCAGAGTTGATATCTGTTACAGCGCAAGACAAATACACTGTAGTGTTCAGATGGAGAACGAAAAACCGGTCGTTGATTCTCGACGCGCTGCAGGATATTGTTACTTCACTGTGTATCGAAAATCCCGAAGCAGTAAAGAAATGGGGTGATGTCCGGGATTGGCATCATGCTGTTGGCACCGGGCCATGGATTTTAGATAATTTTATTCCCGAAGTATCGGCAACGATGGTCAAGAATCCCAATTACTGGGGATATGATGAAAGGTATCCACAAAACAAGCTCCCTTACATTAATAAAGTCAACTTTTCGATAATCCCCGAACAGGAAAAAACCATGGCTGAAATGCGCGCCGGCAGAATCGATGTTTGTGATCAAATATCGCCGCTGATTGCCCATGAAATGAAAAAAACAAACCCGGAAATACTACAGCTAACGCTTCATCAGACTGCGACGACAATTGATCCCAGGAACGATCGGCCGCCGTTTAATGATTTACGTGTGCGTAAGGCAATGCAGATGGCGGTCGATCTGCCTGGTCTGGCTAAGGACTATTACAAAGGCACTGTCGACCCGTATCCTTCCACCTTGACCACCAGGCGCATGAAGGGGTGGGCATTACCCTATGAAGAATGGCCGCAAGAATTGAAGGATGAATATGCTTATAATCCGGCAGCAGCCCGGAAACTCCTAGCTGAGGCCGGTTATCCTAACGGATTCAAGACCAACATCATCGCTGATAGCGCGGGAGACATGAAATTACTGGAAGTGATAAAATCCTACTTTACCGACATGGGTATCAATATGGAAATCCGACCTATGGAATCCACCGAATGGATCGCTTTTGTTCTGAACGGTCGCAAGCATGACCAGCTGGCGCAGCGTCCAGTATCCCCGTTCGGTCATTCATTTGAGCCGATTAGACAGTTAAGCCGGCTGCATACTGGATATTCATCCAACTACCTGATGGTCAGCGATCCAGTTTTTGACGCTTTCCAGGCCAAAGCGATTGCCGCTACCACTGAAGCAGAGGTCAAACAGATTTTGAGAGACGCCAACGAGCGTATCGCCCGACAACACTACTCCATCTCATTATTACAGCCTATGCAATATTCGCTTTACCAACCGTGGCTTAAGGGTTATCAGGGCCAATTCGGGTCAGTTTGTTCGGCCGCCAGCAGTCCGCAACTCCTTTTCTTCTATCCTGCCAGGTTCTGGATCGATCAGGATTTAAAGAAAAACTTGGGGCATTAAATATCCATCGGGGATCATTTGTAATAAACCATGTTTGGAATATCAGAATGCTAATCAAATCAGAATAGTAGCCACGAATCGACTTTACACAATACATTAAAGTGGAATCGATTTCAAATATTCTCTTTAGGTTCAAAATCCACTTAAGAGAATTGTAACTTTATAATTGTTATTATCAGATTGGCTATGATAAAATCGTTTTAGTTCCTGAACATGAGACTTTCTATTAGCCTTATATTCGTAATGATTCTAGTGTGAGTTCGTTGCTACTGTATGTTCTCAAACCTTACCAGAGCTTATTTTGAGGCTAAAAGGTAAGGTTTTATTGTGCTCACGCCTTGAAGAAAACTCCTCCCTCGCCGCGCACGGCGAGGGAGCCAGAGGGTGAGGTTTTATTAGAGTCAGTAAATACTGACAATAGGAAATATTTAGTCCGATTTCATCGTAATTAAGGGAGATGTGTGAACACTATCCCCTGTTTAAAATGTTAACCAGTGCCCGTTTGCAAAAGAGAATTAGAAAAGGAAGTCTTCGGCAATTCAATCAGTCAGGTTTTTGTTCTGATCAACATAGAAATTAATCATCTTGCCGGCGGCATTGGCAGCGCGCACCACGGTGGGATAAGCCGGGATACCCATCCCGATTAATTTGTTGCGCAAATCACGGTATAATTCGCTGCCGGCGAGGTCAGTCCCAGCCGCGGTCTTGCCCCAATCCAAAAGCACAACGAACAGCGGTTTTTTCTGCAAATCACTCCAGGGGAATTCATTTAATATCACATCGCTGGACAGCGCGCCGCGGTTTCTTTGCGGGTCGAGGAAAACGATATTCAAATCAAAATCCGGATTTTCGGCCATCATTTTGGTGATGAAAGAGGGACCTAACTCAACCGCGATGGAAAAATCAACGGGGTTGGTAACCCAATCCCAGACCGGATTGCCCGCTTTTTTCAATGCCTGACGGATTGCATCCGGCAACGGAATAACATTCAGTCCGGCTTCTTCACAGAGGTCGGCTGCCATCACGCTCCAGCCGCCACCCGCGCCCGCCACGCCGACATGGTTGCGGTAAGCAGGGGGCAAGAAATAGAAAGCCGCCGCCGTATCCAGCAATTGTTCGATATGGGCGACGCTGACAGCGCCGGCCTGTGCCATGGCGGTGTTCCAGACGGTCATCGAACCGGCGAGCGAAGCAGTGTGGGAGGCGGTGGCCCGGGTGCCGGATTGACCCCGGCCGCCTTTGAGGATAATCACCGGTTTCTTCGGTGTCGTCCGGCGCAGTATTTGCAGGAACCGTTTGCCGTCGCGCACGCCTTCGATGTAAATGATAATCAGTCTGGTGGCAGCATCCTGACTGAGATATTCCAGATAATCGGATTCGTTAAGATCCAGGGCGTTGCCGTAGCTGACGGCTTTGCTGAAGTGCATGCCCCTTACTTCAGCGCTCTCGATAATTTCAAACGCCACCGAGCCGCTCTGCGAGAGAAATCCGATGGAGCCCGGCTGACTGGACATGGCCGGCGTCCACGAGAGACCCCATGCAGGATAATAAACGCCCATGCCGTTCGGGCCGATGATACGGATACCGGCTTTTCCGGCCCGGCGCAATATTTCCTTTTCCAGTTCGATGGCATCCTGGCGGCCGGTTTCGCTGAAACGCGCGGTGTAGAAATGTATGCATTTCACATGCTTCACGGCGCAGTCATCAATTAAATTCAGCGCCAGAGATGATGGAATCGTGGCAATCACATAATCCACGTCGTCCGGGATATCGCGCACGCCCGGGTAGCATTTAAGGCCCAAAACTATATCGTGTTTCGGATGGACGGGGTAAATTTGACCTTTGAAACCTAATTTCAGCAGCGAGGAAAGGTAGCGCCCGCCTTCACTGGTTTCGGAGGCGCCGACAACGGCGATTGATTTCGGCTGCAGGATTTCCTGTAAGGGATGCGGCGGCATTAAATACTCCTCCCTAAATTAGACAGATGAACGTTATTCGCCCGAAAAGTTTGCGGTTTTTGTTTGCCGGTAACGGTGGAAAGCGGCCAAAAGCAGCATTTTTATCATACACACCTACCGCGTTCGGACGCAAGAAAAAAGATAGAAAAACAGCTTAATCGGATATACTGAATAGTAGAAAGAATTTGCTATTAAATTGCAATACAAAAGAGTAGTATGTTACTAAAGCAATGAAAGCCGTAATGTCCGCCGCCCGCTATTTATTTATCATCTGCCTGCCGTTTTTGTTATTGACGGTAGTGATTGCCGCCGCAGTAAACAGCAACTGGCTCTACACGCATGGCTTTCAAAAATTCGATGTCCGGCAGGTCCTGGCGGATAACGGTTTATATGTCACCGGCCAGGATATGGCCAATATCGCCCACGGTTTCATCCACTACTGGAATTCAGGCGAAAAATATATCAGCCTGACCGTACAACAGCAAGGGGAAATGGTCGCCATTTTCAACCAGGACGAAATCCTGCACTTCCGGGATGTCAAGAGGCTTTTCCGGCTGGATTATTATGTTTTGCTGGGGACTTTGCTCTACTGCCTGATTTTCAGCCTGGTCTGTATTTACCGCGAAAAAGGCAAATACCGGAAAATGCTGGCCCGCGCCGTTTTATGGGGCAGCGGCATCACACTGGGGATAATGTTTGCCGCCGGTATCGGGGCATTTATCGATTTCGACCAGCTTTTTTATGATTTTCACCTGCTGGTTTTTACTAATAACTTCTGGTCTACGCCGGGGAATATGCTGCTGTTGTTCCCGGACGGTTTCTGGTACGACGCGGTAACTTATATCGTGATCGCAATTGCTGTTTTGGCAGTGATACTGACCGGTTTAGCCTGGAGTTATCTGGCAACGCACCAAGACAAAAACCACCTACTCCAGCCCTAAACGGCGTAAACGGTTGACCGCTTCGTTCTTTTCGCTGATGCCCAGTAGGCTTTTATTGACTGCTTTAGCCAGGTATTCGATGGATTTGTCATAAGTCTCCCGGTCCACGGGATAGGGGAAGCCGTCTTTACCACCGTGGGCAAAACTATAGCGGGCCGGGTCGCGGTAGCTGGGCGCCACGCCGTAAACCAGCTCGGAAATCAGGCTCAACGCGCGTAAAGTCTTCGCCCCGAAGCCCGGCAAGCCCAGCAAACGCTCAAAATCCTCCGGCTGACGCTCGTAAACACTGAGCAGGATTTTATTCAAGCTGTCCGGGTGAATGTCGCTGACATCAATGGGATGGTGTGCCGGCAGGCTGAGCGTGGTGATTTTCTTTAATTCGGCCAGTAATTTATCCGGGTTGGTCTCATTGGCGATGTCGGTGATGGTGGCGCGGGCGGAATCGCTTTCGCCAGCCACCAGATTCAGCGCAGTGCCGCGCGCTTCGGAGAGGATGGCTGAATGCGGCTCGTTGACGAAATCGGTGACGGTCTCCCCCAGCCAGTGATACCGACGGGCGTATTTGGTGTTATCGTTCATGCCCTGCTGAATCACGGCCCAGGAACCGCGCCGGGTGAAAATAAAAGTGTGGTGATACAGTTGGTAGCCGTCCTGGATGGCGTTGTTATCCACCTTGGCAGACATCCGGCTGGCATACACCAATGGTTCCGGGTTCAATGACAGTTTCCCGGACCATTCCTCGATTTCGGATGGAGTTTTCCGGGAAGTCCGGCCTTTGCCGCCGACGACAAACAGCCCCAGGTCTTTTTCCATGCCCTTGACGCCTTCTTTCAAGGCGCCGCAGAGCGTGGTAGTGACGCCGCTGGAATGCCAGTCAAAACCCAGCACGCAGCCGAAAGCTTGAAACCAGTAAGGATGGGAAAGCCTTTGCAGCATCTCGTCGGGGCCGAAATCGGAAACGATGACGATGGTGATTTCCCGGGCCAATTTGACCATGCGTTCGAAAAGCCAAGGCGGCGCTTTTCCGCCGTGGAGAGGGAGATTGGCAATACCTATGTGTCGGGCACCGGTCGGCATTGTCATGGTGATAACTTATCAGCCGCCGCAGGAACTGCAGCTGCCGCCACCGCAGCCGGCGCAACCGCCGCCGCCACCAGCAATCGGGGCTGTAACCCCGGATTCGTTACTGGAACGGCAGCAAAAACTGGATAAAGCACGGCCGGCCAGGTGCTTGCATTTCGGGCATTCCGCCGGTTCGCCGCACCGGCTGATAGGGCGCATCAAATCGAATTTGGTTTTGCAGTCCGGACAAATATATTCATAAATCGGCATCTTTGTTCTCCACCTTTAGTTTAATCATTCGACGGAATGACGTCAACCCTCCCAAACAAACGAATTCAGTTTTTCTGTTTGTTTTTTGTGAGTTATCAATTAACATGGATCTGACGTATGAATAACAAACTACAAGGTGTGGTTAAAAGAATATTCGTGTCAAGCAGGGTTTGAGTTAGAGGGGCTGCGCCGCCCTTAGTAATCTCCTACCTCGCCATTCATGGAGAGGGAGCCAGAGGGTGAGGTCTTTCTCTGAATAAATAAAGTTGATTTTGAAATAATCTCTACCTATCGCTTCAACATTCCCAAACCACCTTCCCGCCGATGACTGTCATCTGTACTTTGATATCTTTAATCTCTGCGGCGGATACCATAGCGGGATTAGCGCTGAGCAGTACCATATCCGCCAGTTTGCCGGGCGCAATTGAACCCTTGATGTTTTCTTCGTGGGAGGCATAAGCGGCGCTCAGGGTATACATTTTGATTACGTCAGCGGCGGTAAGTTTTTCGGCAGGATTTAACATTCGACCAGAAGATGTCAATCTTGTCACCGCGCTGTATATACCGAAGATGGGGCTGTTGGGGACAATCGGGGAATCGGAACCGGCAGCCACCGTTAAACCGCTTTTCATCAGCGTGCCGGTCCGGTAGAGCCAGGGGATGGCATCTTTCTCTACCGTTGCTAGGTACCTATCCCCGCTGTAATAGGTAAAAGAGGGATGGGTGACAACGACCGGATTGAGTTTTTTCAGACGGTCCATCAGCGGCTGGGAGCATTCGGAGCAGTGTTCGATGCGGTGCCGCCGGTCGCGAAAATCAGGCGTAACGGACTGCAAATATTCGTAAGCGCTAATTATTGCATCTACCATTTGAGTCTGGACGCCGTGGATTGCCAGTTGAAAACCGGCCCGGTGGGTTTGCAGTGCCAGATTGTTCAATTCCTCCTGTGCAGGGTGCATTTTATCGGCAAATAATGTCGGGACAATTTTTACCGCGCCGAGCCGCAAATTTTCATCACCGGCGCCAAAACCCAGGCCGGCATTTTGAAATTTCGGCAATGTTTCAAGTCCGATCATCATGTAAACCCGGCTTTGCAGCGAGCCGCAATGTTTAAAATTTTGATAATACTGCCATCTTTTCAAGTCGTTGACATAAGTGGCGTCCTGCAGCGAAGTTAAGCCCTGCGAGAGATATTCCGCGTTCGCCAGTTTAATACCGGTTATCAATTCTTTTTCAGAAATCGGCGGCATAACGTGTTCCCGGAGATAACCCACCATTTCCGCCAGGAAACCGTTCGGTTCGCCGCCTCTGGTCACGTCCCGGTCAATCATCGTGCCCGGCATCTCGGGTGTCTCAATAGTGATGCCGGCCAGGGACAGAGCCCGGCTATTCAGCACGCAGCCGTGCAGCGAACGGTGCGTCAGCATCACCGGATTATCCGGCGCAACTTCGTCAATTTCCCAGCGCGTGGGATGGCGCTTTTCCACCAGGTAGAACTCGTTGTAATCCGTGGCGTTAATCCATTGACCGGGCGGTGTTTTCGCCGTTTTTGCTTTTACGGCAGCTTTAATATCGTTAATGGATTTGATTTCCGGCACACCAAGGTCAATGGAGGTCAGTTTCCGTAAAAAAGAAAAAATGTGGCAATGCGCGTCGTTGAAACCTGGCAGCAGCGTTTTTCCGGCACAATCCACGATTTTTGTACCCGGTCCGGTGAAATTATTTAGAAAATCTTTAGCGCCGGCAAAGAGGATTTTACCGCCTTTTACCGCCATAAAATCCGCCTGCGGACGCTGCGGGTCGAGGGTGAAAACATTGGCGTTGCGGAAGATTAAATCGGCGGTCGGCATTTGCCATTGTCCTCTTTATTTCTGATGATAATCACGCGGGTATTGTAACAACAATAATATAATAAATTCAATCGCAGCGGGCTGAATCTTTAAGCTAAGAATAAATATTTTTCCGAAACCGTTTGAAACGAACATTTGTACCAACAAAGTATTGTTTTTAGTGATTGTTCATGTTATCATTATGTAAGACGAATATGACCACCGGAGAAAGAACTAAGGCACTCGAGCTAGCCATCAGCCAGATAGAAAAAAGGTTTGGCAAAGGCTCAATTATGAAGCTGGGGGAATCTACCACCGTGGCAGCGGCGGGGATCATCTCTACCGGCTCTATTTCATTGGACATCGCTCTCGGGATTGGGGGCATACCCAGGGGACGCATCATTGAAATCTACGGTCCCGAATCCACCGGTAAAACCACGCTTGCCCTGCACATTATTGCAGAAGCGCAGAAGACAGGGGGTGTCGCCGCTTACATTGATGTGGAACACGCTCTCGACCCTGTCTATTCCGGGCATCTGGGCGTCAAAATTGACGACATGCTGATTTCCCAACCCGATACCGGCGAACAAGCCCTGGAGATTTGCGAAGCTTTAGTCCGAAGTGGAGCTGTGGATGTTATCGTAGTTGACAGTGTTGCCGCCCTAGTGCCGCGCGCTGAGATTGAAGGCGAGATGGGTGACAGTCAGGTGGCCTTGCAGGCGAGACTGATGTCACAAGCGCTGAGAAAACTGGCCGTGGCGATTGGTAGATCCGGAACAGCAGTAATTTTTATCAACCAGCTAAGAGAGAAGGTCGGTATCGTTTTTGGTAATCCTGAAGTAACACCCGGCGGGCGGGCCTTGAAGTTTTACAGCTCGGTCAGAATTGACTTGCGACGCAGTGAAACGATTAAACAGGGCGAGGTAGCAGTCGGTAACCGGGTGAAAGCCAGAATTGTGAAGAACAAAGTGGCGCCGCCGTTCAGGACCGCTGAATTCGATATTATGTTCGACCACGGCATTAGCCGTGAAGGCGATCTGATTGATTTAGGGGTTGAGCTGGGGCTGATCAAGAAGTCCGGTGCTTTTTTCTCCTGGGGTGATACTCGTCTGGGACAGGGAAGAGAAAACGCTAAAACTTTCCTGGTCCAAAAACCTGAGATTGCTAAAGAGATAGAGCAGCAGGTACGAGCCTCAGCCTTACCAGGCGTACAAGAAGCGCCCAAAGACCAGTGAATTAATTTCACAAAGTCATAGATAACTGGTAAACGGAAATAATAGAAGCTGAGGTCTAGACCTCAGCTTTTGTGTTTTAATCAGGTAACTGAAAATGAGCAAGATTACCGCGCTAAAAGCGAATAAGCGCACCGGGGAACAGGTATATATGTTCCTGGACGGTAAATTTGCCGTCAAAATAGATACGGAAACGGTAACTAACAAAGGACTGAAAGTCGGGGAGGAAATTTCCGAAAACAGGATACAAGAACTGACGGAAGACGCCGGTTTGGCCCGGGGCATGAATATTGCCTACCGGTTCCTCAGTTACCGGCCGCGCAGCGAGGCGGAGATGAAAGACCGGCTGCACCGCCGCGGATTAGAAGATTCTAAAATTGAAATAATAATAAATAAATTAAAGGAGCAGAATTTACTGGATGATACTGCCTTCGCCCGGTTCTGGAAGGAAAACAGAGAAACTTTCAAGCCGCGCAGCCAACGGCTGACCAGGCTGGAGCTAAAAAAAAGGGGGGTGGCCGACGAAATCATCAAAGAAGTAACCGATGATTCGGACGATATGCAAGCCAGTTATCAGGCCGCCCTGCACAAAGCGCAGCACCTGCCCAATCAGGATTATGAAGTCTTCCGCCGCCTCTTAGGCGATTACCTGAAACGGCGCGGTTTCGGCTATACAGTGATTAGTCAGACCGTGAAAAAACTCTGGCAGGAAATGAAAGAACGGGGCGATATTAACGATTAATTCCGAGGCAGTTTACCGGAAAAGTGGGGTGTAAATATGTCAAGTGTATTTCTAGCCATCTTATTAGTTGCTGTGCTCATCATCGGGGTTGTTTTAGGCGGGGCAATCATTTTCTTCAACCGCAATATGGCGGTCAACCGCCTCCTGCGTGTTACCCAACGGAAAGTGAACCGGACAATCATTGAATCGCGGGAAGAAGCGAAAAAAATTGTTGAACAGGGCAAAGTGGAGGCGGAAAAAGTCCATGCGACCGCAGACGCCGAATACAAGGAACGCCGCCTGGAATTACAGCGACAGGAGAACCGGCTGCTTTCTAAAACCGAAAACCTGGAGCATAAGCTGGAAGGCATCGGACAGCGGGAAAGGGCCTTAGCCAACCGGGAAAAATCCCTGGACAATTTGCAGGCGCAGATTGAAGAGGCAAAGGGCAAAGAATTAAAACAACTGGAAATCATCTCCGGCATGTCTGTCGACCAGGCCAAAGAAATGCTGCTGCAAAGTATTGAATCCGAGATGAAAGGCGAAGCCTCCCGCCGCCTGCACGAGTGGGAAATAAAAATCAAAGCGGAAGCCGACCTCAAGTCTCAGGAAATCCTGGCCCAGACCATCCAACGCAGTGCTTCCGAAATCGTATCGGAAACCACTGCCACCAGTGTTCCCATCCCCAGTGATGAGATGAAAGGGAGGCTCATCGGGCGGGAAGGCCGCAACATCCGCGCGTTGGAACAGGCAACCGGCGTGGACCTGATTGTTGACGACACCCCGGAAGCGGTCACGTTATCTAGCTTCGACCCGGTGCGCCGCGAAGTCGCGCGAATCGCGCTGACCAAACTCATTCTGGACGGCCGTATCCATCCGGCGCGGATTGAAGAAGTCGTGAAAAAAGCCGAGGAAGAAGTCAATGCCAGCATCCAGACCGCCGGCGAACAGGCCGCTTATCAGGTGGGGGTACAGGGATTGCGGCCGGAATTAATCAGGTTACTCGGGCGGTTAAAGTACCGCACCAGTTACGGTCAGAGTGTACTGCATCACAGTATCGAAGTTGCGTTTATGGCGCAAATGATTGCTTCCGAACTGGGCGCCAATCCCATGATTGCGAAAAAGGCCGGGTTGCTCCACGATATCGGCAAAGCGGTGGACCGTGAAGTTGAAGGTACCCACGCGGCCATCGGCGCCGATTTAGTAAAACAATGGGAAAAATCACCCGAGGTGGTGATGGGCATCGCCGAACATCATTTCGAAACGCCCAATACCAGCACCTGGGGTTATATCGTATCCGCCGCCGATGCCATCAGCAGCGCGCGGCCTGGCGCCAGAAGAGAATCACTGGAAAGCTATCTGAAGCGGCTCAAATCGCTGGAAGATATCGCCAACAGCTTCAAAGGCGTGGAAAAATCATTCGCAATTCAGGCCGGCCGCGAGGTCAGGATACTGGTCAAGCCGGAAGAAATCGATGACCTGGGCGCCATGCGCCTGGCCCGGGATATCGTCAAGAAGATTGAAGAGGGAATGGAATACCCCGGTCAGATTAAGGTCACTGTGGTCAGAGAAACCCGCGCGGTTGATTTTGCGAAGTAGGAAACAGGGGAATTAATGCTGATACTCGCAATTGGAGACGTCATCGGCAAACCGGGACGGCAGGTGCTGAATGCGTTTTTGCCGCAAATCCGGCAGGAATACGGGGTTGACCTGACGATTGTTAATGCCGAGAATAGCGCCCACGGGCTCGGCGTGACGCCGGAAACGGCGGAAGAGCTGTTCAAAGCGGGGGCGGACGTCCTGACTTCTGGGAATCATGTCTGGGCGCAGAAATCTATTTTGCCCTGTTTGGACGGTGACATGCCCCTAATAAGGCCGTTGAACTATCCGCCCGGCGTCCCCGGGAAAGGTTGGGTGATTAAAAACGGCGTGCTGGTGGTCAACCTCATCGGGCGGACGTTTATGGATAACTATGATTGTCCTTTCCGCACGATGGACGCACTGCTGGCGCAGCTGACGGAAAAACCGCGGGTAATTATCGTGGATTTTCATGCCGAAGCAACCTCGGAAAAAGTGGCGCTGGGACGTTATCTTGACGGGCGGGTCAGCGCCGTGCTGGGCACGCATACGCATGTCGGTACCATTGATGCCAGGATATTAGCAGGTGGCACAGCCTACGTTACTGATATCGGTTTAACCGGCCCCATCGAATCGGTCATTGGTGACGAACCAGAAAAAGTGCTGGAACATTTCCTGACAATGCTGCCATACCGGGTATCGGTTAATGCCGGAAAAAGCGTGCTCAATGCGATACTGGTCAGAGTCGATGAACAGACCGGAACAGCCGTCAGTATCGAGCGTCTGCAGCGGGAAACAGAATAATGGCGAAAGCTGACCTGCATATCCATTCCAATGCCTCGGACGGCCGGTACAGTCCGGCTGAAATCGTACGTCTGGCGGCGGCGGCCAATTTGACCGTGATGGCGCTCACCGACCACGACACGGTGGACGGTTTGGAGCCTGCCCTCGAAGCGTTACAGGAATTCCCGGCATTAAAACTGATTCCCGGCGTGGAACTGAGCACCGATACTACCGGCGGCGAAATCCATGTGCTAGGATATTTTATAGATTATGACCACTGGGAATTCCGGTCCAACCTGGCGCGGATGCG